>WBZL01000726.1_pt1 | contig 36749 bp, 31 predicted proteins | sample 5204291 | NCBI WGS metagenome assembly WBZL01 (sample SAMN12344345, study PRJNA552823) | activated sludge metagenome | biome: Activated sludge suspended growth; feature: Nitrification reactor; material: Wastewater; isolation source: activated sludge from nitrification reactor of wastewater... | reverse complement strand
GTATCCCCTGGCTGCCCAACTTCCCGCTGGTGATGATCACCCAGGTGAAGGAAACGCCGCCCAGGAGCATCCAGTTCCTGCGCGTCGCCGGCAACGTGCGGTCTTTCATGGGCGAATGGCAGATCCTGGGGAAAAACCCGGTACGCCTGGTCTACCGTTCGCTCATCGAACCGGGCTTCGCCTTGCCGCCCGAGGTTTCGATCGAGATCTTCCGCCATGACGCCAAGGTGCGCCTGGAGGCCATGGCGCGCGAGATGGCTCGCCGCGCGGCGGCCGAGGGGAATCCCCCGCCGCGCTGAGGAGGCAATCAGGCGGCAATCAGGTGGATACTAAGCTTTGCGAAAGTAAAACCACATTCCTCCCCCTCCCAACCTCCCCCGCATGCGGGGGAGGAGTTGGCCCCCTCCCCGCTGGCGGGGAGGGTTGGGGTGGGGAGAAGATTGCCAGCAAGACAGCATATGGCATTACTTTCGAGAAAATCAGTATCAGCCGCGCCGGCGGTAGCGCAGGATGGCGATGGCGTGGCAGAAGGCGGAGAAGGCCAGCAGCGCCAGGGCCTCGGGCAGCACCTCCGGCACCCCGCCGCCGCGCACGAAGATGTCCAGGAAGCCATCAAGGCCCCAGGACAGGGGCGAAAGCACGGCCAGGTCCTGCATGATGGGCAGCATCACCGCCTTGGGCACCAGGATGCCGCCCAGGGCGCCCATGATCATCACCGTGGCGGAACTGAACCCGGCGGCCTGTTCAGTGGTGCGCGCGTACATGGCCACGGCGATGCCGAAGCCGATGGCCGCCAGGCTGGCCGAAGCGCCCATGAGCGCCAGAGCCAGCGGCGCATCGCCCAGGCCGAGCGGATCGCCGCCCAGCAGCGGCAGGACGTAAACGCTCACCGCCAGCACCGAGATCATCTGGATCTGGTTGATGACGAAGAAGGGCACCGCCTTGCCGCCGAGCACCACCCAGGGCGGCACGCTCATGGTCTGCAGCCGGAACAGGCTGCCCTGCTCCCGCTCCTTGATGAAGGACACCGACAGGGGCACGGACAGGAAGAACATGGCCAGCAGGGTCCAGGCCGGCGCGTTCTGCTGCACCGAGCTGGGGGTCGGGCCGCCGCCCCGCTTGGTTACCGTGTCGCCGCGCACGGGCGTGAACAGCCGCGCCTGATCCAGGTCGGGCAGACCGGTGAAGCGCCCGCCCTGGGTGACGCGCAGGGTCTGTTCCAGCTGCTCGCGTCCCAGCTTCATCTCGATGCCGTGCAAGGCCAGGTCCAGGGTGCCCTCCAGCACCTTGCGGTAATCCGAGCGCAACTCGGGATCGGCCAGCGCTTGGACCTGAACCGGCTTTTCCAGGCGCAGATCGACGGGCACCTCGGCCATGATTTCACCCAGACGGCGATGGGCCTGATCCGTGGCGCCGGCGGGCACCAGCACGGCGAAATGGTAGTGGCCGTCGATCACCCATTGCCGCGCCTGGGCCTCGCTGGCGTCACGGGAAAGGCTGAGTTTGATGTGGGGGTTGGCGCGGAAGGTCTCGACCACGCCACGCCCCACCTCGCCCTGGTCCTGGACCACCACCAGCACCGGGAAGGTGGCGCCGGGTCGATCGCCGAAGACGTCGCGCAGCGACAGGGAGAGGATCAAGACGAAGATCACCGGCATGGTGAAGAACAGGATCAGGGCCTGCCGGTCGCGCAGGATGATGCGCGCTTCCTTGAGGACGCTGGCGCCGAACTTGGCGAGATTCCCCGTCACAGCGGCGCTCCCTGGTCGCCGGTAAGGGACAGGAAGACCTGTTCCAGCCGGGCGCCGCCGAAGCCGAGGGATCGCACCTTGATGCCATCGGCCAGCAGCACCTGCATGATGGGGGCCACAACCTGGTCCGGCTGGTCGCTGGCGACGAGGATGCGGCGCCCGCTCAGCTCGGCTTCTCGCACGCCCGGGATGCTTTTCAGCTTGCCGGCGAGTTCCGCCGGCGCGTCGTCGAACAGTTGCAGTTCGATGCCTCCCTGCCGCCCGAGGGCCAGCAGCTCCGGCACCGATCCGCGCACCAGCAGCTTGCCGTGATTGATGATGGCGATCTCGCGGCACAGCATCTCGGCTTCCTCCATGTAATGGGTGGAAATCAGGATGGTGATGCCGGCCGCGTCCAGTTCCCGCAGGCGCTGGTGGATGAGGGAGCGGGAATGAGGATCGATGGCCACCGTGGGCTCGTCGAGGATGAGGATCTCGGGCTCGTGGATGAGGCCGATCACCATGTTCAGGCGGCGTTTGTAGCCGCCGGAGAAGCGTTCCATGCGCTGGTCGGCTTCCTCGGTCATCTCGGCCAGTTCCAGGCAGGCCGCGACCCGGGTTTGCAAATGGTCGCCGGAAAGGCCCTGCATGCGGCCGAAATATTCCAGGTTTTCCCTGGCCGTCAGGGTGGGATAGATGGCCGGTTCCTGGGGCACCAGGCCGAGCACGCGCTTGATCGCCTCCGGCTCGGCGAACACATCGCAGCCATTGATCCGCGCCGAGCCCGAGCTGGGCCTGAGCAGTCCGCCCAGGATGGACATCAGCGTCGTCTTGCCGGCGCCGTTGGGGCCGAGAACGCCAAAAATGCCGCCCCGCGGCACATCGAGATCGACCGTGTCGAGGGCCGGCGCGCGACCGCCGGGGAAGACCTTGGACAATCCCCTCAGCTCGATCGCCGGCACGGAGCCGGTCGAGGCGGTCGCGCGAGCGCTCGATGGGGGTGACGCGCTGGTCATGGCTGAATTCCGGTTTCCGGCAAGGGGTGGCTCGAAGTTTCCCCCACCGCGCCAAGCCTGGCTTTGTCGACCATCAAAATACCGCCTTGTTTCCGTTCGTTGTGGGTTGCGCGGGTTCGGATCGCGTTTTCCTCCTCACCACACCCCAATGCCTTGGCGCGGCGGGATTTTCCCCGACCGCCGCGAGTATCGCCTTCCCTTCACGTGGCTCCCGGAGCGCACGAAGCCGCACATTACAAGGCAATCGCGGACGGCGAGCAACCTGAAAAGAGAAAAACCGGCGGTCCCGACGCGATTTCGGGAGAGCCCAAGGAAAAGAAGCGCCCCCGAAGGGGCGCGAGGCAAATCCGCGTTGCCGAACCGGCTACTTGGCCGCGGGAGCCGCCGGTTGCTGCCCCGGCACTTGCCACATCCTGGCCCAGGCGTTGGGATCGAGCGGATTGAAGATATAAGGCTGAGCCGCGCCACCGGGTGGCGGCGGGGTGGTCGTCATGCCCGGAACCAGCCCCGGCACCGTGAACATCTGGGTCCATGCATTCGGGTCGAGGGGGTTGAAGGTCGTGGTGCCATACGGGGACGGCGCGGCGCCGGCCGGAGGCGCGATACCCGGAGCCGGATAGGTCAGGAACCCCTTCCACATATCGCCGTAGGAGCCCGGATTGAGTCCGGCGCCCAGCCAACCCATGTACATGCCGGGGTTCATGGTGTTCACGCCGGCCCGCAACCATTGCGGGTCAAGCGGCGCCATCATCCATTTCATGTACATGGCGGGGTTGATGGACTGCATCATCAGGCTCAGCGCCCTGGGATCGACCGGCGCCATCATCCAGCGCATCAGTTTGCCCGGATCGGAAAACTGGGTCAGCAAGGCGGTGTAGAAGTTGGGGTCCATGCCCGCCGCCAGCCACTTCATGTACACGTTTGGATCGGTCATGAGGGGCATCCAGGCGCTGAACGTGGCGGGATTCATCATGCTGTTGGCCATGTAGCCCCACCAGGAAGGATCCAGCATCTGCATGCCCAGGGCGGTGTAGAAGGACGGCTCCGTGGCGGCCGTGGCGAAGGGCACGAACTGCTTCGGATCCTTCAGGGCATTCGGGTTGCGGGTGAAGTCCCACATGCTTTGCGCCCAGGCATCCGGTGTTTGCGGAACGGCCGGCGCGGGCGCATCGGCGGCGATGGCGTTGGCGGAAACGGAAAGAACCATCGCGAGAACGAGAGATTTGAGTTTCATGACTACCTCCTTGAGACGCTGTGAGAACGGCTACTGCCTTTTATTTTTATAGCATCGCGGGTGGCCGGCTTCATTTTTCCAGTAACCAACTTTTCTTATGTTGATTCTTAACTTATCTATTCATACCGTTGATTATTAATCACCTATAGGTGGCGTTTCATTCCCATCAGGCATGAACCCCTTCCCCGGCAAGACAGCGGCGCACCCCTCCCAAGCCCCCTCCCCGCAAGCGGGAGGCGGGCGCAAGAATCCGTCATCCGCCGCATGAATTTCCGGCGCCACGCTTGTCTGCCATACTGCCGGCGGTTTCAATCCTTCAGACTGGAAATCATGGACGTCACCCCGCCGAGGGTTTTAGTCGTGGACGACGACAAACTCATGCGCGAAGTGCTGAAAGCCATCCTGCGCTCGGAGAAATTCGCGATCTCGGGCGAAGCGACAAACGGCAAGACCGCGCTCGACCATGTCGCAACCCACCATCCCGACATCGTCTGCCTGGACATCAACATGGCGGGCATGTCCGGCATAGACACCCTGAAGGCCATACGCAGCGCCCATCCCGAGGTCATCGTCATCATGGTCTCCGGGGATGCCAGCGCCACCACCGTGCGCGAAGCGGTGAGCCTGGGGGCCCAGGGCTACATCATCAAGCCGTTCAACGCGGCGCGCATCGCCGCTTCCCTGCGCGCCGCCATGCGGCAGACGTCGGTCGGGTCTCCCTTCAACTGATCACCGGGCCGGCCCCGCCCGGCGTGAGCTTCCAGATTTCCGCGTTGTATTCCGCCATGGTGCGGTCGGTGGAGAACTTGCCGCTGCCGGCGGTGTTGAGGATGCTCATCCGCGTCCAGTTCTCCCTGTCCTGGTAGGCCCCGGCCACGCGCGCCTGGGCATCGACGAAGGCGCGGAAATCGGCCGCCACCAGCCAGGGATCGTGGGGGTTGCGGATGGCCTGGACGATGGGCTCGAACAAACCCGGCTCGAAGTGGTTGAAGTGGCCGGAGTCCAGCAATTCCATCACCCGTTTCAGGTCCTTGTCGGCCTCGATGAGGGCGTTGGGGTCGTAGTGGGCGCGGGTGGCTTCCACTTCCTCGGCGGTGAGGCCGAACAGGAAGAAGTTGTCGTCCCCCACCTCTTCCCGAATTTCGATATTGGCGCCGTCCAGTGTGCCGATGGTGACGGCGCCGTTCATCATGAACTTCATGTTGCCGGTGCCGGAGGCTTCCTTGCCGGCGGTGGAAATCTGCTCGGACAGGTCCGTGCCGGGGGCGATGATTTCCATGGCGGACACCCGGTAGTTGGGCAGGAAGGCCACCTTGAGGCGGTCGCCGATCTGGTCGTCGCCGTTGACCATGTCGGCCACCTTGCACACCAGGCTGATGATGCGCTTGGCCATGAAATAGCCCGGGGCGGCCTTGCCGCCGATGAGCACGCAGCGCGGCGTCCAGGGGACGCCGTCGCGGCTCTCCTCGCCATGCTTGAGGCGGGCGTAGAGGTGGATGACGTGAAGGATGTTGAGCAACTGGCGCTTGTATTCATGGATGCGCTTGACCTGCACGTCGAACAGGGCGTCCGGGTCGAAGCTCACCTGGCAGTCGTGCTTCACCAGTTCCGCCAGGCGGACCTTGTTGGCCCGCCTCATCGCGTGCCAGCGCGCGCGGAACGCCGCGTCGTCGGCGTGGCGGGCCAGGCCGCGCAACTCGTCCAGGCGGGTGACCCAGCCATCGCCGATGGTTTCCCCCAGCAGACGCGTCAGGCCGGGATTGGCCGAGGCCATCCAGCGGCGCTGGGTGACGCCGTTGGTCTTGTTGTTGAACTTGTGGGGCCAGAGCTCGAAAAAGTCCCGGAACAGCCCCTTGCGCAGGAGTTCCGAGTGCAGCGCCGCCACGCCGTTCACCGAGTAGCTGCCGACGATGGCCAGGTAGGCCATGCGCACCTGGGGCTCGGCGCCCTCCTCGATCAGGGACATGCGCGCCAGGCGCTCGTTGTCGCCGGGCCAGCGCCGGGCCACTTCCACCAGGAAGCGGGCGTTGATCTCGTGGATGATCTCCAGGATGCGCGGCAGGAGCTGGCCGAACAGGCGCACCGGCCACTTTTCCAGGGCCTCCGGCAGGAGGGTGTGGTTGGTGTAGGCCATGGTCCGGCGGGTGATTTCCCAGGCCGGCTCCCACTCCAGGCCGCGCTCGTCCATCAGCAGGCGCATGAGTTCGGGCACGGCGCAGCTCGGGTGGGTGTCGTTGAGCTGGAAGCAGTTCTTTTCGGCGAACCGGCTGTAATCCTTGCCATGGTTCAGTTCCCAGCGATCCAGCACGTCCTGGAGGCTGGCCGACGCCAGGAAATATTGCTGGCGCAGGCGCAGCTCCTTGCCGTTCTCGCTGGCGTCGTTGGGATAGAGCACCATGGTGATGTTCTCGGCGGCGTTCTTGGCCGCCACGGATTCCGTGTAGGAGCCGGCGTTGAACTCGCCCAGGTCGAATTCGTCGGTGGCCGCCGCGCTCCACAGGCGCAGGACGTTGACGGTGTCGTTGCGGTAGCCGGGAATCGGGGTGTCATAGGGCACGGCCAGCACGTCATGGCTGTCCACCCAGCGGACATGGGTGCGGCCGTGGGCGTCGCGGTAGGACTCGGTGCGGCCGCCATACTGGATGCGACGCGTGTGTTCCGGCCGCTCCAGCTCCCAGGGGTTGCCGTCGCGCAGCCAGTGGTCCGGTTCCTCCATCTGGCGCCCGTGCTCGATGTGCTGGCGGAACATGCCGTATTCGTAGCGGATGCCATAGCCCATCACGGGCAGCTGGAGCGTGGCGCAACTGTCCAGGAAACAGGCCGCCAGGCGGCCGAGGCCGCCGTTGCCCAAGCCGGCGTCGTGCTCCACATCGATCATCTCCTCCAGGTCCAGGCCAAGATGACGCAGGGCGGGCGCGGCCGCGTCGTCCAGGCCGAGGTTGAGCAGCGCGTTGCCGAGGGTGCGGCCCATGAGGAATTCCAGGGACAGGTAGTAGGCGTGACGGGCATCCCGCGCCTCGTAGGCGTAGCGCGTCCGTTTCCAGCGTTCCATGAGGCGGTCGCGCAGGGCCAGGGCCAGGGCCTGGTAGGGATAGTGGGTGGAACGGCAGTGGTGATCGCGGCCGAGGAAGTTGCCGAAGTAGCGGCGGATATCCAGGGCCAGGGCGGTGTCGTCCATGCCCAGGGACGGCAACTGGTAGAGGTCCGTGGTGGGCTTGCTGGCGCGCATGGGCTTGAGACTGCTGGTCGGATTGTTCTTGTTCATGGGCGCTCCGGAGGAGAAGTCGGGCAAAAGTCCCGGCAGGATAAAGGGCGGCGACAGTGATGGAAACCTCGGCGACACCTTTCCCGGCCGCGACGCCCGTTCGCCGCGCCACCCGCCACGGCGAACGCCCGGTGGATCACGCCTCCATCAATTCCAGCGCGTTGCCGTCCGGATCCCGGACGAACAGGGCCCGGCGCCCGGACCGGCTGAGGCTGTAGGGCACCGCCGCCGCATCCAGCCGGGCCTTGAGCGCTCCCCAGTCCGACACGCCCAGGGCCGTGTGCCGGTCCCGGCCGCCATGCTCGGGACGGCCCGCCACCGGGTCCGGATTGGGAAGATTGATGAGATGGATCTGGCCCCGGCCCAGGTCGTACCAGACGCCGTCGAAGCTCATGGCCGGCCGCGCGGGACTGGGAACGAGGCCCAGGACGCCCTCGTAGAAGGCGCGGGCGCGGGCCAGGTCGGCGACCAGGAGGGAGGCGTGCAGGAGGGAGAATCGCTCAGCCATGCCTGCCCAGGCGCATGGAAAACAGGGTGGCCGCCACGATCATGGCGCCGCCGATCCACTCCCGGGCATCCATGATCTCGCCGGCCAGCCAGCGGCTGGAAAGGGCGGCCACCACCAGCTCGGACAGCAGGATGACCACGGCGCGATTGGCGGGGACGTGGGCGAGGCCGTATTGCACGGTGAAGGTGGCCAGCATCAGGGCCAGGGTGATGCCCGCCACCAGGAGCCAGGTCGGCGCCGCCACGGCGACGACGGTGTCGAGGGCGCCGGGCTCGGCTGAGGCGAAGACCGCCGCGATGCCGGCGACGCCGAAAAACACCCAGAGGGAACGGGTCTCGATGGGAATCTCCCGGGTCTTGCGGGTGAGGACGTTGGACAGGGCGAAACCGATGCCGGAGGACAGGCCGAGCCATTCCGCGTTGCTGGCCGGCAAGGGTGGGCCGCCCCCCCGGTAGAGCATGACCATGGCGCCCGCCAGGGACAGGCCGATCACCACCAGGCCGGCGCCGCCGGCCCGCTCGCCCAGGATCAGGCGGGCGAATACCACGGTCCACAAGGGCGCCAGATAGAACAGCAGCATGACCCGCATGACCTCGCCATGGATCACCGCCAGCACGTAGGAAAGGTTGGTCCAGCCGGAGGTCAGGGCCACGGCCAGCAGCCAGCCCAGCTGACCGCGGCCCGGCCAGGCCCGGCCCCAGGCCAGGAACAGGAGGGGAACGATGCCGATGGCGTAGGTCAGCAGGGACGCGACGCTGCCCGGCAGGCCCGCCGTTTCCAGGAGGCGGAAGGGATACCAGACCAGGCCCCAGGTGGTGGCGGCCACCATCAGGCTCAGCGGGGCAAAGGCGGGGGCGAGGGTGGCGCGCCTCGACAAAGCCGTTGAATGGGGGCTCGGCATATAATTCGTGTCTTTCGTTTATCCGCACATCGCGCTGTGAACCCGCGCCTCAACCAACTCCAGTCCTACCCGTTCCAGAAACTGCGCGAACTGTTCGCCGGGGTGGTTCCCAACCCGGCGCTTTCCGCCATCAATCTTTCCATCGGCGAGCCCAAGCATGCAACGCCGGCCTTCATCAAGGAAGCCCTGACCGCGAATCTCCAGGGCCTGGCCAATTATCCCGTCACCCAGGGCTCCGACGACCTGCGCCGTTCCATCGCCGACTGGTGCCGCATGCGCTACGGCGTGGACCTGGACCCGGCCGGCCAGATCCTGCCGGTGAACGGCAGCCGGGAAGCCCTGTTCGCCTTCGCCCAGGCCATCATCGACCCCACCCGGCACGTGAAGCGGGTGGTATCGCCCAATCCCTTCTACCAGATATACGAAGGCGCCGCCCTGCTGGCCGGGGCCAAACCCTACTTCCTCAACACCCTGCCGGAAAACGGTTTTCGCATGGAGTTCGCTTGCGTGCCGGAAGACCTGTGGGCGGACACCCATCTGATCTACGTCTGCTCCCCCGGCAATCCCACCGGCAAGGTGATGGAACTGGACGACTGGCGCGAGGTGTTCGACTTGGCCGACCGGCATGGCTTCGTCATCGCCGCCGACGAGTGCTATTCGGAGATCTACTTCGACGAGGAGCATCCGCCCCTGGGCGCACTGACCGCCGCCAGGCAGCTCGGGCGCGGACAGGAACGGCTGGTGGTGTTCAACAGCCTGTCCAAACGTTCCAACGTGCCCGGCCTGCGTTCCGGCTTCGTGGCCGGCGACGCGGAGCTGATCCGCCAGTTCCTGCTCTACCGCACCTATCACGGTTCCGCCATGAACCCGGCGGTCCAGGCCGCTTCCGCCGCCGCCTGGCGCGACGAGGACCATGTGCGGGAAAACCGGCGCCAGTACCGGGAGAAATTCGCCGCCGTCATGCCCCCGCTCAAGGACGTGCTGGCCTTCGATGCCCCGGATGCCGCCTTTTACCTCTGGGCGAAAACACCGGGCGACGATGCCGAATTCGCCCGCGAGCTCTACAGGACGCAACACGTCACCGTCCTGCCCGGCAGCTTCCTCGCCCGGGAAGCGAAAGGCGTGAATCCCGGCCGGGGCTTCATCCGCATCGCCCTGGTGGATGGTCTGGAAGCCTGCGTGGAGGCCGCAGGGCGAATCGCCGAGTTCGCGGTTTCGGTTCGGTGAAACCGGAGGCCAACCACCTCGCCACTCCCCCCTTTGCAAAAGAGGGGCTGGTGGGGATTTCCGCCCTTCCCGCCTTTCCCGCTCTTCTCCCAAGCCAAGCCGCTGAAAATCCCCCCCTGCCCCCCCTTTACAAAGGGGGGAACACCCTGGTCAATATTGATGTTTGTTATTAATTCCAACCATTAACCCATTGAAGGAAAAGCCATGCACGAACTCCAGCCTATCATCGAAGAAGCCTTCGAACGCCGCGCCGACATCACTCCCCGCAACGTGGAGCCCAAGGTCAAGGATGCCGTCATGGCCGTCATCGACCTGCTGGATATGGGCCAGTTGCGCGTCGCGGAGCGCACCGATGGGCAGAACTGGATCACCCACCAGTGGATCAAGAAGGCCGTGTTGCTGTCCTTCCGCATGGAGGACAACTTCTTCATCAAGGGCGGCTTCACCAACTACTACGACAAGGTGCCCTCCAAGTTCGCCGACTACAACAGCCGCGACTTCCGCGAGGGCGGCTTCCGCGTGGTGCCTCCCGCCGCCGCGCGCAAGGGCTCCTACATCGCCCGCAACGTGGTGCTGATGCCCTCCTACGTGAACATCGGCGCCTATGTGGATGAGGGCACCATGGTGGATACCTGGGCCACGGTCGGTTCCTGCGCCCAGATCGGCAAGAACGTGCACCTGTCCGGCGGCGTCGGCATCGGCGGCGTGCTGGAGCCGGTCCAGGCCGGCCCCACCATCATCGGCGACAACTGCTTCGTCGGCGCCCGTTCGGAAGTGGTCGAGGGCGTGGTGGTGGAAGACAACTGCGTCATCTCCATGGGCGTCTACATCGGCCAGTCCACCAAGATCTACGACCGGGAGACCGGCGAGGTCTTCTACGGCCGCGTGCCCGCCGGCTCCGTGGTGGTGAGCGGCAACCTGCCCTCCGCCGACGGCAAGTACAGCCTGTATTGCGCCGTGATCGTCAAGAAGGTGGATGCCAAGACCCTGTCCAAGGTGGGCATCAACGAGTTGCTGCGCGGCATTTAAGTCCGGCGGAGACTGGCCGTTAAGGCAAGGCGGAAGGTTCGCGGCGCGTCATCCCGGACCTTCTCCATCCCCCCCACCCAGCCTGAAAAGATCATGGCCAACCTGACCACGGCGGAAGCCGAAAAGATCATCGCCAGCGTGGCGATCCCGCCCCGCCCCGCCATCGTCAACGCGGTACTGGAAGAACGCGCCAAGGCCGAACCCAACCTGCGCCGCATCGCCCAACTGGTTTCCACCGACGTTGGCCTGGCCGCCGCCGTGCTGAAGACCATCAACTCCCCGTTCTTCGGCTTGCGCCGGCAGGTGAGTTCCATCGACCACGCCGTCTCCATGCTGGGCATGAAGAACATCGGCGCCCTGGTCATGAGCCTGTCCCTGCGCAACGCGGTGCCCACCCAGGGCCTGGACAGATTCTGGGACGAGGCCGCCCGCACCGCCCTGGTATCCGCCTACCTGGCCCAGACCCTGGGGTGCGTGCCCAAGGAGGATGCCCATCTCTTCGGCCTGTTTCGCGATGCCGGCATCCCCCTGCTGATGCGGCGTTTCAGCGACTATCGGGACACACTCAAGCTCGCCAATTCGGAACTGACGGCCAGCTTCACCGAAATCGAGGACGGACGGCACGGCACCAACCACGCCGTGGTGGGCGGCCTGCTGGCCAAGGGCTGGCAACTGCCCGACCACATCCGGGAAGCCATCGGCCAGCATCACGATGCCGGCATCTATCACTCCAACCTGGGGTCCGAGGCCATCAACCTGGTGGCCGTGGGGCAACTGGCGGAATACATCGAAAGCTTCTACTCGCGCCTGTCCGGCAATGTGGAATGGGAAAAGCATGGCCCGAGCGTGCTCGCCCATCTCATGCTCGACCAGGATCAGCTGGAGGAATTGTCCAAAGACGCCAAGGAGATGCTCGAGGAGTCGGGGCTCTAGGGGGTCTCTGAGGGAGCTCTGAGCGCCACGTCAGGTAGGTCATGGCCTGGGAATTCTGGATCGACCGGGGCGGCACCTTCACCGACATCGTCGCGCGGGCACCCGACGGGCGACTGATCCAGAAAAAGCTGCTGTCGGAGAACCCTGGCGCCTACCAAGACGCGGCCATCGCCGGCATCCGCTCCGTCCTCGGCCTGGAACCCGGCGAAGCCATCCCCCCCGGCGCCATCGCCGCCGTGAAGATGGGTACCACGGTGGGCACCAATGCCCTGCTCACCCACGGCGGCGAACCCACCCTGCTGGTCATCACCGAGGGCTTCGCCGATGTCCTGGAGATCGGCGACCAGGCCCGTCCCGACATCTTCGCCCTGGACATCCGCAAGCCGGCGCCGCTCCACGCCCGGGTGGTGGAGGCCCGGGAGCGGGTGTGCGCCGATGGCGCCGTGCTCCGGACCCTGGACGCTGAGCGTCTGCGCGCGAGCCTGGCGCAAGCCCGGGCGGAAGGTCTGAAAGCCTGCGCCATCGCCTTCCTGCATGCCTGGAAGAATCCGGCCCACGAACTGGCGGCGGCGGAGATCGCGCGGGAGGCTGGCTTCACCCAGGTCAGCCTGTCCCACCAGGCCAGCCCCCTGATCAAGTTCGTTCCCCGGGCGGAGACAGCGGTGCTGGACGCCACCCTGTCGCCGCCGGTGCGCCGCTACGTGACCCAGGTGGCGGAGGCCCTGCCCGCCGGCACCCGGCTGGAATTCATGCAATCCCATGGCGGCCTCACCGACGCCGAAGACTTCAGGGGCAAGGACAGCGTGCTGTCCGGGCCGGCCGGCGGCCTCATGGGCATGGCCAAGGCGGGCCGGGCCGCCGGCTTCCACAAGCTCATCGGCTTCGACATGGGCGGCACGTCCACCGACGCATCCCTTTATGCCGGCGAATTCGAGCGCGCGCTGGATACCCGCATCGCCGGCCACCGCATCCGGGTGCCCATGCTGGGCGTGCACACCGTGGCGGCCGGTGGCGGGTCCGTGCTCCGTTTCGACGGCCAGCGCCTGCTGGCCGGCCCGGAATCCGCCGGCAGCCTGCCGGGACCGGCCTGCTATCGACGTGGCGGCCCCCTCGCGGTCACCGACGCCAACCTGCTGCTGGGGCGCATTCAGGCGGACTGTTTCCCGGCGGTGTTCGGGCCTGACGGCGACCAATCCCTGGACCTGGACGCGGCGCGGGCGGGTTTCCAGGCCATGACGGCGCGGGTCAACGAAACCCTTGGCCTGGACTACACCCCGGAGCGCCTGGCGGCGGGCTTTCTGGACGTCGCCGTGGAGCACATGGCCGACGCCATCCGCCACATCACCCTGGCCCGGGGCGTGAACCCGGTGGAGTTCACCCTGGTAAGTTTCGGCGGCGCCGGCGGCCAGCACGCCTGCGCCGTGGCCGGACGGCTGGGTATCGGCAGGGTGCTGATCTCGCCGTTCGCATCCGTGCTGTCGGCCTACGGGATCGGCCTGGCGGAGCGACGGACGCTGCGGCAAGTGGCGGTGGAGCGGCTACTCTCCTCCCCCTCCGGGGGAGGGGCGGGGGGTGAAGGAGCAAGTTCAAAAAATATCGTTTCCATATGGCAAAGGGAGTTCCCTCCCCCTCCGGGGCAGGGAGAAACCCGCGCCCTTTTGCGCTACCAGGGTTCCGACACGCTCCTGGCCATCCCCCTGGCCGATCTGGCGACCATGACGAACGCCTTCCACGAGCAGCACCGCCTGCGTTTCGGCTTCGCCGATCCCGGCCGCGCCCTGGTCTGCGCCGCCCTGGAGACGGAGACCGTCGAGGGCGGCGGCGAACCCCGGGGGCTGGCGGGCCTGCCCGCCACGCCGGCCACCGCTTTCGCCCGGCGCGAGGTGTTCCTCGCCGGGCAATGGCTCGAAACACCCCTGTACCGTCGCGAGGCGATGGCTCCCGGCCAGCGCCTGCGGGGCCCGGCCCTGATCGTGGAAGCCGGTTCCACCCTGGTGCTGGAACCCGGCTGGGAACTGGAAATGACGGCGCGCGGCGACCTGCTCCTGAGCGCCGGTCGGATCGCCCACCGCCGCCCCGACGCTTCCCGGCCCGACCCCGCCTGGCTCAGCCTGTTCAACCGCCGCTTCATGAGCATCGCCGAGGACATGGGCCGCGCCCTGCGGAACACCGCCCGCTCGGTCAACATCCGCGAGCGCCTGGACTTCTCCTGCGCCCTGTTCGACGCCCGGGGCGACCTCATCGCCAACGCCCCCCATATCCCGGTGCACCTGGGCAGCATGGGGGATTCGGTGCGCGCCATCCTGCGCGCGTTTCCCCCCTCCTCGGCGGACCGGGGAGAAGGCTCGCCTGGCGCCACGGGGTCCATGCGCCCCGACGGCGCCTACCTGATCAACTCGCCCTATGCCGGCGGCACCCACCTGCCCGACATCACCGTGGTCTCCCCCATCTTCGATCCCGAGGGGCGGACCTTGCGCTATTTCGTCGCCTCCCGGGCCCACCATGCCGACGTGGGCGGCATCAGTCCCGGTTCCATGCCCGCCCGCAGCCGGCATATCGACGAGGAGGGCTGTCGTTCCGATGGCATGCCGATCATGGGGGATGGCCGCTTCCTGGAAGCGGAGGTCCGCGCCTGGCTGGCCGCCAACCCCCATCCGGCCCGCAACCCTGACCAGAACATCGCCGACCTGCAAGCCCAGCTCGCGGCCAATGCCCTGGGCCGGCGCCTGCTGCGGCAACTTGAAGAAGAGGCCGGAGCGCCGGCGGTGCTGGCGTATATGGGCTTCGTGCAGGACAACGCGGAAACCGCCGTGAAGCGTTTGCTGGCGGGGCTGCGTGACGGGGCGTTCGAACTGGCCCTGGACGAGGGTTCCAGCATCCGGGTCGCGGTGCGCATCGATCACGGCGCCGGCCGCGCCGTCATCGACTTCGCCGGCACCAGTCCCCAGCAGGGAGGCAATCTCAACGCCCCCGCCAGCATCGCCCATTCCGCCGTGCTCTATGTCTTTCGCACGCTGATCGGCAGCGGTTCCCCCGCTGCCCCCCTCACCCCCAACCCCTCTCCCGCGGACGGGGGAAGGAAGCGTCGAGGGTCGCAAAGCGACGACTACCCGATGGCGGACATCCCCCTCAACGCCGGCGTGCTGCGTCCCCTGGATATCCGCCTGCCGGCCGGCTGCCTGCTGAATCCGGCCTACCCCGCCGCCGTGGTGGCCGGCAACGTGGAAACCTCCCAGAACATCGTCGACGCCCTCTACGGCGCCCTGGGCAAGTTGGCCGCCAGCCAGGGCACCATGAACAACTTCAGCTTCGGCGATCACCGCCACCAGTATTACGAGACGGTGTGCGGCGGCACCGGGGCCGGACCCGGCTTCGCCGGCGCCTCGGCGGTGCACTGCCACATGACCAACTCGCGCCTGACCGACGTGGAAGTCCTGGAAGTGAATTTCCCCGTGCGGGTGGAGCGCTTCGCCATCCGGCGCGGCTCCGGCGGCCATGGCAGGCATGAGGGCGGCGACGGGGTCGTGCGCCGCATCCGTTTTCTCGCCCCCATGCGCGGCAACCTGCTGGCCTTGCGCCGGCGCGTTCCCGCCTTCGGCCTGGAAGGCGGTGGCCCCGGCCAGCCGGGCAGGCAGGCCATCGAACGGGCCGACGGAAGCACGGAACCGCTGCCGGGAATCGCCGAGTTCCGCCTGGACACGGGCGATATCTTCGTCCTCGAAACGCCGGGGGGCGGCGGATTCGGCCCACCGCGAACCGGAGACAAGCAGGCGCCGACCGGCTGATGCCCGATGGCGAACTGGGCTACAGTTGAACCCTGCCTGGACCCACCCACACACACCTCCCGCCTTGATCCTGCCCCCACCGCCCCAGGCGCTTCCCCTCCTGCTCCACGCCATCGAACTGCTGGGGGTGGCGGTGTTCGCCATCAGCGGCGCCCTGGCGGCCGGGCGCCGCAGCCTGGACCTGATCGGGGTGGTGGTGATCGCCACGGTCACGGCGGTGGGCGGCGGTACCCTGCGGGACTTGCTACTGGACCGGACGGTGTTCTGGATTTCCGACCCGGCTTACCTCTATGTCTGCCTGATCGCCGCCCTGCTGACCATCATTTACGCCCGTTACCGCCATCCGCCCGACCGCCTGATTCTCTACGCGGACGCCCTGGGTCTGGCCCTGTTCTCCATCAGCGGCGCCCAGATCGCACAGAACCTGGGACATGGCGGCATCGTGGTGGTCATCATGGGCACCGCCACCGGCGTGGCGGGTGGACTGCTGCGGGATGTGTTGTGCGCCGAGATTCCCCTCATCCTGCGCCGGGGCCGCATGTACGCCTCCGCCGCCATCGCCGGGGTGACGATTTACCTGCTGCTGGAAACCCTGCTCGACCGCACCCTGGCAGCCATGCTGGGCATGGCGACCATCGCCGGCCTGCGCCTGGCGGCCATCGCCTGGGATCTCACCCTGCCCGTGTTCAGCCTGCCGAAAACGGACCATGACGAGAGCTGAGCCCGGCTTCAGGCGGCTCCCATTCCATCGTAAGATGCCGCGTCGCCCAATACCGCCCGGTACCATGCTCCGCCGCCCGCACACCCCCCTCCTCGCCTCTCTTCTTCTCCCGCTGCTGGCCGCCGCGCCCGCCGCCGCCTTCGAAGTCGCGGAATTCAAGAGCGGCATGGCCCAGAACGAGGTGAAGACCCTGCTCATCGCCAACTGGAACTTCGACCGCATCGTGGAGCCTTCCGACGATGTGATCCTGGCCTACGACAACGATCCCAGCATCGCCCGCCGCTATCAGTTCCGCTTCTGCAAGGGCAAGCTGGTGGGCTTCGAGCAGGACGTGCGGCCCTCCCTCAAGTCCCTGATCATCACCGTGAACAACAACAACACCCAGTACGGCCAGCCCAGCCGGGTCTATTCCAACACCCACGTGGTCAGCAACGGCGAGAAGGCGGTGTTCGCCCTGTTCTGGAAAAGCGGCCTGGAACACATCGGCGTGAAATACATCGTGCTGCCCAACAACGAGCAGATGAGCCTGTCCTTCGACGTGAACAACCTCTGCTACAACACGCCGAGGATGTGAGGGCGGGGGCGGGCCGGATCGAAAGATTTCCTGACCGGCAGGCCTCCCCACCCCGCCCCTCCCCGCCCGCGGGGAGGGTGCAAACCCCACCCCAGCATGCCGGGGAGCGCCATAGGGCGGATTAGCCGAAGGCGTAATCCGCCTTCCCAAACCGATCACAGTTCCAGCAGCAGCCTCGCCGGGTCCTCCAGCGCGTCCTTCACCGCCCGCAGGAAGCTGACCGCCTCGCGCCCATCGACGATACGGTGGTCGTAGCTCAAAGCCACGTACATCATGGGCCGGATTACCACCTGGCCGTTCTCGGCGATGGGCCGTTCCTGGATCTTGTGCAGGCCCAGGACGCCGGACTGGGGCGGGTTGAGGATGGGGGTGGAGAGCAGGGAGCCGAACACGCCGCCGTTGGAGATGGTGAAGGTGCCACCTTCCATTTCCTCCAGGGTCAGTTCCAGGCTGTTGGCGCGCCGGCCGAAGTCGGCGATCTGCTTTTCGGTTTCCGAAAAGGACAGGCGATCGGCGTTGCGCAGGATGGGCACCACCAGGCCCCGTTCGGAACTGACCGCCACGCCGATGTCGTAGTAGTCGTGGTAGACCAGGTCGCGCCCCTCGATGCTGGCGTTGACCAGGGGGAAGACTTTCAGGGCCTGGCAGGTCGCCTTGGTGAAGAAGGACATGAAGCCCAGCTTGACCCCGTGTTCCTTCTGGAAACGATCCTGGTAGCGGGTGCGCAGTTCCATGACCGGCTGCATGTTGATCTCGTTGAACGTGGTCAGCATGGCGGCGGTGTTCTGGGCCTCCTTCAGGCGCTCGGCGATGCGCTGGCGCAGGCGGGTCATGGTGACCCTGCGTTCGACGCGTTCGAAGGGTTTGTCGCAGGGCGGACAAACGACCGGCCTGGCCGGGGCTGGCGCCGGCTCCGTCCTGGGCGGCGGCGGGGGAGCCGATTCAGTCCTGGCGGCCGGCCGCGACTCCGGCACCGCGACCGGCGCGGGGCCGGGTTCGGGTGTGGGTTTGGGTTCCACGGGCTTCACCACCGCCTGGGCCGGCTCGGCCTTCTTCGCCGGCGCGGCGGGCGCCGGCTGAATCACCACCGCGCCCGCTTCCGCATCGATGACCGCCAGCACATCGCCGGCTTTCACCTCGCTGCCGGCGGGCATGAGAATTTCCTTCAAGATCCCGGAAGCGGGGGCGGAGACTTCCAGAATGACCTTGTCGGTTTCCAGATCGGTAAGCGGCTCATCGCGCCGCACCGTGTCGCCCACCTGTTTGCGCCATTCCAGCAGGGAGCCGCTCTGGACGGACTCGGACAGCTCGGGGGCTTTCACTTCGATCAGCATGGCGGCTCCGTCTTGTGCAACGCAATATCGGCATTATAGGCACCCGGAAAAAACCTGAACAAGCCAGTCGGGTTAGGCAAACCGGTCAATTTGCCGCCAAGTTGATTTGAGTCAGGGAAGCGAGCCATTCCCACAGACTCGGCCTGCCGCCCGAAGAACTTCTGAAGATTGTGGCTCCGGCTACTGCCCGAAGAACTCCTTCACCTTGTCCATGAACCCCTTGGCGCGGGGGTTGTGCTTGCCTTCGTGGCCGGAACAGCAGGTATCGAACTCCCGTAGCAGTTCCTTCTGGCGTTCGGTGAGATTGACCGGGGTTTCCACCACCACGTGGGCGTGCAGGTCGCCCGGGTGGTTGCTGCGCACGCCCTTGATGCCCTTGCCGCGCAGGCGGAAAACCTTGCCGGACTGGGTTTCGGCGGGGATCTTGATGGTGGCGTGGCCGTCCAGGGTGGGGATGTCGATTTCTCCTCCCAGGGCCGCCGTGGCGAAGGAGATGGGCAGTTCGCAGTGCAGATCGTCGTGGTCCCGCTGGAAGACCTGGTGGACCTTGAGATGGATCTGGACGTAAAGGTCGCCGGGCGGCCCGCCGTTGATGCCGGATTCGCCCTCGCCGGACAGGCGGATGCGGTCGCCGTCGTCCACGCCGGAGGGAATGCGCACCGACAGGGTCTTGTGCTTCTTGATGCGCCCTTCCCCATGGCAATGGGTACAGGGGTCGGCGATGACCCGGCCGCTGCCGTGGCAGCGCGGACAGGCCTGCTGGATGGAAAAGAAGCCCTGCTGCATGCGTACCTGGCCATGGCCGCCGCAGGTCGGGCAGGTCACCGGCTCGGTGCCGGGCTTGGCGCCGGAGCCATGGCAGTGTTCGCATTCAGTTAGGACGGGGACCCGAATCTTGGTCTCGGTACCCCGGGCTGCCTCCTCCAGGCTGATTTCCAGGTTGTAGCGCAGGTCGGCGCCGCGATAGACATGGGAGCGGCGACCACCGCCACCGCCGCCGAACACGTCGCCGAAGATGTCCGAGAAGGCATCGGCGAAGTCGCGGAAATTTCCCGACCCGGCGCCGGCGCCCATGGAGGGGTCCACCCCGGCGTGGCCATACTGGTCGTAGGCTGATCGCTTGCCGGCATCGGACAGGATGTCGTAGGCCTCCTTGGCCTCCTTGAATTTCTCCTCGGAAGATTTGTCACCCTGATTCCGGTCCGGGTGATGCTTCATGGCCAGTTTCTTGAAGGCCTTCTTGATTTCGTCGTCGGAGGCGGTTTTCGCCACGCCCAAAATTTCGTAGTAATCCCGCTTGGCCATGCCTGTTTCCGTGTTCTCAAACTCACTGGATTCCGGCCTGCCCCCTGCGGGGATAAACGCCGGAATGACGGTAAAGCGCAAAGGCCGGGTTAAGGGGCCATGCCCCTTGAACCCGGCCAGTTATTACGGCACGGGCAAGCCCCGTGTCCGGAATAAGCTTACTTGTCCTTCACTTCCTCGAACTCGGCGTCGACCACGTCGTCGTCCTTCTTGCCGGCGCCGGGGCCGGCTTCAGCGCCACCGGCTTGGCCACCGCTCGCGGCTTGTTCCTTGGCATACATCTGCTCGGCCAGTTTGTGGCTGGCTTCGGCCAGGACCTGGGTCTTGGCTTCGATGTCGGCCTTGTCACCGGCCTTGATGGCGGCTTCGGCATCGGTGATGGCGGCTTCGATCCTGGTCTTCTCGTCGGCCGTGACCTTGTCGCCATAATCCTTCAGCGCCTTCTTCACCGAGTGGACCATGCTGTCGGCCTGGTTGCGGGCGGTGGCCAGCTCGAAGGCCTTGTGGTCCTCGGCGGCGTTGGCTTCGGCGTCCTGCACCATCTTCTTGATCTCGTCCTCGGACAGGCCCGAGTTGGCCTTGATGGTGATCTTGGCTTCCTTGCCGGTACCCTTGTCTTTCGCCGATACGTGCAGGATGCCGTTGGCGTCGATGTCGAAGGTGACCTCGATCTGGGGCAGACCGCGCGGCGCCGGCGGGATGTCGGCCAGGTTGAACTGGCCCAGGCTCTTGTTGCCGGAGGCCATTTCCCGCTCACCCTGCAGCACGTGGATGGTCACGGCGGTCTGGTTGTCGTCGGCGGTGGAGAACACCTGGTTGGCGCGGGTGGGGATGGTGGTGTTCTTGGGGATGAGCTTGGTCATCACGCTGCCCAGGGTTTCGATGCCCAGGGACAGGGGAGTGACGTCCAGCAGCAGCACGTCCTTCACCTCGCCCTGCAGCACGCCGCCCTGGATGGCGGCGCCGACGGCGACGGCCTCGTCCGGGTTCACGTCCTTGCGCGGCTCCTTGCCGAAGAACTCTTTCACCAATTCCTGCACCTTGGGCATGCGGGTCATGCCGCCCACCAGGATGACGTCGCCGATGTCGGAGACCTTCACACCGGCGTCCTTGATGGCGATCTTGCAAGGCTCGATGGTGCGCTGGATCAGGTCTTCCACCAGGGATTCGAACTTGGCGCGGGTGATCTTCATGACCAGGTGCTTCGGCCCGGAGGCATCCGCCGTGATGTAAGGCAGGTTGATCTCGGTCTGGCTGGCGGAGGACAGCTCGATCTTGGCCTTCTCGGCGGCTTCCTTCAGGCGTTGCAGGGCCAGCACGTCGGCCTTCAGGTTGACGCCCTGTTCCTTCTTGAACTCCTCGATGATGTAGTCGATCAGGCGCTGGTCGAAGTCCTCGCCGCCCAGGAAGGTGTCGCCGTTGGTGGAGAGCACCTCGAACTGGTGCTCGCCGTCGATCTCGGCGATCTCGATGATGGAGATGTCGAAGGTGCCGCCGCCCAGGTCATACACGGCGATCTTGCGGTCCCCTTCCTGCTTGTCCATGCCGAAGGCCAGGGCCGCCGCCGTGGGCTCGTTGATGATGCGCTTCACTTCCAGGCCGGCGATGCGGCCGGCATCCTTGGTGGCCTGGCGCTGGCTGTCGTTGAAGTAGGCGGGCACGGTGATAACGGCCTCGGTGACTTCCTCGCCCAGGTAGTCCTCGGCGGTCTTCTTCATCTTGCGCAGCACTTCGGCGGAAATCTGGGGCGGGGCCTTCTTCTCGCCGCGCACTTCCACCCAGGCGTCGCCGTTGTCGGCCTGCAGGATCTTGTAGGGCATCAGGTCGATGTCCTTCTGCACTTCCTTTTCCTGGAAGCGGCGGCCGATCAGGCGCTTGATGGCGTACAGGGTGTTCTTGGGGTTGGTGACCGACTGGCGCTTGGCCGGGGCGCCGCACAGGATCTCGCCGTCTTCCGCGTAGGCGACGATGGACGGGGTGGTGCGGGTACCTTCCGCGTTTTCGATGACCTTGGTCTTGCCGCCTTCCATGATGGCAACGCAGGAGTTGGTGGTGCCCAGGTCGATGCCGATGATCTTGCCCATTGTTGTATTCCTCAAAAAGATTGACTTGTCAGCGATATGGGATTGTTGGGTCCCATTTCAAGGGGTGGGAGTAAAGGGGGAAGGGTGAAGGGGGAAGGGTGAAAAGCGTGGATGTATTTACCCTTCCCCCTTGAGCGCCAAAGGCGCGGACCCTTCACCCTTTACCCCCTCCACCCTTTACTCATTTGGGTTTCACCACCATGACCAGGGCCGGGCGCATGACCCGCTCGTTCAGCAGGTAGCCCTTTTGCAGCACCGTCGCCACGGTATTGGGCTCGCTCTCGCCGTCCACCATGCTGATCGCCTGGTGATAATTGGGATCGAACTTCTGTCCCAAGGGATTGATTTCACTGATTCCGTTTTTCTCGAACACGCCGGACAACTGCTTCAGGGTCAGCTCCACGCCTTCCATGATCTTGTCCACGCTGGCCTTTTCGCCCGTGGCCATGGCGGCCTCCAAACTGTCCTTCACCGCCAGAAGTTCACCGGCGAATTTGTCCACGGCGAACTTGCGCGCCTTTTCCACGTCGTCCACGGCGCGGCGGCGCACATTCTCGGTTTCCGCCTTGGCCCGCAGCCAGGCATCGTGGTGTTCCTGGGCGTTGAGTTCGGCCCGGCGCAGCATTTCTTCCATGCTGGGGGTGGAATCCGGGGTGGAGTCCTTACCGCCGCCTTTATCGGCGGGCATTTCCGTCTCGGCGCCGCTTTGTTGAATCAATTGTTCCTCTGACACGACATATCCCTCCAAAAAACCGGGTTTGTTTTGGGGGTGATACGGCGCTTTTCAAGGGCGACGGCATCAGATTGTTGAATTGCGCCGGGCCAGGGCATCCGCGATGCGATCCAGGGCTTCCAGGACAACGGCGCGTGGAGCGCCGATGTTGAGGCGCATGAATCCCCCGCCGCCCGCGCCGAATACGGTGCCGGGATTCATGCCCACCCGGGCTTCCCGAATCAAGAACTGGCGCAGGGCCGCGTCGTCCAGGCCGAGTTCGCGGCACAGGGCGCGGCAATCCAGCCAGATCAGGTAGGTGCCTTCGGGACGGATAGGCTTGATGGCCGGCAGGTAGCGGTCAAGGAAAGCGATGACCTCGTCCCGGGTCCGGGCCAGGTAAGCCAGGAGCGCGTCCAGCCAGGGGCCGCCATGCCGGTAGGCGGCGGCAAACGCGGCGATGCTGAAGGGATTCGAGCCCCCGACATGCAGGAGATCGAAGGCCCGGCGCAGTCTGGCGCGATGCTCGGGGTTGGAGACGATGAGGGCGGACAGGCCCAGGCCGGGGATGTTGAAGGTCTTGCTGGGGGCCACGGCGGTGACGATGTCGCCAGGCTCGTCGGCCAGCCGGGCCAGGGGAAGGTGCTGGTGTTCCGGGTAGATCAGGTCGTGGTGGATCTCGTCGGAGAGCACCACCAGCCCGTGCCGCCTGGCGATGCGCAGCACTTCACCCAGTTCGCCGGCATCCCAGACCCGGCCCACCGGGTTATGGGGCGAGCAGAACATCAGCATGCGGGCATCCGGCTGGGCGGCGCATCGCTCCAGATGCTCGAAGTCGATGCGGTAGCGGCCGTTTTCCTCCCGCAGCGGGTTTTCGATCAGGCGCCGGCCCGGCGTGGTGACCGAGGAAAAGAACGGGAAATAGACCGGCGGCTGGACGATGATCCCCTCCCCCGCTTCGGCGAAGGCCAGGGCGGCGGCATGGAGGGAGGGCACCACGCCGGGGGCCATGAGGATCCAGTCCCGCTCGATTTCCCAGCCGTGGCGGATCTTCATCCAGGCCATCAGCGCGTCGTACACGCTGTCCGGGAACAGTGTGTAGCCGTAGACCGGATGGGCGGCCCGCTCGGCCAGCGCCCGGATCACTTCCTCCGGCGCGGCGAAATCCATGTCAGCCACCCACATGGGGAGCACGTCGTCGGTACCGAAATAGCCCTGGCGGCCGTCCCACTTCACCGAGTTGGTGCCGGCGCGGGGGATGATGCGGTCGAAGTCAAACCGCAAGATGTTTCCCCCCTTTCATAAAGGTTCAGTTCGCGTTAACAAGTGATGGGCGGAGTTGGTCAAAAAGTAGGGTTCCCCCCTTTGCAAAGGGGGGAGAGGGGGGATTTCTCCAAGGCTGGCGTGGACTGAAACCGCGTCCAATCCCCCTCGGTCCTCTTTATCCCCGTAAGGGGGCTTCAAAAAGGTGGAAGCCGCGCTGTCATGGCGTGGACTGGCAAGTCGAAGCATCACCCCAGCCTTTCCCAGATCGTCACTTCCGACAGCGTGTGCTGGAACTTGTGCCGGGTCTCGCGGATGACGAAGGGCACTTCCACGGGGCCTTGCGCCAGCCGGAAATGGCCGCCCAGGTGGGCTTTCAGGCCATCCAGGGTGGTGACGTTCTCGCCGTCCCGCTTGAAGCCGCCGATCCATTCCTCCCGTGGCGTGTGTTCCGCCAGCCAGGTGTAGGGCGAGGCGATCAGCAGCAGGCCGCCCGGGTTCAGCCGTTGGTGCACGCCATCCAGGAATTTGGCCGGGCTGTAGAGGCGGTCGATGAGATTGGCGGCCAGGATCAGGTCGTAACCGCTGAATATCGGCTTGAGGTTGCAGGCGTCGCCCTGGAAGAAGGCCACCTTGCCGCGCGTGCCGTCCAGGCCCAGGTCGGCCAGGCGACGTTCCCGGTAGGACACCAGTTCGCCCTCGTCCACCAGGGTGTAGCGCAGCACGCCCCGCTCGGCGAGTTGCGCGCCCAGGCCGATGAAACGGGCGGAGAAGTCGATGCCGGTCACCTCGTCGAAAACCCGCGCCAGTTCGAAGCTGGCCCGGCCCGCGGCGCAGCCCAGGTCCAGGGCGTGGCGTTTCGGACACTCGCCCATGGCCCGGATAGCCAGGTCGGCGAGGGCTTTGGAGAAGTTGGGCACGCCGAAATACGCGTCGCCGAAATGGAACTCGGCGTATTCCGATAACAGTTTGTCGGTCTCGTAGTGGGACGCGACCGGAATGGCGGGCGGCTCGGCCACCACGTAACGGAAGCCGGCATGCTGGAAGAAATGTCGCCGGAAGGCATAGCGGGAAGCCAGCCGGGTTTCGTTGCCGCAGGAGACCCAGGAGCCGCCCTTGATCAGGTTGTGGCGCTCGTCGAAGGTGGGCGTGGTGAAGTCGTCGTAGAGCGGGTGCACCCGGAAGCCGTCGAAGGGGTAGATGGGGGTCTCGGTCCATTGCCAGACGTTGCCAGTCACGTCGAACAGGGAGCCCTGGGGAAATTTGTCCACCGGGCAGGGCGAGGCGAAATGGTCCAGGTGCAGGTTGGCGGGCGCGGGGGCTTCTTCCGGAACCTCGCCCACGCCGGCGAACGCCGCCAGCCGATACCACTCGTCCTCGGTGGGCAATCTGACCGGTTGCCCGGTTTTCGCGCCCTTCCAGCGGCAGAAAGCCCGGGCCTCCAGGCAGTTCACCTCCACCGGCCAGTCCCAGGGCATGGCCACTTCCTCCAGCATCAGGCGAAGCTTCCACCGCTCGCCATCCCGGCCCCAGAAGCTGGGATGGTCCGCCCGGGCGTAATCGCGCCAGGCCTTGCCCTCCGCGTCCCACCAGGCATCGCTGGCGTAACCGCCGTCGGCGACGAATTCCAGGAACTCGCCGTTGGAAACCAGTAGTCGCGCCGCCTGGAAAGCCGGGACAGCGGCCTCGTGGCGGCCGTATTCGTTGTCCCAACCGTAGTAGGCGTCGTCGTGCTCCTTGCCCAGGCGAACCGCGCCCGCCGGGATCGGCACCAGTTCGTTGCCCGGCGTGGGACCGCTCAAGCGGCAGGGCACCCAGGCCGGATGGGGGCGGACATATTTCAGGTCGTGCTGGCGGATCAGCACCGAGGAGGTTTCCAGATGGATGCGCTCGTGTTCGATGCCCATCACGATGGGCCACCAGGGATGCTCCCAGCCGATGGGCAAAGAATATTGAGCCCCCAGGTCGGCCCCAAGGCCCGACCTGCCCCCCGAGGGGGTCAAGTCATTCTTGGGACTGCCCTGCGAATGACTTGTGAGCGGCAGGGTGTCGATCAACTGGCCCACCACCGCCCGCACCCGGTCCCGATAAGCGCGCACCTCGGCCACCGCCGGCCAGTCGTAATTCGTCTCCGACAGGTCGTCCCAACTCATTTCGTCCACGCCCACGGCGAACATGGATTCGAAGCGCGGGTTGATCCGTTCACTCACCAGGCCGGCCAGCACCAGCTTGTTGATGAAGAAGGTGGCGGTGTGGCCCAGGTAGAAGATGAGCGGATGGCGCAGGGAGATCGGCTTGCGGAAATACGCCTCGTCACAGGTCAAGACCTCGAACAACCGCTCGTAGCGGTCGAAGGTGGCGTGGAAATAGGCGCGGATCTCCCGGCGCTTCGCTTCGGGGTCGTCTCCGGAAAGGCGGGGGGTGCGGGGGAACGGGGACACGGGCGGGAAACCGATTCATTGAAGGGAGTTGGAATGCTAACGCGGCGACCTATCCCGCGACAGCGAACAAGCACTTGTCCCTGTGCAGGAGTTCGCTCCCGCGGGGATCGGTTGCCGTGGACGCTTTACCATCGCCTCGCCCGGCGCCATCATCCACTACCATTCACACAGCCATTTCCCTCGGGAGCCGTCGTTGTCATCCGAAACCCTGGTCGAAATCAAGGACCTGCGCTACGCCTACGGTGAGCACCACGTGCTCAAGGGACTCAACCTGAACATCCCGAGAGGGAAAGTCGTGGGCCTGCTGGGCTCCAGCGGCTGCGGCAAGACCACCCTGCTGCGTCTCATCGGCGGCCAGCTCCAGCCCGCCGGCGGTCATGTAAAAGTGGCCGGCCAGGTCGTCCACGAACTGAACAACAGCGATCTTTACCACCTGCGCCGCAAGATGGGCATGATGTTCCAGGCCGGCGGCCTGTTCAGCGATCTCTCGGTGTTCGACAACGTGGCCTATCCCATGCGCGAGCACACCGACCTGTCCGAGCCCATGATCCGCGACCTGGTGCTGATGAAACTGGACGCGGTGGGCCTGCGCGGCGCGCGCGGACTGATGACCGACGAACTGTCCGGCGGCATGTCGCGGCGGGTGGCCCTGGCCCGGGCCATCGCCCTGGACCCCATGCTGATCATGTACGACGAGCCCTTCGCCGGCCTGGACCCCATCTCCCTGGACGTCATCGCCAACATCATCCGGCGCCTGAACGACGCCCTGGGCCTGACCTCGGTGGTTGTGACCTACGACATCGCCGAAGCCCTGAAGATCATCGATTACGCCTACTTCATCGACAACGGCGTCGTGGTGGCGGAGGGCCCGGTGGACGAGATCCGGGACTCGCGACACCCCTTCGTGCACCAGTTCGTGCATGGCGAGGAGGACGGTCCGGTGCGCTTCCATTTCCCGGCGCGGGAACTGGCGCAGGATTTTGGGCTGGCCGCGACCACCCGCTGAAGCGTCCCCCCCTTCATGAAAGGGGGGAAGCCTCAATCCAGCACGTACCCCGCGCCCATCTCCGGCACGTCCACGTTCCAGCCCAAGCCTTCCCGGATGAGATCGGCGAAGCCCAGCGCCGTTTCCGACTCGCCGTGGACCACGAAGGTCCGCCCCGGCGGCTTCCTGAAGCGGGCAAGCCAGTTCACCAACGCATCCCGGTCGGCGTGGGCGGAAAGACCGCCCAGGGTGTAGAGGTCGGCCCGCACCGGCACCACTTCCCGGAAGATGCGCACCGTCTTCGCGCCGTCCACGATGCGCCGGCCCAGCGTGCCCTCCGCCTGGAAGCCGGCGATGATCACCGTGCATTCCGAGCGCGGCAGATTGAACTTGAGGTGATGCTTGATGCGCCCGGCATCGCACATGCCCGAGGCGGAGATGATCACCGCCCCCTGGCGGATCTTGTTGAGGGCCATGGAATCCTCCACGTTCTCGGTCACCCGCAGGTAGGGCGCTTCCGGGCTGGAGCGGAACCAGGCCAGCAATTCCCGGGATTCCTCGTCCATGAGCTCGCCGTGGCGCAGGGTGATCTCGGTGGCGCTGCCGGCCATGGGGGAATCCACGAAGATGGCCAGGTTGCGCGGCAGGCGGCCCTGGCGCACCAGATCCATGAGCAGGTAGAGCAGATCCTGGGTGCGGCCCACGGCGAAGGCGGGAATGATGACGTTGCCCTTCTTGCGCGTGAGCGTGTCGTTCACGGCGTGGGCCAGTTCTTCCACCGTCTCCGGCAAGGTCTTGTGCAAGCGGTTGCCATAGGTGGATTCCACCAGCAGCACGTCCGCCGAATCGATGGGGGTGGGATCCTTGAGGATGGGCCGTCCCGGCATGCCAAGGTCACCGGAAAACACCAGCTTTCTCGTCTTGCCCCCCTCCTCCACCCAGACTTCCAGGATGGCGGAGCCCAGGATGTGGCCCGCGTCGCGGAACTTGACCCGCACCCGGGGATGGGGCTGGATTTCCCGGTCGTACCCCACGCCCTTCAGCCGCTTCAGCGTTTCCCGCGCCTGGGTCACGGTGTACAGGGGCGCCAGTTCGCTCCGGTGGCGCTTGCGGGTCTTGCGGCTCGCGTAGTTGGCCCACTCCGCCTCCTTCTCCTGAATAAAGGCGGAATCCGGCAGCAGCACGCCGAGGAGGTCCGCCGTGGCCCGGGTGCAATGGATCGGCCCGCGATATCCCAGGGCGCACAGACGCGGCAGCAATCCGGAATGGTCGATGTGGGCATGGGTCAGCAGGACGAAATCGAGGTCTTCCGGATCGAAGCCGGGAAAGCGGCGGTTCAGCTCCTCCGCCGCCCGCCCGCCCTGGAACATGCCGCAATCGACGATGAAACGGAGCGAGTCCGATTCGACCAGGAAGCAGGAGCCGGTGACCTGGCGGGAAGCGCCGTGGAAGGTGAGTTTCATGGTTGCATGATAGACGTGGCGGGGGAAAGCGACGCGGCCCGACCCGCCCGATGAAAAACGGCCCGGCCGGGATTCCCGGGCGGGCCGTCAGGCGAAAGCCGGAGCGGAAAGCGTGCTCAGCTGCGCTCGTCCAGCCACTTGCCGATGGCGGGCGGCACGGTCTTCTGGGCCTTGCCGCTGACGTAGATGCCGATGTGGCCGCCGGGGAAGGACAGTTCCGTGTAGTCCTTGGTGCCCAGCTTGCCGCGCATGGCGCGGGAGGCATCCGGGGGAACCAGGTGGTCCTGCTCGGCGAACACGTTGAGCACCGGCATGGAGACGTTCTTGAGGCTCACCGGCTCGCCGATCTCCAGGCCGCCTTTCAGCAGCTTGTTCTGCTGATAGAAGTCCTTGATGAACTGACGGAAGGCTTCGCCGGCCTGGTCGGGGGAATCGAAGATCCACTTTTCCATGCGCAGGAAGTTCTTCAGGGCTTCCGGGTCGTCCAGGGTGTCCAGCAGGCCCAGGTACTTCTGGCCCATGAGCTGGTAGGGCTTCAGGTTAAGGAAGGTCCAGTTCAGCATCTCGCCGGGGACGTTGCCCATGGTGTCCACCACCAGGTCGGCGTCCACCTGTTGAACCCAGTGGGACAGCATGTTGTCCGGGGTCTGGAAATCCACCGGCGTGACCATGGTGACCAGGTTCTTCACCTTGTCGGGATGCAGGGCGGAATAGCACAGGGAGAAGGTGCCGCCCTGGCAGATGCCGAGAATGTTGATCTTGGGCACCCGGTGGCGCTCGCAAATCACGTCCACACAGCGGTCCAGGTAGCCGTTGATGTAATCGTCCAGGGTGAGATAGCGGTCAGCCCGGTCCGGGTAGCCCCAGTCCACCAGGTAGACGTCCTGGCCCGCGTCCATCAGGGCCTTCACGGTGGAGCGATTTTCCTGGATGTCGGTCATGTAGGGCCGGTTCACCAGGGCGTAGACGATGAGCAGGGGAACCTTGTTCTGGACCTTGTCGGCCGACGGGTTGAAGCGGAACAGGGTGAGCTTGTCTTCCTGGTAAACCACGGTCTTGGGCGTGACGCCGGTGGAAATCTCGCCGACTTCCATCAGGTTCTTCATGCCATGGGAAAGCTTCTGGCCATAGGCCGTGAGTTCCTGCATGACGGCATCGGGGCGCATGTCGAAGGGCAGCATGGATATTCTCCTGGTTTGCTTGGCTTACTTGGCTTACTTGGCTTATTTGGCTTTTGCGGCGGGAGCGCGCTTGGCGGTAGCGGGCTTGGCGGCCGGAGCGCGCCTGGCCTTGGGCGCTTCCTCCGGCTCGTCCTCGTCCTCGGCCTCGCCCTGCAGCAAGGTCTTGCGCAATGCTTCAAGTTGCGACTGCATCCCCTTGATTTCCTTATGCAACCTCAGGTTGTCGCGACGCAATTCCTGTTGCCGGCATTGCAGGGTGCTGATCTCGGCGTGGGTGGGCATGTGCATGGCTTCCAGGGTCTGGTCCACCATGCGGGCCATCTGCTGCTTGAGGGCCAGCAGGGTATTGACCAGACGCCCGTACAGGGTCTGGTACTCCTGGGTCATGACGAAATCGGCATAGGCCGCTTCGCTCATTTCCACCCACTGGTCATACAGTTCCCGCAGGCTGGAAATGGGCTTGTCTTCCTTGGCGCGGGTCTGGAGCGATTGCTGGAAGCGCGTGGTGGTTTCCATGCCAAGCTTGCCGAAGGCCGTCTGGTAGGCCTGCATGGCGCTCATATAGTCCATCTGACGCTGGGCGAGGATCTGGTACTGCTCCTGGGATTCCCGGGAGTAGCCGACAGCCGGGATCGACAGGAACTTGTTGACCTGCTGGTGCACGGGATTTCCGCCCTCCGGATGGAAGGCCTGGGTGAAATCGCCGGGCATGGGCATGACGTTGGCCGCCAGGCGGTTCCAGGTATCCATGGGCAGATCCCAGAAAGTGGTCAGGCCCTTGAACTGGTTGCCGCCGAACAGGGAATCCGGGCGGAAGGCGGCGCCGGCCTGGGACCAATCCGTCCACATCTTCTGCATGCCGTCGAGCCAGCCGTTGATGGCGTCCATGCCGCCATCCTTGTTGCCCTGGGCACCGCTCATGAAGCGCTCGGCCATGCTGTAGTAGCCCTTGCTGACATCCATCAGGCGGTCGAACACGTCGCGACCAGTCGGCGGCGCCATGGGAGAAACCGCCTGCCACCACTGGTTGAGGCCATCCGCCAGGGGGTTCTTGGGCGCCTCGGGCGCCTTCATGCCGCGCTGGGCCATGTCCGACCAGGCGTTCCAGTATTTCTGCTGGGACTCCAGCCAGTTGTCCATCCAGTTGTTCGAGTTGCCCACGGTCCTCTCCTTCATAGAGAAAAGTAATGTACAAGTGGATTTTTGTGCGACGCAGCAAATATTGTCAAGTGCACTGCACAAAAACCCCTATAGAATTTCAGATGGGGGAGGAAGCATTCCTCATTTGTCAGGAGACTTCCATATGTTTAACGATGTGGTCATTGTGGCCGCGGGTCGCACCGCTGTCGGATCCTTTGGCGGCGCACTGGCCGGCATTCCCGCCAGTCAGTTGGGCGCCCATGTGATCCGGGCTTTGCTGGCGCGGGCCAATTTGCAACCTGGGCAGATCGACGAGGTCATCCTCGGCCAGGTCCTTCAAGCGGGCGTGGGCCAGAACCCGGCGCGCCAGGCCGCCCTGGCCGGCGGTTTGCCGGACACGGTCTCCGCGCTCACCATCAACAAGGTCTGCGGCAGCGGCCTGAAAGCCGTGCACCTGGCGGCCCAGGCCGTGGCGACCGGGGATTCCGGCATCGTCATCGCCGGCGGCCAGGAGAACATGAGCCTGTCGCCCCACGTACTGCCCCGCTCCCGCGACGGCAAGCGCATGGGCAACTGGGAACTGGTGGACACCATGATCCAGGACGGCCTGTGGTGCGCCTTCAACGACTGCCACATGGGCATCACCGCCGAGAACATCGCCGCCAAGTACGAGTTCAGCCGCGCCGAGCAGGATCTGTTCGCGGCCACGTCCCAGCAGCGCACCGAGGCGGCCCAGAAGGCGGGTCATTTCGATCCGGAGATCGTTCCCATCGAGATTCCCCAGCGCAAGGGCGATCCTCTGGTGTTCGCCAAGGATGAATTCCCGCGCGCCGGCACCACGGCGGAGAGCCTGGCCAAGCTGAAGCCCGCCTTCAAGAAGGACGGCTCGGTCACCGCCGGCAACGCCTCCGGCATCAACGACGGCGCCGCCGGCGTGGTGGTGATGTCCGGCACCCAGGCCAAGCTGCTGGGCCTGACGCCCATCGCCCGCGTGGTTTCCTTCGGTAGCGCCGGTGTGGACCCGGCCATCATGGGTACCGGCCCGATTCCCGCCGTGCGCAAGTGTCTGGATCGCGCCGGCTGGTCCGCCAAGGACCTGGACATGATCGAGGCCAACGAGGCCTTCGCCGCCCAGGCCATGTCGGTGAACAAGGAACTGGGTTTCGATCCGGTGAACGTGAACGTGAGCGGTGGCGCCATCTCCATCGGCCACCCCATCGGCGCCTCCGGCGCCCGCATCCTGGTCACGCTGCTGTACGGCATGCAGCGTACCGGTGCCAACAAAGGTCTTGCCACGCTGTGCATCGGCGGTGGTCAAGGCGTCGCTCTCGCTGTCGAAAGGATTTGAGAATGAGTGGATTGAACGGAAAAGTCGCCCTGGTCACCGGTGGAACCGGCGGTATCGGCAGCGCCATCTGCATCAAGCTGGCCCAGGCCGGCTGCAAGGTGGTGTCCACCTACATGGATGAAGCCCAGGCCAGCGAGTGGAAAAAGAAAATGGCCGACGCCGGCTTCGACATGGCCATCGTCAAGTGCGACGTGTCCAGCCTGGACGACTGCAAGGCCATGGGCGACAAGCTCAACGCCGACTTCGGCGGCGCGGACATCGTGGTCAACAACGCCGGCATCACCAAGGACGGCACCTTCCGCAAGATGACCGCCGACCAGTGGAACGCGGTGCTGACCGTGAACCTGGACTCGGTGTTCAACGTCACCAAGCAGTTCATCGACGGCATGTTGAACAAGAGCTGGGGCCGGGTGATCAACATCTCCTCCATCAACGGCCAGAAGGGCCAGTTCGGCCAGACCAACTACTCTGCCGCCAAGGCCGGCATGCACGGTTTCACCATGGCCCTGGCCCAGGAAACCGCCAAGAAGGGCATCACGGTCAACTCCATCTCCCCGGGCTACATCGGTACCGAGATGGTGATGGCCATCCCCGAGGACGTGCGCAACCAGATCATCGCGCAGATCCCCGTGGGACGCCTGGGCAAGCCGGAGGAAATCGCCGCCCTGGTGGCCTTCCTGGCATCGGAAGACGGCGCCTTCATCACCGGCGCCAACATCGCGGCCAACGGCGGACAGCATATGTGTTGATGTACTAGCGACGGACGGCCGGCGGGGTTCACCGCCGGCCCATATACAAGGGATGTAAACATCATGACCACCGAACGCCTGATCAAGAAATACCCCAACCGGCGTCTCTACGATACCGAGGAAAGCCGCTACATCACGCTCGCCGAGGTGAAGGATTTGGTCATGCGCGCGATCCCGTTCAAGGTGCTGGATTCCCAGACCGAGGACGACATCACCCGCACCATCCTGCTGCAGATCATCATGGACCAGGAAGCCGGCGGATCTCCCATGTTCACCGCCGCCATGCTGGAGCGTTTCATTCGTTTCTACGGCGATACCGCCCAGGCCGCCTTCACGACCTTCCTCGACCAGAGCCTGGATCTTTTCCTCAAGCAGCAACGCATGTTCACCGAGCAGATGCAGGGCGTGTGGGGTGGCAACCCCATGGAGTTCTGGGTGAAGCTGGGCCAGCAGAACATGGGTTTCTGGAAGGACATGGAAGAACTCTCTCGGAAATCCGCCAGCGCGGACGAGAACAGCGGCGACAAAAGCTGACACTCGGCAAAGCCACAAAAAAATTCCGCTTGGGGTGTTGACAGGACAAACTGGATTTCGATATTGTGCACTGCATCATTTGTGCACCGCACAAATCGACCGAACCCTTTAACTTGTCACCCAGGAGAAACACCATGCAGAAAGAAATGATGGAAATGATCGAGAAGACCACCGAAACCACCATGGAGTCCGCCCGCAAGATCGGCGAACTGAACCAGCGTACCTTCGAAAAGCTGTTCCAGTACCAGGCCGACCTGGCCGCCTTCTACATGGATGCCGGCGCCCGTGGCCTGGAACTGATGACCAAGGCCAAGGGTTACCAGGACCTGATCGCCGGTCAGACCTCCCTGCTGCGCGAGTGTGGCGAGCGCAACATGGCCGCTCTGCGTGAAAGCATGGCTTTCGCCAACGAGTCCAGCACCGAATACGGCGCCATGATCCAGGAAGGCGTCAAGATGGCTCAGGAACAGGCCGCCCGCGCTTCCAGCATGATCAAGGTCGCCGCCTGATACCTGCCTGATACCTACCGCGCTCCCTCCGGCGCCCGCGAGGCCATTCGGCCGACCGGGCGCTTTTTATTTTGCGCCTGGCTTGCGGGAACCCGTCAGACGGCCGGCTTGGCGGAAACGATCCGGTCCAGCCGGATCACGCCCTCGCCTCCCTCCATCTCCCGATAGCTCAGCCACTCCGCGCCATCCCGGGTCGCCACATCCGTGGGCAGCACGACGCGGCTGATCGTCAGCCCGCTTTCATCGCGATATTCCAGGCGCAGTCTTTGCCGGCGCAGCACGGCAAACTCGAGCCGCTCATGCTCGGCGCAGGCAATGGGCACGTAGTCGCTTGCCAACCCGGCCTGCCGCTTCAATGAACGCGCAGATGTTCCCTGGCCCAGGGTCCCATGGCCTGGCCCATGGAGGTGCCGATGCGCCGGGCAAGCCGTTCGGCCAGCCCTTCCTGGGGCGTGAAATCGACGATGTCCTCGGCCTTGACCACTTCCCGCGCCACGTAGTCCAGGCTGCCCAGGGCATCGGCAAGTCCCAGTTCGATGCTGCGGGTGCCGCTCCAGACCAGGCCGCTGAACATGTCGGGGGTTTCCTTGAGACGCGCGCCACGCCCCTGGCGCACGATCTGGATGAACTGGTCGTGAACCTCGCCCAGCATGGTCCTGGCGTGGTCCTCCTGGCGCGGGTCGATGGGCGAGAAGGGGTCCAGGAAGCCCTTGTTGTCGCCCGCCGTCAGCAGCCGGCGCTCCACGCCCAGTTTCTTCATGCCTTCGGTGAAGCCAAAGCCATCCATGAGCACGCCGATGGAGCCCACCAGGGAGGCCTTGTCGACGAAAATGCGATCCGCCGCCGCGGCGATGTAATAACCGCCGGAGGCGCAGATATCGTCCACCACCACGTAGAGGGGAATCTTGGGGTATTTGCCGCGCAGGCGACGCATCTCGTCGTAGACCTGACCGGCCTGGACGGGACTGCCGCCGGGGCTGTTGATGCGCAGCACCACCCCCTTGGTGTGCTTGTCATCGAACGCGCCATTGAGGGCGGCGATCAGGGCGTCCGCCCGCATGCCATCCTCGCCGCCGATCTCGCCTTCCAGTTCGACAAGCGCGGTATGCGGCCCCGTCGAGGTGAATCCCTCGCCTTCATAGGTCAACAGGAAGCCCAGGACGATGAACAGCCAGACGAAGCCCAGGGACCTGAAGAACACGCTCCAGCGACGCGATCTGCGCTGCTCGGTCAGGTGGGCCAGCAGCAGGCGTTCCAGGGCGCCGCGTTCCGGGTTCTCGTTGTCGGACATTCAGGATTCCTCGCAATAGATGTTGCCGTCCCGCTCGGCCACCGCCACGGCGGCCAGCCCCCTGCCCTCGCAACGGCCGCCCAGACAGGCTCCGGTAGCCGGATCGTAAAGGGCGCCATGGGTGGCGCAGATCAAGTATAGCCGCGAGAAATCGAAGAATTCCCCGGGCTGCCAATCGAGCTCGACCGGGATATGACCGCAGCGGTTGAGATAGGCGCGGACCTGTCCACGCCAGCGAATCACGAAGGCCGGGACCTCCCGGCCCTCCCGGCGCAGCTGGAAACGTATCCCCGTCCCGGCTTCGGCCAGGTCGGCGGCGGCGCAGATCAGGCGTTGTCCCTGAGCCATGCGGCGAGCTCCGCGAAGCTATGGCAGACGACCAGCGCGCCATGCTCGGTGAGCCCCTCGGGAGGGTGGGCGCCATAGCCGGCGGCCAGGGAGGCGATGCCGGCGTTGCGCGCCATTTCCAGGTCGTGGGTGGTGTCGCCGATCATCAATGCCCGTTCCGGCGCGATCATCAGTTCGTCCAGCAACTCCTCGATCATGGCCGGGTGAGGCTTGGAAAAGGTCTCGTCGGCGGTGCGGGAGGCATGGAACAGGGGCTTCAGGCCGGTATGCTCGAAGGCCCGGTCCAACCCGCGCCGGGCCTTGCCGGTGGCCACCGCTAGCAGATGGCCCTGGTCGCGCAGATCGACGATCAGTTCGCGCGCGCCCTCGAACAGGGGGATTTCCGCATCCTGCCCCAGGAAATGGCGGCGATAGTGGTCGGCCAGGGGTTGATGCTTGTCCTCCGGCAGGTCGGGGAACAGGGTTTCCAGGGCCTGGCGCAGGCCGAGGCCGATGATGTGGCTGGCCTCCTCGCGGCTGGGCACCGGCAACCCCATGTCCCGGCTGGCGGCCTGGATGCAGGCCGCGATCACCCCGGCGGAATCCATCAGGGTTCCATCCCAGTCGAAGATCAGGAGATCGAAGCGTTTGGCGATTTTTCCGCTCCCGGCGCGATGAACAATGACAAAAGCCGGCTCGAGGCCGGCTTTTGTGGATTTGGTGGGCAGTACTGGGATCGAACCAGTGGCCCCCGCCGTGTGAAGGAGAAATTGGCCGTTTCCCCTTGTAAATGGCTGTATATATATCACTTAAATATCAATTAGTTACGTCTATTTCTGTACATTGACGTTTACCGATGTATATTGCGGAGTGTTCCCCCAGTGTTCCCCGGAGGCAAACATGACCGCCAAAATTACCCGAGATTTTCTTCGCGACCTCAAGGTGTCCAACGACGTGGACATCCCGGATTCCGAACTGCGGGGATTCTACGTGCGAGCCCGCGCCAGCGGAAAGCGCTTCTTCTACGTGATTCGCCGTGTCGGAACCCGTGTTGTAAAAATCCGGATTGGCGACTGCGCGCTGATGAGCGTCGGCGAGGCGCGGGAAAAGGCCCGGCTGCAACTGGCAAAGCTTGACCTGGGGGAAGTTCCTGCCCAGGT
>WBZL01000725.1_pt1 | contig 36761 bp, 55 predicted proteins | sample 5204291 | NCBI WGS metagenome assembly WBZL01 (sample SAMN12344345, study PRJNA552823) | activated sludge metagenome | biome: Activated sludge suspended growth; feature: Nitrification reactor; material: Wastewater; isolation source: activated sludge from nitrification reactor of wastewater... | reverse complement strand
CGGCGCGGCAATCGGCGACGGTCTTGCGCGCCCACGCGAGATCGAAGGGACGGGCACCAGGGCCCGACTCACCTCCGACCACGACCCATCGCAACCGTCCAGACGATCGGAGCAGTCTCTTTTCGACGGCGGCCTCGACGAAATCGACGGGCCCGAGCGCGGGCTCGTAGCTGGCCCAGTGCAGCGCTGCGGGGCAGTCGAGCAACACGGTGATGCGCTCGTTGGCGGTGGCCTGGTCCTCAACGCTGACGCCGAGGTGGACGTTCGGTAGCGGCCATCGCATCGCGCCGCTGAATCGGCGTGCGATGTCGTTATGCTCGATGCCGAAACCGTGCGCTCGGGCCCATAGCTCATTGACAACCGCTGCGGATGACCCAAAGGCCGGAGGATTGCGCGGAAGAACCCACGCGAAGAACTCGCGCGCCCGCTCGGGCCGCTTCGTGAGCACCTGGTAGGTGTGCGGCGTCGCGGCCATCACCCCGAACACGGCCGCGATGAACTCGAACGGCACGCGGTGATGGAACAGGTCGGACATTGAGTTGACGAACACCCGCCGCGGCTTCCGCCAGTGCAGCGGCTTAGCCAGCATCTCCGGCACCGTCCGCACCTCGCCCGTCCAGTCGACGCCGGGCCGCCACGCGTCGCGCGGCCGCAGTTTCGTCAGCCCGCGGTGCTGCGGCGACATGCCTCGGTGGGCAACGCCCATCGCGTAGCAGTGGTCGCAGCCCGCGGACACCCGCGAGCACCCGACGACGGGATTCCACGTCTCATCGGTCCATTCGATCGTGGTCATGGCGTCACCTGAATCGTCCCGGCGATCGCGTCGCCGATCTTCACGCCGCCGTGCGTCAGCACGCGGCCGCGTCGGCGCTCTCCGCCATCCATCGCTCGATCTTCGGCGTTCACCATCCTTCGCTCGAGGTCGTGCGACAGGCGGACGAACCCGAGGCACTCGATGCTCTTGATGATTCGTCGGATCATGTCGTCTTCCTCGCAGGCCACTCGATGGGGATCAGCTTCTGGAACGCGCGCTCGTTAGCAGCCGCAACACGCTTCTCCTCGTCGCGGATGATCTGCTCTTCGGTGCGCTCGACCGCTCCGCGCTTGCGCCGTGGCTTCTGCTGATAGACGCGGTGCACGGCCCGCACCCGCGTCTTCTCGCACTCCTTGCAGATCGACATCCGACCTTCGGGCATGCGCGACGATCGATAGAAGTCGTCCGGGTAGGCGCGCTCGTTCAGGCAGCGCCTGCAGGTACGCGTGTTCACTCGGTCCCCGGGATCGCGGTGAAGCGCAGTTCGTGGGGATGGAGCTGCGGAAGGTCGATCGTGGTGTGCCGGCCGACGGTCCCGGGGCGGCTCTTGTCCCACAGCCACCACGAGTACTTGCGCGAGTCCGTGCCGAACGGCTTGCCCTTGTCGTTGAGCCCTACGCGGTGACGAACGCGTCCGCCGATCCGCATCTGGTAGAGCGGCGGGTACGTCTCGAAGGTGCCGGAGCTTTCGCTCGGCTCGCGACTGTGCCCCCACGTGCTCAGCCCGTAGAGCAGCAGAACGCCGCGATTCGATAGCCGCGGCCACGCCCACCGCACCAGCTCCGGCCAGAGGCCGAACTTCGGGTTTGTCGCGATCAGGTCCGCGCCGAAGTCCTCGAGCTCGGCGCAGGCCTGGAAGGTGTCGACGTAGACCGCGTCGTGGTGGCGATCGAGATGCACGCGCTCCTCGACTCGCGGCTCGACCGCGACCGAGAGCAGCGTCTCGTCGGGCCACAGCTCGCGCACGACCGACCCGAACACGCCGGCGCCAGCGGATGGATCGGCGAACCGTCGGATCGCGCTCAGCTGTGGGCACAGCGAGCGCGCCATCCGAATCCCCTGCATCACGACGGGGCGCGGGGTGTAGTCCACCGCGTACGACTTCTGTCGCTCGCGATCCATGCTGTTGATCTGCTGGGTGTCGGTCATCGCGTCGCTCCGAAAAAGATGCGGGTCTCTCCCCGCCAGTCACGACTCCGGTGGCATCGAGCCCGATGCGATCGGCGAGATCGCACCGTCTGCGCTCTGGCCTACTCGATCAACCACCGCGGCTCGCCGCCGCACACAGGCATCACCCCCGTCGTTCGGGGCCGCGCTGATCGCTTTCGCCGGCGGCACGCTGGCGGCGCGGACGCGTCGCGTGCAGACCGTTCGCGCGAGCTGCAGCCTCGCGCGAGTACCCTCGCGGGTTGTGGAGTTGAGCGGGTCTTTCCCCGCCGTCACCCGATGCACGACATCGAGAACCGAAGCTGCGTGACGTGCAGCAGCGGCGTCGCATCGCACGACGCTCGTCCCTCTACGCTGGATGGGCTGGTGTTCGAGGGCACCGCCCTCGCACCCTGGGCCGCCTTGCTCGGGATGACGATCCGCGTGGATCTGCCGGAGCCTGGACTTACGCGCTGGTGCAGTCAGCCGGGCTCGCGCCCGACCGCTCGCGGTGTTCGAAGAGCGGGTGACGAGCCCTGTCGCAGGTTCTCCCTGCGCTCCATTCCGCGAAATCGTGATCATGGCTCGAAGGTCTCCCCGGGCACGCGCTGGTCGAGCGGGTCCCAGTCGCGCGCCCACTCCGGCACCACGCCGCCGCGCACGTCGATCGACTCGATCAGCCACTTGCGGTATCCCGCGAGCTGCTGCCCCGAGAGCGTCGCTTCGGCGGGAAGGCCCGCGTCGGTGCGCAGCTCGGTGGCCTTGCGGTCGAGCAGCGGCTTCGCGAGGTCGACGAGGCGCTGGCAGTCGTGCCTCAGCCGCTTGAGCTCGGCGTCGGAGTAGTGCCGCGGAGGCGGTCCGATAGCCGCGCTGTTGACCGCCGGGTTCACCCTCCGATCGCGGGTGCGCGGCTCTTCAGGAACCGGCAACGACAGCGCGTTGCCGTCGTCGTCGTCGTCCTCGGACGCGAGCCCGCACATCGCCATCAAGCTGTAGCGGCGGGCGTAGGAGATCGCGGTGCCGATCTTCTGCGCGGCCTTGTCCTCGCATGGGATCTCGAGTTCAGACTCGTCACTCTCGCCCGACTCGTGCTTGATGATCGTGGTGACCTTGACGACGCCGCCGACGCGCGTCGGCTTCTGCGACCACGACAGTCCGTTGGATGTCAGCGGACCACGGATGGAGTTGATGACGTCGCACAGCGTGCTGTACGGCCGGCCGTCCTTGTGATCGGGAGTCTTGAACGCCGGGTTGACGCCGCTCTTCGGAACATCGCCCATGACCGCCTGAGCCGCGGCCATCGCTGCAGCGAGGTTCGGGTGCTTCCACTGCTCGCTCATCGGATCACCACGTATTCCTCGCCGAAGGCGATGTAGAACGCGGGCACCTCGTCGCCGCGCTCGAGCGCAGCGCGGATCGCCTTGCGGTCCGGCTCCTGCTTCGCGGGGATCGTGCGCACCAGCGTGGGGTCCAGCAGGCCGAGATCGACCTCGACGCCCTCGAGCTGCTTCACCGACGCCGCGCCCTTGCGGATGCCGACGTGCCAGGTGCCGACCTCGATCTTGCGCACGCCGAGCTTGCGGAGAACGTCGAGCAGCAGTCGCTCGGCCCACTTCGACTTGTTCGCGACGCGGGCGCGGAACGCCTCGATGCGCGCGATCTCCTTCTTCGCCGCGTCGGCCTCCGCGTCCATCTGCGCGACGAACTGGCACAGGGCCTCGACGGTGTTCGACGAGGCATCGTCGATCCACCGCTGCAGCGATTCGCTGCGCCAGTCGACCTCGCCGCTGGTGGACTCGTAGATCTCCTCGATGGCGTCGGTCAGCTCGTAGAGCTTCTCGACCGAACGTCGCAGCTCCTCGCGCTGCTCTCCTGAAGTTGTGCTCGTCGTCATGTTCCCTCCTTCACCGCAAACTGATCGCGCAGCGTGGCTGCGTACTCTTCGTCGCTGACGCACCTGTCGTGCAGCGATTCCGCTGCCGACGTGTCGCGCGTCAGCAGCACCAGGACTCCGTCGATCGTCACCTCGTGGGGTCCGATCTGTTCGCCGGTCATCGACGTCGGCGTGTAGAGAGCGACGATCACGACACCACCTTCACGATCTCGCCGTCGATGCAGCGATACGCCACGCCAGCCTCGATGCCGTCTTCCCCGACATTGCGTCGTCTGCTCCTGGTGAGTGGTAGGGCACGGCCCCGCCGCTGTCGAGAAAAATACACCGTGCTTTGGTCTGCGAGACCTCACGCTCAGTGCGTTGTGGATCTACCGTTTTCTGGCGCGATCGTTGCTACGCGCGGCCGCGCCCGGGAAAGAAATATATATTCAATACTACACTCTGATCTCTTAGATCTTAACTCTGTGCGTTGCGTTCGCGTTTCGCCTGCGTTTGGCATGCGCTCCGATTGTCGGTGATCGTGCGTTCGATCTGCGTTGCATTTCCGTTTGCGCAACGCCGATCGAACGCACGATCGAGCAAGCCCACAACGCCCGAAGCCCCGCCGCTCAACGCTCGCGCGCCGCGGTCCGGGGTCGGTGCCGGCCCTCACTCGAGCCGTCGTGGCGCCACCTGTCTGCGTCCTCCCAGCGCCGGTGGCCCGCGCGTGGTGCTGTTCGGCGTGCTCCGGGTCTCGGCGCCGACGCGGCTTGAGCCCGCACGCTCGGCCTTGCGGCTGCGTTACGGGCGGCTCAAGGCTGGGGCGGGTCACCACCCGCGGGCTCGGACGGCGTCCTGCTCGGACGCGTGCACCGCGAGGGGTGCGAGGCGGCGCAGCTCGGCTGCGGTGGTGGTCTCGCCTCGGGCGAGCGCGCGGCCGATCTCGGCGAGCGCATCGCTGCCGAGGGCGACCCAGCCACCGCGCACGACCTCGATCGCGAGGCCGAGAAAGTCGGATCCGCAGACGTACTCGCTTGCCGTTGGATCGATGGCTTCCCACGCGCGGATGATGTCGGCCTCGCGGATGTCTTCGGCGGTCGTGGTGGTCACACCTCGAAAGCCCCGCGCGACCTTCGTCGGCGGGGCGGGGTTGTTTCTGGGTCGGGCTCTGGATCTCCGCGGGTCGTGCTGGTCACCCGGTATGCGCTCGCGCTGGCCGCGGCATTGCCGCCTGAAGAGTCGGCGTGTTGTGCCGTCCCTGACGGCGTCTTCTTGCTGTGCACCGTCCCGGTCCGTCCGTGCGGGTTGGTGTGCTTGGCTGCGGCACCCCATCCGTGCGTCAGTCGAGCGCGGAGCGCTGCACGCTGGCGTCGCGCACGGACCCGCATGTTGCGTCGACTGCTCATCGGTCAGCCTCACCGCCAGTCGCGGCGCGGCGATCGTCCTCGGGCTCACGCGGCTCGTCGCGGATCGAGGCGGCCATTTCGGGCTGGGCGCGCAGCTCGGCCGCGCACGCGCGCGCGCTCTCGTAGTTCGGCGCGCAGGCGACCTCGATCCCATCGACGAGAACGCCAACGGTGAGGGGCCAGCAAATGCGGCTTGCGGTCGTGATGACGGGCTCGGGCATCGTCGTGGTCTCCTGCCGCCGAAGCCCCGCGCGTCCTTCGACGGCGGGGCGGGCGTGGGGTCGGGGGCGGGCTACCTCGCGCGCGCCCGTAGTGCGTCGTAGGTTTCGCCTGCGATCCGCGAGTACGTGCCCGCGCCAAGCACTTGGTCGATGGCCGCGGAAAGATCCGCGCCTTCCGACTCCAGGCGCAGGATGGCGGCAGACAGGAAGGCGGCGACGCCCGCGGCTCGGGTATCGGTCTCGGTGGCGGTCTTGGTCATGTTCTCGTTCGCGGCGGGCATGTCTGTATTATACGGCCGGTTCGCGCAGACGCAAGGTGGTCGACCGAGAAATCGACCGCGCGGGGCCGCGCGTCACTGCCGGGCGGTGACTGCGGCGATGCCGAATCCGTCGCGTCGGACCCACACGCGCTCGCCCTCGACGGGCAACTCTTCGCACGTGATCGGGGCGGCGAGCCGGAGGTCCGGCGGGCACTCGCCCTCGACGACGCGCACGACGGTGGCGCGGCTAGGGGTGACGTCGGTCAGGATCGCGTAGTGGGTTGGAGTCGTGGTGCTCACACCCCGAAGCCCCGTCCTCTCTCGAGGTACGGGGCGGGTTGCGCGGGGGCGCGGCGGCTATGTGGGGTCCTTCACGCCGATCTCGACGTCCTCCGCCACCTCGTCGCCGAAGATGCGCCGCGCGGCGGACAGCTCGCCATGGCGACAGTCGGACACCTGGAATCCGGCGTGCGGCCACACGTCCCACGGGCGATCGTCCTCCACCATTCGGAAGTAGACCGGCGACGCGGCGTCGCCCCAGTTGGGCACGCGGAGGTAGCCCAGCACCGACTCGTGGCCGGTGCTCGTGGTGGCGGTGACGATGGTGTCGGTCTTCGGGTTCAGCGGGGCGGTGGTCATGGTCGGTTCCTCTCGGCGGCCGGCGTCGCGCTGGCCATGTCTCGATTATGCGGCCTGCTCGGACAGACGCAAGGAGTAATCGACAACGATCGCGAATATCGCGTGTTAGGCCGTCGCACCATGCGTTCTACGCGACTTCCAAGAACGCGCGCCGCATCCGGTCGACGGGCGCGTTCGCTGGTGCTACCACTATCGTGTGCCTGGCAGCACAGAGGACACCATGAACATCCGCACCATCATCGCAGCAGCTCTTGTCGGTCTCGGTATCTCGCTCGCAGCGTGCGACCCATGCGAAGCCGCCATCGCGATCCATCAGCAGAGGTGCCAACAAGGTGACTCTGACTCGTGCGCGTGGCTCACGACCAACGTCTTCCCACCTGGCTCGACGCAGTGCTTCTGACCTACTCCGACGCCCGGAGTATCTCACCACGTGCCGTAGTCGATCGAGATGCCGTAGATCGACAGCGTCCCGCTCGCGACGAGGGCGAAGACCTCGAGCGGCGCCGCATCGTGGTCGGCGTGCACCTGCGACTCGAGGTAGCCGGTCGCCTCGTACCAGTCACGCGCGCCGATGATCGACACGTCCACCCACTCGTAGAGCCCGCACCTCACGCGCACCGTGCCCGTGCCTGCGCTGCGTGACGCGTCGACGCGCACGCGCACCGGCACCACGGATGCCTCGCGCCGCATGATCAGCTGCGGGTCGCACAGGCGGTGGAGCTGGGCATGAGCGCCGGCGACGATCCACCCCGGGTCGTCGGTGCCGTAGGTCGTGATCGACGCGTTCAGGAGCGAGACGTAACTCGTGCTCGTCACCGTCACCGGATCGGGGCCCGTATCGGTGAGCGTGTCGCTCGTGGTCTCGTCCCACGCCGTCCACTGCATGATGCGAGGCCCGAGCCTGTCGGACTGGCGAGCGGCCACCTGCGCGACGCGGCGCGTTCCGTGGCGATGCTCCTCGTAGCTGGTGCCGTCCGGCGCCTTGATCATCGGCACCGGCGTGAGCGCAGGCCCGGCTGGCATCGCGTGCACCGACAGCAGGCCTGCCTCGTCGTGATTCGAGACGTGCGCGAGCGGGACCTCGTAGACCACGAATCCGACGACGCGTGCCCCTCCGCGCACCTGCAGTTCGAGCGTCACGGTCGACCACTCGGAGTAGGCGGCGCCGACGGGCGGACTGCTGGCGAAGTTCGTTGGACGGATTCCGTCGATCTTGCGGTGCTGCAGCGATGCCCAGTCGCCTCCGTCGGCGGTGTTCTCGGCGCCGCCGTAGGTGCCAAGCAGCGAGCCCGGCATCGTGACGCCGTGGTAGTTCGGACCGTCGGTGGCCGCCGAGAACTGCCACGTTGCTTGCACGCGAGCCTCTGCCCACGCGCCATCGCTGGTCCAGACGCCAACGATCTGCTTGTGAACGAGCCCTGCCGGACAGAACATCACGTGCGCACGCAGTTCGCAGCCAGGCGTCACGTTCGAGACGTAGCTGCCCAGCGTGCGCCAGTTGTCCGTGGGGTAGTTCTGTGGTCCGCCGGGCGTCTCGGGGTCGACGGACCCATCGGGCTGCGCCCACTCATCCGCGCCCGACAGCGACCACGACGCGATCACCCGACGCGAGCTCGCGGGGACCGTGTCCTGCGCGCGGCCCAGTGCGCCGAGAGGCGACCAGCGGCACGTGGTGTTGGGCGCGAGCTGCCCGAGGCCCGGCCGAATCGGCGAGAGACCCACGAGCGCCTTGGTCTTGTACTCCGTATCGCTCATGCCATCGACTCCGCGAAGGGTAGGCCGCCGGCGCTCTCACGCACGCACGGTACGACGTGGATCGATCGCACCGTGATCGTTTCGGCCGCATCGTTCGCCGACGCGCTCGCCGGGTCGACGCGCAACGCGAGCGAAAAGTAGGTCATCCCCTCGTGCACGCCCGACGCACCGCGGGCGATCGGCACCAGGCCCATCACGGTGTACTCGCCGAGCCCGCCGGTCTCATCGCGCGTGAACTGCTGCTCGAGGTAGTAGGACTCCAGCGGCTCGGGCGACCCGGCGTCGACGGCAAGGTCGAGCGAGCCCGGAGGCCGCGAGTGCGAGTAGACCCGCACTCCGATTGGCACCGCTGCGCCGCTCGACACCGCCGACCGCACGTGCACCCGGACCCACGCGTGCGTGCAGGTCTCAGAGACCGGAGCCGCGTGCAGCCACCCGAGATGCGCCGCCCAGCCCGTGGCACCCGGCGGCGTGCGGATGAACGGGTCGCCGCCGGTGAGCAGGGAGGCCGTCCACGCCGGCACCACGCGGCAGCGCTCGTTGACCAGCGGCGACAGCGTCCGCCGGTACAACGCCCGCGTCGCAGCAGCTGCCCACGCGAGCGACGGGCCGTGGTGGTAGTTGCGCGAGTCGATCGTGTCGGGCGTCACCGGGATGCCCTGGTGCTCGCTGTCCTGCTCGACGTCCGACGACGGCTCCGATCGCGTCTCGACCCGGTCCACCGCGATCTCCGTCGCAGACTGGCAGCGGTTCTCGAACCACAGCTCAGTGATCGTTCCGGTGAACGCCGATGTCCCGATCGAGTCGTTGGCGCCCCAATACGCGGTGGTCGACTGCAGCGTCTTCGTCGCGTGCGTGAAGCGGGTGCGGTCGAATGTGCCATCGGTCGTGTTCCACACCAGCAGCCACGACTGCACCGCATCGCTCGCTCCCGTCGTGTCCGGGTTCGCCTCCGAGATCCACGCGATGATCATGTCGTCACGCGACGCGCCGAGCCCGGTCACGGTGTACGTCAGCACGAGGGTGTTGTTGACGTAGACACGGATCGTGTTCGCCGACGAGAACTGCAGCAGCTCGAGGTTGCCGCCCGTCCCGTGGCGGTAGAGCGTTCCGGTGTCCGTGTTGTTCGCAGCGACTGCGAGTCCGATGGTACGCGGCGCGCCGCGGTTGAAGCGCGTGGTGCTGCTCTCGTAGACCACGCTCGTCCCGGCCGTCAGGTCCGTCGCGTACTGCGACAGATCCGTCGCGCACGACGTGATAGACGAGCCGCGCGCGAGATACCTCGTCGACTGCTTCGCATGCGGGTCATAGCCCTGCATGTACGATGCGACACCCCACAGCGATGACCAGCTGGACCACGGCATCGGTCAGCCCCTCAGCCGAACAGCGGTGTATCCGAAGCGCTCGAGGATGATCGTCGACCCCGTGGCGCTGTGCGTCGCGGTCAGCGACAGCGTGCGCGTGCTGCCGAGGTCGGGAACCGTCGTCGTCGTGCCGGCCGCGCCCGACTGGCTGCCGATCGCGACGTCCTGCCGAAGCGTTACGCCGAAAGTGCCGATGCCCGTGGTCGCGGCATTCGTCGCGCCGTTGCGGACGTTGCCGGTCATCCGCACCGTCGTGCTGCTGACGACGTAGATGCGGAACCGCCACTCGAGCGTAGTCCACAGGACGTTGTCATCGACGAAGCTGGCCGTCGCAGCCCACAGCGTCGTTCCGCCCAGCGCCAGCGTGTGCGCGATAGTCCGCGACGACCCGCTGTCGTTCGTGTAGCGGCCGGACATGTGCACGTCGAGCACGTCCCCCGCCACCAGCGTTCCACCCGGGATCGACAGGCCGAGGATGTCGGTCGGCGTCGTGTCGTTCGCGAGTGACTGCAGCGTCGTCGACGAGTCGATCACTAGCGGAGTCGACTGCGCGCGCGTGATCAGTGCCTGGACTGCTGCGCGAACGTCCTCGCCGAAGTCGACCGGCGACGGTGTTGTTGGCGCGACGATGTCGACGTTCAGCGCCGCCAGGTCTCCGGCGAGTAGCGACGCAAGGCCGTCGTCGAGGTCGATGGATGTCACTGGCATCGGTCAGGTCTCCCAGGGGTAGCCGTCGGTCGTCGCGGCGACGTCGGTCCACGTTCCGGCGTCGTTGCAGATCGGCGAGTAGAGGGCATCGATCCAAGCTGCGTTGGCGGTCGTCGTCGGGCGAAGGACGACGATCGTGTCCATGTCCCGGTAGTAGGTCCCGGACGTCGAGGTCAGGTGGATGCGCGACGACCCGGCAACGGTCGACACGGACGACACCGTGCCGGCGCCCGTCTGCGAGATCGTCTCGCCGTCCCACTGCCACCACTCGATCACCGCGTTTCCGCCGTACTGCGCAATCGCGGTGTAGAGCGGCTCCGTGAAGAACGCCGCATCGCTCCACGTGCCGTCCGACTCGATGCCGAGCCAGTTGTCCGCCACGTAGAGGTCATCCGTCGCATCGTCGTAGCCGATGCCGCGCGCCGAGAACGCGTGCAGCCGCGGCGTGTTCGAGCGGTCGGCGAACACCAGCAGGTCCACCGTCGTGGTGCCCTCCTTGATCCCCATCGTCGTGCGCACGCCGGTCACCACCGCAAGGCGGTTCTCGACGCCGTAGGAACCCGACGGGTCCACCAGCTCGGGGTCAGTCAGGCGCACGATCGTCCCCGGCCACATGCGCTGGCCGTGGGTGATCATCGGCACCGGGTAGCCGCGGACCTCGAAGTGCCGCAGCGACCACCAGCGCGACAGCTGGGCGACGCGCTCAACGCGGCCGCCGTCCTGACGCATCGCGTGCGCCATCACCTTCTGCTCGACGTCGCCGGACCGGTAGCGCGCGCCCACGTCGGTCGAGCGCAGCTCGATGGTGCGTGACGCCCGGTTGACGTGCGGCGTCCATGCGGCCGCGAAGCTCCACCGGTCGATCGGCGCCCACTTCCGCAGGTCCTGCTCAAGCTCGCGGCGGCGCTTGTACGTCCCGGTGCGTATGGACCGGTTGAGCACGATCGACGCGTCGGCGAGCGTCACAGGATCGGCAGGGCACCACACGCCGTAGCGGCCATCGCGGAGATGGATCGCCCAGCCCATCGACTGCACGAGCGATCGGATCGCGTCGATCGACTGGTAGCCCGGCGAGAACACCGTCTTGGTGTTCAGCAGCTGTGGGTTGGGCAGCTTGGCGGCTTCGGCCGCGAAGGCCTCGGGCGTGTGCACGTAGTCGGCCGGGATGCCGAGCCCGAGCGCAGCCACCTCGGCGTCGCGCCGGACGACATGCGCTCCCGCGGGCTCGTTGTCGCCGGCAGCGAGCGTCGCCGTCGCGTCGAGGTTGTAGCTCGACCAGCCGTCGCTCGTGCCCGTCGACAGCAGCAGCCGCTGCAGCACGACGTGCGCCAGGTCGAGGCCGGAGCCCTGCGAGTACCCGAGGCACAGCACCGGCACGGCCATGACCTGCCCGTCGTCCTCGTCGATCGTCTCGGTCCTCGCGACCCAGTCACTGCGCACCGCGCCGCGCGAGGTCGTGCCGAAGAGGCCGGAGTCGAGCCACTCGGTCACGACGATCGTGTCACCGAAGACGCATCCATCCTGCTGGCCGCCGGCGTTGGTCCACGACGCGCGCGCCCACCAGTACTCGTCGAAGGCCTCTTCGCTGCCGGCGAATCGCCGCTTGCCGAAGAACAGCCACAGCCCTTGGCGGTCGACCGGCGTGCCGTCGATGCTGCGCGCCTCGGTGTAGTCGGTGAGGTCGCTCGCTGGCGGTCGATCGAGCTGCCCAGGGTGCACCACCGTCGACTGCGATGCGCCAGCGCCGACGGCTGCGTCGCCGAGCCGGAAGACCTGACCGCGCCCGTAGTTCAGCGCGGCGAGCAGCACGTGCGTGCCGCTGTCGTACCAAGGCCGGTAGACCCGCGTGGCGCCGCCGTTGTTGAGTCCGGCGGGATAGTCCGGCCCCGTCGAGCCGGTCACGATCTGCGCATACCAGTAGTCGGGCCCGGGCGTCAGGAACGTGACGTGCTCGCCCACCGGCTGGAAGGAGATTGCCCGCGGCTCGTCGTCGGCGGGCTCGAGCGCGGTCTGCAGGTCGACGTCGAATCCGAGCAGCGCCCAGACCTTGCGGTGTAGGCACAGCTGCATCACGCCGGCGCCATCGGTTGCAGCGCCGACGGCGATGCGGATGGCGCCCTCACTGTCCATCGATACGTGGTAGCCGGTCTGCGACTCCCAGACGCCATCGGTGCCGGTCGCTGCGGATGCGGCCGCGATCTCGTCGATCACATCCTGCCGGAGCGCGTCGGTCGTGGTGCCGGTGATGAACGTGACGAACTGCTGCAGCCCGTACTGGTCATCGATGATTCCGCCGCTGCTCGACGTCGTGTAGAGGTTCACGAGGATGCCGTCCTCGCGCTCGTCGCCCGACGTCACGAGCGTGACCTCGCCGACCGCACGCACCGGCTTGTCCTGGTAGGCGATCGCCAGCGGCTTGCGCAGCCACGACTCGGGGCCGTCGGCACGCAGCGACCACGCCCGACCGCTCACCTCGCCCTCGTCCCGCAGCGTGCCCCACCACAGCCGCACAGCCTCGGCGAACGGACGCCACGCGGTTTGTCCTGCGGACCGGCTCGGATAGGTGACGTGGTCGCGGAAGCAGCGGTAGAGCACCACGCGGCGGCCCGCCCACACGATCGGGTTGTCCGACACCGGCGAGCCGACCAGGTCGAACTCGGGCAGCGAAAGTCCGTGCTCGAGACCGACCTCGAAGTCCGGCGTGCAGGGGTACCGGCGTCGCTGGCCGGAGCTGCCGATGCGCTCGACGCCGACGTTGAGGCCGTGGAGATCGGTTCGCGACGTGAGGTCGTCGGACGGGTGGATCGCGAGACCAGCACCCAGCGGCACGTCACCGAGCGATTGCTGGCTATCGTCGTTGGCGCCGAACAGCCGTGCGAGGTCGCCCTCGAAGTCGTAGATCGTGAAGTTCACCGGGCTGTCGAGCAGCATCCCCGTGCGCAGGTCGCAGGCAATGCGCCACGACAGCCCGTCGCGGGTGAGGCCCAGCCGGATCGTGTGGCCCGTGCCGGTCGTGAGCCCTGCGAGCTGCGCATCATCGCTGAACGCGGGTTGCACTCCGTCGATCAGAAGCACGAGCGCGGACTCGTTGTCCGTCATCGCCGCAAGCTCGGTCGTCGTCGGCATCTACGGCAGCTCCGCCAGCTGGTGAAGGGGCAGGGTGAGCGGACTGGAGACCTCGGCGTTCGGCACGTTGCGCCGATACCAGTCGCCGTCCGCCTCTGCCCGCATCACGTACGGACCTCGGCCGGTCGTCCACGTGACGTTGCTTGTCGACGCGTCGTCCTCGGAGATCGACTCGTAGTAGAAGAACCGGCGCCGGAGCTTCGCGCACTGCTCCCAGAACTCGTGGAAGGTCCCGCCGCCGTCGCTGGAATCGTCGACTCGCAGGCGCTCGGGGACGATGTGCTGCCACTCCAGCGTCTGCCACGTCTCCGACCCGTAGTGCGAGCAGTAGACCTCAGTGCCGTCGTCGCTCTTGTAGATCGACTGGTGGTCGACCGAGTAGCCATCGACGCCGAAGATCGTCCGCGGCGTCGCGAGGTACCCCGGCGACCACAGCAGCGGCGAGATCGATGCCGCGGTGTACGTGGTCGATCCACTCAGGTCACCCTGCGAGAACCCAAGCAGGTCGCGCAGCGTCGTCGCAGTCGACCATGCGATGTCGGCCGTCGAGTTCAGCGTGATGCGCACCCGACGATTCCGCAGGATCGTGACCGTGCTGGTCGGCCCACCGGTGTCGTCGATCGCGTCCTGCACGATCTGCAGCAGCGACAACGCCGACGTGGAGTGCCGCAGGTACGCGTGCACAGCAGAGACCGGCGCCGGAGTGCCGTCGACGGTGAAGGTCTGATCGGGCAGCCGGTAGGCGCCCACGAGCCATGCACTGCTGGGCATCAGGACCCCGCCCTTCGGCGCGTGTGCGCCACTTCCGTCTCGAGGCCCTCATCGACCATCCGCAGAAACTCGCGATGCGGCGTGCCGTAGAGGTTGACGGGGCCGTTGAACTGCAGCGTCCGACCCGTCGAGCCGCCCGGAGGCGGCGCCGTGCTGGGGATCGTCGGGCCCGGGCCGCCAGGGCCTGCGCCGGGCGAGCCCGGGATCGGGCTGTCGCTGCCGGGCGATCCACCTCCGCCAACGGTGCTGCCTCGGCTGCCCCGGCCAGATCCGCTTCCGCCGGCCGATGTCGACTGCGAGTCCGCCCGCTGCATCGATGCCGCACGGCTGTTGAGCGTGCTCGCGCGAGCACCAGCGCCTCCTGCGAGCACGCCGAACGCAGCCGCAGCTGCGAGGTGCAGACCGCCGCCCACGTAGTCCTGCACCGCGAACGAGGCGATCGCCATCGCACCCTGCTCGAGCGCCTTCATGATCGCGATATTGCGGATGTTCTCGAGCGTCGACGCCGTCGCCTGCATGCCCGCGATCTTGGCTGCGCGGGCTGCCTCGGCCTCCGTCTTGCCCTGCGCGAGCGCTGCGTTGCGCGCTGCCTTGCGGGCGTCGTTGGTCGCGAGGATGCCGGTGATCACCGTCCCCGCAGCGTCCTTCGCGATCGTCGTGGCGCGGTTGATTCGCGCGATCTTCTGCTCCTCGGCTGCTTGCTCTTCGGCGATGCGGGCCAACTCGAACTCGTGCGCCGCCTGCCGTGCCTCCTCGCGAACCGCGATCTTATCGATCTCGGTCGCCATCGCGTTCTCCTTGAACGCGTAGAATGCTTCGTTTGCGGCACGCTCCGCCTCGATGCGCTGCATCTCCGCGTCGTGGTCCGTCAACGCAGTGCCGAAAAACGTGGTCCGCTGCTCCGCGCGCGCGCGCTCCACGTCGATCAGCCGCAGCGTCGCGTCTCGCTCGCGCTCCTTCGCGTTGATCGCCTCCTTCGGGTCGACCGAGCCCCGCTGAAGCTGCGAGCCGACGCGGTCATTGGCCGCAGCGAGCCGTCCGGACTCGAAGTCGCGGGTATCGGACGCGCCGCGATCGAAGGCGCCGCCGAAGCGCGCCAGGTTGCGCTCGGCCAAGAACTCGGCCGACTGCTGCGTCTTACCCTTGCGGCCTCCCCGCGACTGCTTCTTCTCCTCTTCGCCCTGCGCCCGCAGAAGCCTCAACTCGTTGTCCCGCAGCACGGCGATCGCCTCGAGCTCGAGTCGCTTGCGCTCGACGGCCACGGCCGCCTCTTCGTCGCGGTCGAGGATGTCCTTGCCGATCGACAGGATCGAGGCCTCGGTGCGCAGCTCCTCCGCCTTGATCTCCGCGAGCCGGCTCTCGAGCGCGGTCGTCGTGTTGCCGCGACCCTCCTCGATCGCGATCGTCTCTTCGAGCACGCGCTTTTCCTCGCGCATGTCGCCGAGCCGCACCGAGCGTGCCGTTTCACGGGCAGCCTCGTTGGCGTCCGCCTGGAGCCGTGCGATCGCTGCGTCGGCGGCTCGCGACTGTGCCTCGCGCCGCTGCTTCTCGATCGCCTTGGTGAGGGCCTTCGTGCGCTCCTCGGCCTCGCGCTCTGCCTCGGCGAAGTGCATGACGACGCCGACGGCCGCACCGATCGCGATGCCCCACGGCCCGAGCGTTGCGAGCACGCCCTGCATCGCCTGATTGACGGATGCCGTCTGGCCCACGACCTGGTGCGCCGCGAAGCCCAGCCGCTCGAGCGCCTTCTGCCCGCGCCCGCCTGCCGATGCGATCTTGTCGGACGACGCGGCGACCTTCGCTTGCGCGTCGGCCATCCTGGCCGTCTGCGCGTACGTCTTCGCGATCGTCTTCTCGAACGCGCTGCCGGCACGCGTCGACTTCGCGAACGCATCCTCGAGCGACTTGGAGTCGCCTTCGAGCCGCACCGTTGTCGTGTGATCACCCATGCTGCTGCTCGACTTTCCACGCCTCCCAGCGTTCTTGCTCGCGCTCGGCGTAGTGGACCCACTGGATCAGCAGGTCATCGTCCGCGCGCTCGAGCAGCAGGTTGGGATTGCGACCGCCGCCCTCTGTCCGCATCCGCAGGTAGGGGATGACCGACGCCACGAACAGGCACCGCGTCCATCCGCCAGGGCACCCGTCGGCCGGGTCCTCCGTGGGGTGGCTCGCCGTCACCCGGACCCCTCGTCGCCGCGAGATCGCGTCCGCCTCGGCCGGCGCAATCTGAGCCGCGCCCATCCAGCCCATCCGGTGGATCGTCACCGGGCGAACCTCTCCGCGCGGCGGCTCGATGTCGATGCGCGAGCAGCCTCGCTCGGCGCGACGCGACTCGATCCACTCGCCGGCCTGCGAGCAGAGCCCCGTGCAGTCGGCCCGCTCGTAGGTCTTCCACGCCCGCTCCTCACCAGTCCGCGCAACGGTGCGCGACCAGGCAAGGAGCCTCAGGGCTTTTTTTCGGCGCTCGTCGGAGCTTCGCTCGCGCGCATCGCTGCCTCGCCGACCTCCCACACCACGCGCGCACCGACCTGGTCGGCGATCGACTCGACCTCGCGGTCCGACAGTCGACGCGTGATGCCCTGCGGCGGGACTTCCACCACCGTCGACGAGGTCACCGCCAGCGCGAAGGCCTCGAGCTGCGCCTGTCGTCCTCCGATGTCGCGGCATCTCGAAGCCTCTCCGATCCGCAGCCGTCGCAACGTCCACAGGGCGGGCGTCGTGCTCGGCAGCAGGTAGTCTCGTGGGGTGAGCGTCTTGTCTCCGACACGCCCAGGCGCGTCGAGGTCGTAGCGGGTTTTGCCCGAGAAGTAGAGGCCTAGCGGATGATCTCCCGCATCGGACTCCGGCATCTCGTTGACCTCGGCCACGAAGCGGTCGATGTCCCAGGCGTTGTCGGTCTTCACGATCACCTGGATCGTGGCGGTGGCGCTGTGCTGTGGGGGTGCGGTCATGGTGTCCTCGGCCCGTCCGGGCCGCGTGCGGGTCATGCGAGGGCGCAGGAGAACAGGATCTCGATCTTCGCCCGGACCTTCTCGAGGTTGTCGCCGGTGGCCGCCGTCGCGACGTCGGACTCGAGCGGCCTGAACTTCAGCACGCTCGTCGTGTTGTCGGTCGTGACCCCGCGCTGCGGGTCCTCGGCGAGCTCGCAGTTGAGCGCCGCCAGGCCCCATGCGCGGCCGGGTTCCGTGCCGATCTGGATCAGGATCTGGTAGCGCGTTCCCGCGGCAAAGGCCGTGTTCCACGCGTCGTCGTAGTCGACGGCTACCTCGATCATCGCCGCGTCCGCCGACCCCTGCGCGAGGTTGTAGCCGTGCCGACCCTCGAGCCCGCCGGGGCCCGTGATCGGCTGCGAGGCGATGCCCGGCGTCACCGAGATCGACTGCGCCTCTACGGCCGCCAGCGCATCGCCGACCGCCGAGATCCACACCGTCGTGTCGTCGCCCGTGCTCACCACCAGCGGCGCATCGCCGAGAGGCGTGCCCGCGCTCGGCTGCGACACCGCGTCGTTGTCGATCTGCGTCACGAGGCCTTCGAAGACCAGCGCCGCCGCCTCGCCCGGTGCGATGCCCTCGATGCCCGATAGGTTGAGCTTCACGCCCACGCCCTGCTGCGCGTCGTCCGACAGGTCGCCCATGAACAGGAACGACTGCGTCAGGTGCGAAGCGTGGTTCGGGTTCACCAGCACGCTCGTGTGCGGGTAGGCCTGGATCACCGCGGCTGCAGTGTCCGCGGACGCCGGCGCGAACGACAGATCGTGCCCGTCCCACAGCGTCAGCGTGTCCGTCGAGATCGACAGGATCTTGCGGAACTCGCCCTCGCCGGTCGTGTCGTCCACGAAGAACGCCCAGTCGCCCGCCGCCCAGTTCGTGCCCTGGCCGGTGTCGAGCGCCGGTGCGGCCTGCGTGCCGCTGCCGTCGAGGCCCGAGCAGTAGCCGAGGCGGATGCCACCCCAGGCGTTCTGCATGAAGTGCGCGATGGGGAAGTTGGGGGTCGTGATCGTCGACCGTGCACCCTCGGCGACGGCGGTCGATCGACCGTGCGGGTAGATCTTGAAGCCGCACGTCCCGTTCGCCAGCGACAGCACCTTCTGCCGAGTCCCGAGCGCGCGCTGGCGGTAGTTCATGTTCTCGATCGTCGCCTGCTGCATCGCCTCGCTCGTCGGGTCGACGCACAGGAACGGCGTGCCGCTCGACCATGCAGCGGGCAAGGTCGCGAACGTCGACTCGTTCTGGTAGAGGACCTCGCGCTCGATTCCACTTCCGTACGGCATTACGCCCTCTCCTTCATGATTCTCACGAGGTACTGCAGCAGCACCTGCGCCTGGTTCTCGTCGGACGATCGCGAGGAGAATCCCCAGTCGATCGCCTCCACCCACCGAAGCCCACCGACGGTCGACTTCAGCCGGTTCAGCACGTCGCGCAGCTGGTAGAGGTCATCGCCAGCGATCACCTTCACGCGGTGCTCCGGCAGGCCGCCGTAGTCGACGAAGATCGAGAGCGTGTAGTCGGTCTCGACCCACTGCGGGCCCATGAATCCGCCGACCGTGTATCCCTCGTCGTCCCACTGGAAGCGGAACCACCGGGCATCGGTGCCTGGATGTCGCGGGCCCCGGTAGTGCCGCCAGGTGGCGGTGCCGGACTGCTCGACGATCCGCGGCGTCGTGGCCTCGATGGCCGCACGCATCGCCGTCTCCACGGTGTCGATCGTCGTCGCCGGCATCGGTCACAGCCCCGTCAGGATCTCGCGGTACTCGGATGCATCGCTCGAGCTGGCCGTGGCCGTGGCGCCGTCGAGCTCGACGACCTCGCGGCCCGCCTCGCCGACGACGAGTCCCAGCCACCGCGATTCGAACTGCGCCTTGCAGTGGGTGGCCCACGCGGTCGGGTCGCCGGACTGCGCGGGCGCGTTGCCCAACATTGCGAGGTGCCACAGCGTCCGGTAGACCACGGCCCAGTGGCCTTGCTCTCCCGCGAGGAACTCCTCGAGCCGGATGGATCGGCCGAGGGCGTCGGCGCGTAGCAGACGGATCATCGAGCCGACATGGCCCGGCAGCGTGTCGTTGCCGTTGTACGCCATGCGCGTCGCGACGTCGGGGAACAGGGTCCGAATCTCGCGAACCACCGCATCGCGCGAGATGTCGATCGCGTCGTCGCGAAGCAGGCGGACCTGCTCCTGGTAGCGGTGGCCGTCGGCGTAGGTCCAGACGATGCGCATCGGCCAGTCGCCGTGCATGCGGTTCTCGTCCTGGACGACGCTCGCCGAGATCGCCGCCGTCGACAGCTCGATCCCGCGGATCGTGCTGGTCGTCGCCGGGTAGTCGCGGGTCAGCGGGTCCCGCAGGTGCAGCGTCTGGTTGGTCGTGACGCCCACGACCACGACATGCTCGCCGACGCCCGACGCGTCGACGATCTCGAAGGTGGCGATCGGGTCGCCGTTGCGGTCGGCGCGTGGGACGAACGCGGCCGTCGCAGCGATCGACACTTCGGTGGCGGACGTCCGGGATGGGCCGGCCGCCGCCGTGAGGGCCTGCGACGCAGCGTCGAGGGTGGCCGTGCCGCTGTCCAGCGTCCGGCCAGTCTCGCCCGCCCCGTAGAGCAGGTCCTCGAGGACCCACGTCGCGCCTGTCTGACGCGCCCCGGGGACGTGCCGCAGCACCTGCCCGGTGAGGTTGTAGATCAGGCGCTGCGTCATGGCATCACGCGAAGGTGGAGCTGCCGGTCAGCTCGAGCGCGTACCAGGTGGTGCCGATGCGCATCAGCTCCACACCTTCGCCCGCCGCGTCGAGGGTCACGGTGCCGGCTGCACCGGCGTAGGTGCATGCGAGCGTGTAGCTTCCGCCGGCCCGCGCCTGCAGGACCACCTTCACGTGGTGCCCAGCATGCGTCGCCGTCATCGTCGCCGCCTTCGTGCCGGTGGTCGACGAGAGCAGCGCGATCAGGCGATCGCCAGCGGCCAGCGTCAGTGCGCCATCCGCAGCGACGGTGCGAGCGCCCACGGCTACGCTCGCACTCGCCAGGCTGGCGGTGCCGGACACCGCCAAGTCCCCCTGGAAGTCGACGTCGCCCTTGTAGGTCGTGGTCGTCATGCGAAGGTGCTCCCACCGAGCGCGGTGCAGTAGAGCGTGCTGCCGATGCGATGGAAGTGCGGATTCTCGTTCGCCGCATCGATCGTCACCGCGCCCGCGCTACCACCGTAGGTGCACGCCACGGTGTACGCACCGCCCGACCGCGATGCGCAGTAGATGTCGAACTTCGCGCCGCCGAGCGGGTCGACGGTCGCGAGCCACGAGAACGTCGCCGCCTTCGTGCCGGTTGTGCTGCTGACGATGATGGTGCCGTTCTGGCCGTCGCTCTCGCTGATGACCAGTGCGGCATCGTCCGTGAGAACGCGACCACGCGCCTCTCCTCGATCCAGGAATGACATGGTGTGCCTGCTTCTGGCGGACTGCGCCGCCGGTGTGGTGTGCCTCGTGAGGCCGTCCGGCATCACTCTTCGCGCACGGCTCGCTTCGCGATCTCTTCGCTCCGCTTCCGCGCGTAATCGTCGATCTGCTTGTCGCTCGCGCTCGCGCCAGTCTCATGGCGGATGCGCATCATTCGATCGCGGATTGCCTTCTCGTTGGCCTCGCGACCCTTGCGGTGGTCGAGCTTGTCGCTCACGACTTCCCCGCCTTCTTCTCGGATGGGTCCGGACGGCCGACGCCGCTCGCGTCGAGCAAGCCCGCGACGCGGTCACCCTTCGCCGCGTCGGTCGAGGGCACCAGCGTTCCCGTCGACGCGTCGAAAACCACGCCCTCCTGGTAGCCGCTCGCGTGCTCGCGACGCAGCCGCAGCACCGTCGGCGGGTACAGCTCGAGGTGGTTGCTGATCTTCACCTTGCCGGCGAGCGCGATCGCATCGCGCCACCGCTTGTAGAGATCGGGCACGCCGTCCTCGCGGCAGACCTCCGACAGCAGCCGCACGCCCTCCTTGCGCCACCGCTCGGTGATCTGCACCGACCCGTTGATCCAGATCGCCGGCACGTCGCCGCGCTCCTGTCCCACGAGGCCCTTGTCCGGCGGCGGGCAGTAGTGTTGCGTCACGCGACCGTCGGGCCACACGACGCCGTGCGTGTGGGCGATGCGCTTGGCCTTCTCGGCGCGCTGCGCCGCCTCGATCTCTTCGGGATGCTGTGGTTCTGCGAGTGCCATCGTCTTGCTCTGGACGTACTGATGCGCGCGCCGGCCCGTCCGAGCCGACGCACGTCGCCGCTACGGCGATCAGGTGCGCGTGATGAAGGCGCGAGCGTTCGCGTTCTTCGCGATGCCGGGCTCGGCGATGATGCTCACGCCGACCCAGGTCCCGAAGCGCGACTCGTCGGGCTGAAAAAACGGCGTCAGCTGCTGCCACACGGGCATCTCGATCGCCGCCTGCGGGCCGACGACCGCGACGAAGTTGGTCCATCCGGTCGTGTCGCCGACGGGAAGGTCCGCCGACTGGTAGACGGTCACGCCGTCCCAGGCGACGCCCATGCCGGGGCTCTTGTTCTGCAACGCCGTCGCGGCTCGATCTCCCCACGTCGCGCCGAACAGCGCGGCCGCGTTGGCCACGAGATCCTGACGCAGGTCTCGGACCGCGTCGGGCACCAGGCTGGCGACCAGCGGGCCATCGTCGTGGTTCTGCGCGCGCAGGTTGTGCATCACGAGGTCCCAGTTCGCCAGGTCGTTCTCGGTCGTCGCGTCACCCTGAGAGTTGGACAGCGACGTCGCGAGATCCATGATCGCCTCGTGCCGGTTGCGTCGCACCGCTCGGGTGCAGCGCTCGGCTGCCTTGGTCACGACGTCCGCGATCGCCTTCATGTTCTTGTAGAGCACGAAGGTTCGAATCGCGACGCGATCTCCGGTGATCTGGACCTGGTCCGTCTCGAGTGCATCCTGCGGCGCGGCGTCGTTCTCCGACACCGCCGCGGCTCCCTCGAGCTCGTTCCAGATCGCCACCTGGTAGGTGTACGAGTGGACGTCGGGGCCCGTCAGGTCGACGAGTTCCACGAAGTTCATGCCGACGATCGGCTCGCTCGCCACGTCGCGCACGACGCGGGAGATGTACTCGGAGGCGAAGAGGTCGGCGACCTGCGCCGTGCCGGTGGATGCGGTTGCTTGGATGAGTGCCATTGCTGTGATCCTCTGGTGGTGGGGTTACACGGCAAGCCCGCTCGTCCGAGCAGCTTTGCGTAGTCGTGAGAAGTCCTCGTCGCTCAGGCGCGCGAGTTGTTCGGCGGTCAGCTCGTGCAGAGCGACCCCTTCGGGGATGATGTTGTGCTTCGCGCCCGGTGCCGGCGCGCTGTTGGGCGCCGCGAAGGCGCCGGGGTGCGCCGCGCGAAGCTTCGCGAGCGCCTTGTCGACCTCGTCCTGCGTGCGCTCGGCGTAGAGGTCGATCACTCCGTCGAGGGCCAGCGTCGCGAGTGCACCGCGGACCAGGTCGCGCTGGGCGTCGGTCGCCTGCGCCACGACGGCGTCGGTGATCGCCCGCCGGCGCTCGCTCTTCGCCGCGCTCTCGTCCTTCGACGCGAGCTGCTGCACGGTCGACGCGAGGCTTTCGAGCTGCTGCTCGAGCGGGCTCTTGGCCGCCTCGTCGGTCTTTCCGGGCTCGATCGCCGGCGGCTTGGCCATCGTCGTCAGCTTCTCGCCGAGGCCTTCGACCATCGCACGAAGGTCGCGGACGTCTCGCTTCAGCTCCTCGCGATCGTTGATGATCTTGCGGACGTCCTCCCAGTTGCGGATCGGATCTCCGTCAGCTGGTGGGGTTGCCGTCTGCTGCTGCTGCTGCCCGTCCGGGCTCTGCTGGTCCGCCATTGCTCTGGTCCTGTGGTTGCCGCGCTACGCCGGACGCTTCTCCGCCGATCGAACCCTGCAGCTGCGCGAGGGTCTTGTTGCGTGCGTCCGCTCCGCGCGGGATGTTGTGCTCGATGAAGAACTCGTTCAGCTCGCCCTCTTCGGCGGCGATCTCGAGCACCTGCTCGCGCGCCTGCGCGAACGTCAGGTGCGGGTAGTACGTCCGGTACTCGCGGTACGTCGACGACAGGCCCAGCTTGATCCGCATTTCGCTGACCGCCGCCTGCTCGCGCGGGTGATCGACGAACGTCAGCTCGGGGTAGCTGATGCCGAAGGACTCACGCACCAGGTCGGGCGGCATGTGCCGCGCGTCGGGGTGACCCATGCCGCGCATCACCAGCGCGGTCTTCCAGGCGGAGTCGTGCTCGCTGACGCGGTAGTAGTCGAGGTGGTTGTTGCGCAGCTTCGCCAACGCCGATTGCTGCTGCACCGATCGCTCGACGCTCTCGCCACCGGTCACGTCGAAGTCGACGAGGATCGCCGGGACGCCAAGCATCTCCGCGGCCTGCCGGAGATAGAGCTGGATGTGGTCACGGTGGTTGTCGATCGGCGTGTTGACGTCGAACGCGTCGAAGCGGATCGCGTCGGGCGGCAGCGGGATCGCGGTGGGTCCCTCATTGCCGGCGACCTGCGTGGGGATCTTGCCGATCTCCTCGCCCGCGAAGTACTCGCGCTTGCGGTCCTGCGAGTGCCGCACCCAGTCCATGCGGGCCGCCAGGTGTGCGACCTCGATAGTCGCGTCGACGATGCCCTGCCCGCGGTGGCTGCTCCACCAGTCGTCGATGGGATCGTCGAGCCGCCACGTCGTCGCCGGGCACACGCCGGCGTTGTGCGCGATGCGTCCGATCCGGCGGCCCTTGCCGTCGAAGTAGGTCCACGCCACGTCGTCGAGCACGATCGTCTGCAGCGGGTCGGGCGAGAAGTCGGAGCCTCCCTTGACGTCGTAGACCACGCGGGTCGGCGCGCCCATCGGGTCGAGCGTGTCGGTGTAGACCTCGGCACGGTCGGCCAAGATCTTGTCGTAGACGACTCGCGGCCCGTGGCCCGGCGTCTGCACGACGCGCGGCACCGTCAGCATCACGTTGCTCGCGAACGTGATCCGCTCCCACGTCTTCGCCTTGATCGAGATCTCGGACTCACGCATCACGCGTGCGAAGGCCTCTTGCGAGACCTGCGGCGCGCCCTTGAGCTCGCGGATCGGCGGCACCGAATACGCCACACACACGCGCCCGCAGATCTGCTGGAGCACGTTGTATGTCGACTTCACGCGCCGGCGGACCGCGTCGCGCACGGCCGGCACCTTGTAGATCGTCGCGATGTACGCCCAGACGTAGTGCCGCCAGTTTTCCTGCAGCATCAGGATGCGGCGCTCCGCGTCGGCCTGCCGAGCACGGACCTCGCTCTCCTGCGCACGGCGGAGCATGTCGGAGACGGTGTGCTCTCCGAGCGTCTGGATGATGGGGATCATGGGTCAGCCGTACGTCACGATCTGCGGTGCATCGCCCTTCGACTCGCGCGGCGAGATCGAGAAGAACGGCCACGCCCAGTAGCGACCCACGTCGGTGAACGCGACGACGTGGCGATCGGATGCCGTGTTGCTCGCGCGCTTCGGCGTGATGCCGTCGTGCTCCGCGAGCTGGTTGCGCAGCGCGTAGATCAGCGGGCCGCAGGTGCGGCGGTCGATGAACAGGCGGTCCGTGCGGAACAGGTCCTTGACGACCAAGGCCGAGTCGGCCGCGTCCGGGTTGCAGAAGTCCGACGCCCGGTGCTTCTGCCGCTGCGGGCCGCGGACCTCGAACCCGCGAGACTCGTAGGCCTCGCGCGGCTTGATCCTTCGGCGCGCGTTCAGTGCTCCGCCGGCGTTGTGACGGGCGAGCATCGACGTCGCGTCCATGATCAGGCCCGCGCCGACGTACTCGCCGTTGCGGTACTCGGTCAGGCGCTGCGCCGCCACCTCGCTGTCGCTCTTCCAGACCTGCAGGCAGTCGACCCACAGGCCCACCCAGTGCGACGGCACGAACGGCGATGTCCCCTTGCGCACCGCGATCTGTCCGACCAGTGCCGTGTGGGGGTTCGCGTTGACGTCGAGCGCGATGATGTAGCGGTGCGGGTCGGTGAACCAGCGCAGCGAAGCCTGCTCGGTGATGTCCTCGAGCCCGAGATGTTGAAGCAGTGAGATGCCGACCGGCGGCGCGACGGTGTGCCGCGACGCGTCGAAGACGTCTCCCATCAGCAGCTCGGTGTCCGGCACGAACTCGCCGCCGGCTTCACGCGCTGCGATGCGCGGGTCGATGCGGTCGAGGTCGCGACGGAACGCGATCGCCTCCTGCAGGTCGACCCACGGATTGCCCTCCTGCGAGAGCCGCACCACGTTGTAGGTCGGCCGGTAGTCGGCACCGTTGGCGAGTTCTTCCGCCTCGGCTGCCGCCGCCTCCACGATCGCCGTCTGCACCCAGTTGTGCGACTCGGGTACCGCGTCGACGTAGATCTGCCCGCGCTTCTGCACCCCGCGGCCGCGAAGCCGAACGAAGTCCATCACGCTGTTCGTGGTGGCCGCCTCGGTCCACCACACGAAGGTCACACCGCGCGCGGTCAGGTTCTTGCCCTGCCGCTGCGTGTGCTTGATCTGGATTTGCGTGCCGTCGATCATCTCGATCAGCGGGTTCACGCGGAGGTCTGCGACCGACGTCGGCCACGAGCGCATCAGCTGCGGCGGGCAGATCGGAGGGTTGTCGCCCTCGCCGATCGCCCACTTCTCGACGAGAACCATGGCGCGATCGAGCTCGGGCCCCACGAACCAGGCGATCTCGCCGGGCCCGCCGCGAAGGCCCCACGACCGCATGGCCCAGTAGCCGCCGGTGTGGGTCTTCATCGAACGCGCGCCACCGATGGCCGCGTTCACGCGGTGCTCGGTGTCGAGGATCAGCGGCAACGTCGAAGGGCTGCAGCGCAGCGGAACGTCAACGAGCAGCGACCGCGAGGCCAGTTCGTCGAACAGGTCGCGGTCCGGGAAACGTCGATCGGAGGTACCTCGTGCCCTCGACCGTATCGATCACGACGTCGATGTCCGGCACGTCTTCGACAACGCCGCATGTGTCGCTGCCGCAGCACGAGCACAACTCGTCGACGTCGAGCCGGTCGTGCAGCAGCAGGTGGAAGTGGGCGTGGATCAGCTCGGGCGTGTCGGCGTCGCGCTCCAGTGCCTCGATCGCCCCGCGCCTCGTGACTTCGTCGCGGCGTGGCATCAGACCGAGTCCTTCGGCGCGATCGCCAGCACGGCCCCGCACTTCGCCGCCTTCGCTCGAGCTGCGATGTCGCGGGTCTTCGTCTTCTCGGCGGCGCGCCGCTTGAGGTCCTCGATGTCCGCATCGGCCGATGCCTTGTCGACCTGCAGCGACAGCGCGACCCACATGCGCGCCTCCTTCGACGAGTCCTCTTCGCCGGTCCGGTAGATGCGCTCGGCCAGGTCGACGCAGGCCTTCGCCGCGGCGGTCCGCCGGTTCGCTCGGATGATCTCGAACTCGCTCTCGATGCTCATGGTGCCCTCCCCCGTCCGGGGTCGTTCACGCGCGGCTCTCACCGCGGAATCTGTCCGCCGCCTGTGTTCGGCGTCGACTCGGTGCCCACTCCATCGCCGGAGTCCGGCACCGCCTGCCGCAGCCACTCGGCCACGACCTTGGGGATCGTCGCCGCCGCCTGTCGGTCGTAGACCTGCGCCAGGTAGCGGTCGGAGCTGCGAGCGTCGTCCTCGAGCCCCGTGCGAGCCCGCGACACCGAGCCCACGATCGGCAGCATCGACCACTGCGACGCCAGGGCAGGCCCAGCGCTCGCCCGCAGCACGTCGCCCAGGCGCTTGCGGACCAGGTCCAGCAGCTTGCGAACGTCGGTGTCGCCGGCGATCTGCCGCGGCGTCTGCATCGTCACCGACCAGCGTCCACGCGCCGGCCCTCGTCGCGGTGTCGCGTCGAGGATCACGTGGCTGCCATCCGAGTTGCGTACACGGCGCATGCCAAATCCTCCAAGTTCGCGCGCGCGTTGCACTGCGCTTGCCACGCGGGGTCCCCAGGGGTCACGACCCTTGTCTTCCGGGACCCGGCTAACTGCGTTCTCTACGACGGCCGAAGCGCCGAAGGGGGAGGCTTGCGTGTTCTCACGTCACGATGAATGACTAATGATTTCAACGCTTCGCTCGCGAGGCTGGCACGCCTCGAGCTCGCGATGCAGCTGCCGCACAAGGGCCTCTGGGGTGACTCTGTCGCGCTCGGCATTGCGGCGCAGGCAGACGTCGAGTGGAGTCCTCATCCACACGATGCGGACGCTGACGCCTGCACCCTCGGCCAGTCGGATGAGTTGCCTCCGTGTCGCCTGGTGGCTCAACGTGGCGTCGTAGTAGAGCACCCCTGCTCTGGCATGCTGGGCGAGCCATGTGGACTTGCCTGAGCCAGGTGCACCGCACACGAGCACGGCCTCGATGGGCTGCTGCGCGAGGGCTGTGCGCCACCTGGAGATGGCCTCGGCGCGAACATAGCTCTCGTCTGCCCCGCCACCCCACTCTGCGCGGATGCGGTCGGGTGAGACGATGGGCATGATCAGAACGATGGGTCGTAGCGGCAGTCGACCTCGATGCGGGGCATGCCGTCAGGGTGCAGCTGCCACGTGCTCGACGAGCAGACCCAGCCGCCTACGAGGTACAGCACAGCGCACAGGCCTGCTGCGTCGTCCTGGGTGGCAGGCTGTCCGTCGCGTTCGTGCAGGACGATCACCGACGGCGCCTCAATGGACACCCGGCAGCCCTCGAGCTCGAGGAAGGACGCTGCGTCGAGTGCTGTGGTGGCGAGCGCAGTAGTCACATCGCGCAGCTGCAGCAGAGTACCCAATCCGTGGACTAGTTTGGCCACGCCGTCAAGTGGAACGTGCGAGACGGGTCCAGGACTGGCCGTCCGGGTCGATCCACTGGCGTGTGCGGGGTGCTGCTGCGGGGGGCGAGTGCTGCAGGCCGAGTCGGCGCATGAGCCCACGCAGTCGTCGCTCGATGGCTCGCACCTGGTTGGTGCGCTCGGCTCCGGCCTCATGGGTAGCCCATGCGCGCAGCTCGAGGTCGAGTGCTGACCCCTGGGTGACACCGCAGTAGCCCTCGCGGCGCGGGCCGTAGAGCAGGGCACCGATCTCGACGTGGTCCCAGCAGGTGCGGTCGGTGGATGGCGGCGCGTCGTGGTAGCGCGGGCGTGCGAGCTGTGGTCCTCGCTGCGCGGCGTAGAGGTAGCCGAGGGCCTGACGTGGGGAGCCGAAGATCACGTGGTCACCGTGTCGGGTGGCACCCGCATGCGCAGGTAGGCGCCGGGGTAGTTGTTGTTGTTGGCCGTCGCGCCGCCATTGGTCGCGATCGGGCTCGCGACTGCGACGGTGGGGTTGGTCTCGTGAACGTTGCCTCCCGTGCCGTTGCCGTTGACGCTGCGGAAGATCTCGAACTCGCTCGCGTCCGACCAGTCGGCGGGGTTGCTGTCGGGTGAGTTGAGCGCGCGATCGGCCTGGAAGGCGAAGCGGAACGCAGCGGTCGCGGCGTTGTTGCGGCAGCCCCAGTGGATTACGCCGGAGTCTGCGAGCGCGACGTTCGAGATCGACTCCTCGTGCCACGTGTCGACGTCGCTGCCGCTGGTCTGCGACTGCCACAGCACGGATGCTCCGACCGCGTCGCCGACGGTGCCACCTTGCGCGACGTGTGCTCGCAGCTGGGTGGTATGCGTCGAGAAGCAGCACGCCCATGCGGTGAGCTGCAGCCCGAGGATGCCGGGGTGCGCGACGCCCATGTACAAGTCGGCGCCGCCGGCATCGGGCACGGTGAGACTCGAGACCTGGTCGAGGTCTGTGGGGTCGTCGATCTGCGTGCCGACGCGCGTGGTCCAGACCGCGGAGGTGCCGTCGGGCTCGAGGTACTGCATGGCCATCATCACGTAGACGGGTGACGTGGTGATGCCCTCGCCGGCGAGCGTGGATGGGAAGGCGACCGATGGATCGGTGCTCATCGTGTCGTAGATCTCGAGCGCGTAGGTGCTGCCGCCGCCCGAGTCGGGGAAGTCGGCGCCGACGAGGTCGCTGGCGAGGATGTAGCCGGGGTCGCTGGTGCCGTTCGACTTCGCGACGAGTCGGATGTTGGTCGCACTCGCGAGCGAGAAGACCTGCGAGGCCGTGAGCACACCCCATCGCCACCCGGTCGCCCCGGCAGGGATGACCACCTCGGCCTCGAGCGTGGTGCCGGTGAGGCTGGCCTGCGAGCCACCGGAGTAGACCGAGACGCGGACGTCGGTCGCACTGGCGGCGAGGCAGATGCCGATCGCGGTCACGATGACGTCGGCTGCGGGGCTGACCGCGAACTGCCCGATGCGGCCGGAGAGCGGGTTGCCCGTGAACTGCGGCGTGCTGCGGCGGCTGCCCCATGCGCCGAGGCTGGTGGGGTCCCACATGCCGCCGACGGTGCACGAGGCGGAGTCGATCTCGCCGTCGATGGCGACGTCTGCACCGGTGCCGCCGATCGTGGAGTAGAGGCCGGAGAGCGCGGTGCGTGTAGCGGTCGCGACGTTCGATGCCGACACGGCGCCGGCGTCGAGTTGGACCTCGATGCCGGTGTAGCCCGCGAGCTCGGCCACGTGGTCGCCTGGGTCGATGCCGGTGTAGCGGCCGTCGCCGTCGTCGTGCGACCACCAGACGTAGCGGTCGGTCTCGGTGCCAGTGGCGGGGATTCGCCAGTAGAGGCCGGCGCGGGTGCTGCCGTGCGTGCCCTGCAGCGATGCCTGCCGGCGGTCGTGCCACGATGCGGGGCCCGCGGTGAACGTCGCCGTCTCGGTGGTGACCTCGGGCTGCTCGCCGGCGGCCGAGAGCGTGACCGCCGAGAGCGACGGCGCCGCGCTGCCGACCACGCCGACGGTGCCTGCGGAGGCGAGCCCCATCGACGCGAGTCGGACACGCAGGCCCGGCGGCTGGGCGAGCGCGTGGAATGGCGCTCGGCGGCGTCGCATCACGCGTTCCCGGCCGAGAGCGCGAACGAGGTGATGCTGACCGGCTCGGTCGCGACGATGTCGGCGTCGGTGAGGGTCAGGTCGCCGCCTCCACCGGTCGCGGTGACGGTGCCCTGCACGTGGCAGGTGGTGTCGCCGGAGTTGTAGATGCGGAAGTAGCCGGCGGTGCCGCTGGCGTTCGCGCTTGCGTCCTGCCATGTGCCGGCCAGCGCCTTGCTCCCCGAGCTTGCAGCGGCGAGCCAGTCGGACGGCAAACTCATCTGCGCGAGCACGGTGCCGGTCGCTGCGGTGGCGCAGTCGGACGGCGCGCTGCCGGTGTAGATGCGCAGGATGGGCGTGGTCCCGATGGTCGACTCGATGGCGTCGAGCTCGGCGTTGCGGACGGTGACGGATAGCTGCAGGGGCATGGCGTCACTTCACCCGATAGCGCACGTACCCGCTGATCGCGGCGCTGTCCGTGCGGTTGAGGACGATGTCGTCACCCGCGGCCGTCGACTTCAGGCCCGCGAAGGTGTATTGGGCACCCGCGATGGTGCCGAAGTCGGGGACGATGGGAGTGGAGCCCGAGCGGACCTCGAGCACACCGGCCGCGTCGGAGATGAGCACGAGCTCGTCGATCGTGAAGGTCCGGTCGGCGGCCACGCTGACGAGCGTCGTGTTGCCGGTGGCGGCCGTTAGTGCGATGGGTGCGGTGGGCATCGATCAGTCCTTGGCGCATGGGATCGCGGTGCCGGCCGCGACCATCGCGGCGTAGCGTCGAGCCATTCGGCGGTGGTGAAGGCGAGCAGCCCATCGGATGCGCGGCAGCGTGCGCGCCATGGTCGAGTGGAACGCCTGCCACGCCTTCGGGTTGGCGGCGCGCTCGCGGTAGGTCTCGCCGATGACGTCGACGATGTGCTCGCCGAGGTGCATCGCACCGGCGATCGCCTGGGCCTGCGCGGCGGGGACGTCCAGCTGCTCGAGCACCTGCTGCGCGGCGGCGCGGGCTGCGTCACGCGGGCTCATGCGCTCACCTGTGGCCGATCGGCCAGTGCTGCAGATCGTGTCATCGCTGGCCATCGTGTGCACGATTCCGCGGGCCTTGCAACTACTGGTTGCGGAACGCTTCAATCTGTGTCGTTCTCGGAGCATGCAGCCCAAGCCGCCCACCGACGAGATCGGCGCCGCAATCCACGCGACCGTGACCATCCTCGGCGCGGCCGGGGTCGTCTCCCGCCTCGGGCTCACCGCCGACCAGGTCGCGATGATCCTGTCCGGCCTGATGGTGATCGCGGGCATCGTCCGCGCCGCCTGGCTGCGCCGGAACAAGCAGGCCGCCTGATGGTCGACCGCCGACAGACTGGCGGCCAAGAGGCGTTGCGCGGCCCGACTCCTCGAGCGCCGACCGAGTACTCGATGCGTCAGCAGACGCCGCTGCCGGCCGAGCTGTCCGCGGTCAACGAACTCGTGCGCGCCGCCATCGAAGACGTGCTCACGCGGCACCACGAGAGCGATGAGTCGATCATCGCAGCGCGTGTCGGCGAGGGCGTGCGCGGTCGGACCCGCAACTACCGCGGGGCGATCGGCACACTCGGGGCTGCGCTCGTCGGCGTGCTCGCGTGGTCGTGGTCGCAGGTGCAGGCCTACGGCGACAGCCGCGAGGGCGCTGCCCGTGCCGCGGTGCAGGCCGAGCAGAAGGCGGCCGAGGCGACCGCCCGCGTCGAAGAGACCCACGACCTCGCCGAGGCGAACTCCACCCGCATCGACGTGCTCGAGGCCAAGATCGACCGACTGCTCGTGATCGCCGAGACGCTGGAGAACCGGCCGAGCAACCTCCCGCCCGCACCGACGCCGAGGCGGAAGTGACCCCGGACGAGATGCTGCAGGCCGCGCGCACCGACCAGGTGCACGATCTGCTGATGGCCGTGCGGCTGCACTGCGTGTGGCTGCGCAAGCTCGAGGCCCGGCTCGTCGAGGCCGGGCTCGATGCCGAGGCGACGACGACGAGGGACGGCCGCCGCGTGCTGACGTCGCACGCCGACGCGTGCCTTGAGGTGACCGAGCGCATCGACGTCGAGGAGTTGGACCGATGATCGGAGCATGGTGCGCCCGCCCCACGAAGGCCCAGATCGCCCGCGCGAAGCAGCTGGGCATCGAACGCGTGCACCTGATGGTCAACGACCACAGCGCGGACACACGCCCGACCGACTTTCGGTGCGACGACCGAGCCCGCGACTACGCGGCGATGATCACCGATGCCGGGCTCGAGCTGCACCTCACGTCGTGGATCATGCCGCACGTGCTGTTCCTTACGCAGGCGTGCGCGCAGCTGACCCAGCTCGCGCTCGACACCGGTGCGCACTCGATCGAGTGGGACGCCGAGCGGCCATGGACACACGCGACCGCAGGCCTTCCGCACGCCGACGCGGCCGCCATGATCCAGCTCTACGGATGCCGTGAGGGCGTCTCCGGCATCGGGTACGGCGATCGCGGCGCGCTGCAGCCCCTGGTCGCGCGCGCCGACTACGTGACGCCGCAGGCCTACGTCACCACGACCAGCGGGCTCACGCTCCCCGGCGTGCCGCAGGTGCTCGCGCACTGGGAGTCGATGGCGTGCAGCGCAGTCGTGATCCCGGCGCTCGCCGCCTACCGCCAGCCCCGCAACGGCCTCGTGGCCGCGTGGAAGGCTGCGGGACGACCGTCGACCGTGATGTTGTGGGCGCTCCGACACATGGGCGTGTCGTCGATCGCCGCCCAGGTCCGAGACCTCGCCGAGGCGATGGGGTGATCGGCCTGCTGCTGCGGCTCGCGATCGACGTCCGCGTGGCGTCGGTCGCCGGAGCCATCCTCGCCGGAGAGCCGGAGGTCGCCGACCGCGTGGTGGCGATCGCCAGCCGCGAGTCCGGCCTGTCTCTGGTCGGCGTGCACGAGCTCGACGCGCGGTGGTCGAGGCACGTGCGCCCGAGCGGCTGCACCGGCCATCGAGGCGGGTGGTCGACGCGTGGTGCCCACGGGCAGATGGCCGCCTATGCCCTGCAGTACCTACCCGCGCCGCTGCGCTGCTCGCCATGGCTGCTCGACGTTCCGATCGTGTCCGCCTGGGTGGCGGCTCGCCGTGCGACGTCGCGTCGATGCCTCGCCGTCAGCCGCTGCCGGTCGTGGGCGTCGTGAGATCGTCCCTCTCGGCGTCGGGCCAGTGCCTTGCCAGGGTCGCGCGGCACCACGGGTCGCACTCGACCTGCCACACGGTGTGCCCGAGCCCGGTGGACTCGAGCCCGAGCTCGAGCCCGCCGATGCCCGAGAACAGCGAGCCCATCCTCACCCGTCGTCCCTCCTCGAGCCTGGCACGTCACGCGGGCACCGCACCTGCACGCCCGCGTCCTGCAGCGCGAGCCGGATGGGACGGCGCCACCGCAGCGGCACAGCCGGCGACATGCCGACGAGTCCGCTCCGGCTGACGAAGAGGAACGAGTCGACCGCGTTGCCGAGTTGCACGCGCTTGCCCCACGGTGTATCGCGGACAGTGGGCCGCATGGTGCCTCGCGTGTCGACGGACGCGACGGCGGAGACGAGGGTGTCGACGTCGAATGTCTCTTGCGTCATCAGAACGTCCAGACCCCGCTAGCCGCGGGCTTCGAGGGTGCGTCGCGCTCGTGCTTCTCGATCCACCTGATGGCGTCCTCGCGCGAGATCGAGGGCACGCCGTTCGCGTCCATGTACGCGGTGAGGATGGCTTCGACCTTGGCGGTGAGCGACTGGAGTCCGTCGCGCGGAATCCAGTGCAGCCGCACGAAGACCTGTGGCCGGATGGAGATGTTGCGTCGTCGTTGCTTCTTCGTGCTCATGTCGACCTCATCGGCATTACGAACACGGTCCAGCGCGCATCCGGCGACGAGAATCGCACGGGCTGATCCTCTCCAGCGACGTCCATGTTCCACTCGCGAACGCCGAGTGCTTCGAGTTGGCCGAATACTTGCGGACTGATCAGCAGGCGCGGCGCGGCGTCATCGCGTGGACCGTTCGTCACCATGCCAATATCTGGACACTTCTCAGCATGCACAGCGCCGGTGATCGTGATGCTGGCCGCCTTGCTGCGGCGCGTGATCGCGTACGATTCCCCGTCGACCTCGATCGTCACCTTGTCCGATAGGTCGAAGGTCTCCCAGTCGCATTCGCCATTGCGAGCGTGCTCGACGCAAGCGGCTGCGATCGCGCGGTACGGGATGATCGTGCGCTCGACCCACGGCAGCGTCGGCTCGCCACGGACCGCGAGCGCGAACGGACTGCAAGCGGCGAGGCGTCCTTCGGAGACGAAGACGCCGTGCATGTTCCTCGATGCGGGCTCGTTGTGCGCGAAGGCGAGTAGCCTCCGCAGTTCTGCCTCGGTTGTTTCGATCGTGGTCTTCATCGTTCGTTCCTCGTTCCGTGCCATGCATCCAACGCTCGCTGCTCGTCGACAAGCGACGCGCGCTTGCCGGCCTCGTGGCAGTCGAAGCACAGCACCACCCAATCCCCCAGGCGCTCCAGCGTCCATCTCCCCTGCTTGCTCTCGTAGTTGAGACGGGCGTCGTAGAACACCTTGCAGTCGCACGAATCGCACAGCCTGTAGTCCGCGCTGGCCATCAGCCCTCCTCCCCGTCGAGGTCGAGAGCCTCGTCGTCTTCGCACGTGCACCGCATGCGATCGCAGACGCCTCCGGCGAGGCATCCGTCGCACGGCCGCGACGAGCAGAACGGGCAGCATCGACAAATCCGCGCGGCGTTGTCGATCCAGGCCTGTCTGCCGTCGTTCTCGTCTTCGCAATCGGCCATCACCCGTCCCTCCGCATCGACTCGTCGCCGGCCGCCGTGCAGGACCGCGGGTCGTAGGCGTGCAGGCGCGGCATCTTCGCGCACTCGCACGTCGGGTGCTTCGGCGTGAGGCCCTGCGGCACGAGGCGCTGGGATTCGCGGAGGATAGCGACCTCGCGGAGAGCGGTGCGGAGTGACGCGGAAAGCTGGATGGTCATGCGCTGGGCTTCGCGAAGGGCCGCGTCGCGTTCGCGCTCGGTCTCGCTGACGGCGATTGTCCATCGCTCGGTGTCCGCCAGCATGCGTCGTCGCAATGCTTCACTCCGACCCACGGCGTTCTTCGCGATCTTCTGCGCCTCTCCGAGTTCGCCCTGCAGGCGGTCGCGGGTCTCCGCCATCTCGGCGATCACCTTCGACGCGCCGTCGAGCTTCGCCTGCAGCGCGTCGCGCTCGGTCATGGCGTCCACAAGCTTCCTGAGAAACTCTTCGACGCTGCTCTCGGCATCCTGCAGCTCGGCCTCGAGCCGGCGCACGCGGTCAGCGTTCGCGCGCGCCTCGGCGAGTTCCGCCTGCACGCTCAGTGGTAGTGCTTCGCTCATGCCTCGTTCCCCCATGTCGTCCATCCGTCCCGAGGCCCGCGCGCGAACATTTCGAGTCGCGGCCCCGGTGACACTCGTTCGATCGTCGCGATCGCCTCGTCTGGCTTGCGCGAGTGCTGGCGCCGCTTCGCGACCACCAGCGATGATGGTGCTCGCGCGGGCTTCATCGCCGCGCCACGCACCGCGAGGATGCAGCCCTCGTGCTGCCCCCGCATGTACTGCCCGATGCCGATGCGGTCCTTCGCCCACGCCATCGTGCGCACATAGCGGAAGTCGAGCGCCTCCACGAGCTTGAGCGCGGCGATCAGGTGGTTGTCCGTGTACCAGCACCACAGATGGCAGCTCGGCGCGGGCGTCCACACCGGCGCGCGTAGCAACACGGCGAGCGTCTCCTGCCACCGCATCAGCGGGTAGTGACGGTCGGCGCCGCGCTTGATCTTGCCGCCGCCGCGCTCGGGCCACGGCGGGTCGATCATGATGCAGGGGAACATCACCCAATCACTCGTCGCGCAAGCGCTTCGGCGGCAGCCCGCTTTGCGCTGCGCAGCGTGAAGTTGCGACCTGCGATCCATTCGCGCAGGTGCGGGTTCCAGACATCCCACCACCACCACCCGCTTGCGCAGCGGGTCATCACACTTTCGTCGTCCGGGCCCATCGTGTAGAGCCCCGCGCGGACGCGATCCCACTTCATCGGTCCTCACTCTCTCGTAGCGCCCGCTGATGCGCGCGTAGCTCTGCCTCGTAGCGCAGCTTTCGGAGCGCGCGGCGGTGTTCGTACCAGTCGCTGCCAGCCACGGCCAATGCGATCGGCGGGATCACGACGATGGCCACGATGGCCACGCCGAAGAGATCGGAGTGGCTCATCGACCACGCTCCACGGCGTCGCGCTCGTCGACCAGCTTCGCATTCGTTGCTCTGCACGAACTCATGATTGGTCACACGCGCAGGGCGCATAACCGCACGCCCCGCATTCGCCACGCTCTCTCGCGGCGGCCATCGCTCTGTCCGCCGACTCACGCGCCATCGTCTGCCGAACGGCACGTGCGACCCATCGCGAAAACTCCAGCCCGGACAGGCGAGCGGCCTCGCGCGCGTAGTCTCGTAGGACCGGGTCCACCCACGCCGACAGCACTACGCGCCCGTCCTTGTGGCTCATTTTCCGACCGCCTCTCCGACGAGACACGCGAGGCACACTTCACACTCGGGACCGCGCTCCTCCCAGTGGTGGTCGCACGGGCACTCGCAGCCGTTCTCTTCGAGCAGCTTGCGGACCGCTCGCAGGCGCTCCTCTGCATCCATCGAGCTGCGCTGGTAACTCTCAACGAGATTCAGCACGTTGTACTGCCCCTCTCCGGCGTCATCGAACAGCTTGCGGAGGCGATCGGCTTCGGCCACCTTGGCGCTCACTTCAGGGGGCAGCGGAAGGCC
>WBZL01000724.1_pt1 | contig 36839 bp, 32 predicted proteins | sample 5204291 | NCBI WGS metagenome assembly WBZL01 (sample SAMN12344345, study PRJNA552823) | activated sludge metagenome | biome: Activated sludge suspended growth; feature: Nitrification reactor; material: Wastewater; isolation source: activated sludge from nitrification reactor of wastewater... | reverse complement strand
GCCGACCCATACGACAAAGACAAACCCCATTAGCACCGGTTCGATGGCGCGTAGGCCGTTGAGGATACCGCGTGTGAAGATGTAAACGGCCGTTCCCACCGCCATCTGCTGTTTGGGCTGCAAGCGTAACGCCGCCGCCCCGCCAACCACGCCAATCAGCAGCGCAAGCAGCAGCAGCCATTGCCCCGCGTCCGGCCACCAGCGGCAAACACCCAGCAGGCAGATCCAGTTGGCGGCATAAAGGAGGAGGTAGGCAAAAACGGCCGTTCCCACTACCGTCAGGCCAATCATCACCAGCCTGGCCGCCCCCGGCGACAATCGCTGCATCAATGATTGCCCCAGCCCGCTGCCCAGCGACATTGCCGCCGCCACACCTGCCAGCCCGACAAAAAACGGCAGCAGCAGCAGTAAAAAGTCGGCCATGACAAAAATAAAGTTGCCGACAAAATCAAAAAGGCCTAGCCGAGGCGTAAGCCAGTTGCCCAGCTCCAGCCCCAAATTGCCGACCACTCCCAGCCCCAACAGCGTCAATAGCCCGGCCAGCAGCCATCGGCCGGCTTGTTGCCCCCGCTTTTGGCTGTCTTCCAGCAGCGAACCGCCCAGCCGCAGCACGACAGCCAGCAGAGCCATGACAACAAGCAGCAAAATGAGACCCACGACCGCCTGCCCACCCGCCGCCGCTGCCGCTTGCAGCAGCCAGCGCGTCACCCAGCCGCCCAGCCAGCCGCCAACGGGAGCCAAAATCACGGCCAGCATCAGCGACATTTGCGGCATTTTGACATCGGTCATCAAATTACGGGCGGCCAAGAAGGAAATGGGTACGGCGAGAATGGTGCCGATGGTGGAGGCCATAAAGGCCATCAAAATCGTCTCTAAAATGCGGTCAAGCGTCAGCTTGAGGGTGTCGCTGCTGCCGGTGATGCGCCGATCCAGCAGTTCGATAACTTCCAGCCGCTGCAAATCGGCCGTTTCGCGCACGTCGGGCATGGTAAAATGCACCGAAAAATCACCCGCGCCGTCGGCTCGGAACTCGGCTACGCGGCGGGTGCTGCTGCTGTTTGGCGGGTGCCAAATGACCACGCCGCTGGCGTTGGCGGGAAAGCCCTCACCGGTGAGGCGCAATGGATCCTGGGTGGTGTTGACGCAGTTGGGAGCCAGCAAGAGGGTACGCCCTTCACTGCCAAGCTGTGACCCTTTTGGCTCGTCGGGGCAGGGCATCCGCAGGGAAATATCCATGCTGCGGGTTTCGTTTTCGTAGCTAAACAGGTCGGGGCGGGCTAACTGGCGAATGAGTCCGACCAGATTTTCCTGCCGACGTGGCTCCAATGGCTCTTCAAGGTTGACGTTGGTGACTTGAACGCCGTAGGCGTAGAGAAGAAGGGCGAGGAGGAGATAAACGGCCGTTTTCCACCTCTTCCCGCGTTGGGCAAGCTCGCTCTCTTTCATAAGCCGTTAACCGATCCGTTCAGCTTCGCGGCCGTAAATATCAATAAACTTCTGGTCGTCAATCTCGTCCGGCCGGCCGTCAAACACCAATTCCCCCCCGTTCAACGCAATCGCCCGCGTGCCATATTGCTGCACCAAATCCAAAAAATGCAGGCTGCACAGCACCGTAATATTGTCCTCACGGTTAATCGTTTGCAGATGGCGCATAATGCTGTGGGCCAACGCCGGGTCAAGACTCGCCACCGGCTCATCGGCCAAAATCATCTCCGGCTCCTGCATCAACGCCCGCGCAATTCCCACCCGCTGCCGCTGCCCCCCGCTCAACTCATCGGCCCGGTTCAATGCCTTGTCCCGAATCCCCACCCTGTCCAGGCTGGCATACGCCCGCGCCACATCCGCCTCCGGGAAACGCCCCAGCAGGCTGGCAAGCGGGTTTACATATCCCAAACGGCCGCTTAACACATTCCGCAGCACCGATGACCGATCCACCAGATTAAAATGCTGGAAAATCATCCCAATCCGCCGCCGCGCCCGTCGCAGCTCTTCCCCCGTAATGTGGGACAATTCCACGTCATCCCACCAAATCTCCCCGCTTGTTGGCTCAATCAGCCGGTTGATGCAGCGCAGCAGGGTGCTTTTGCCCGACCCACTCAGCCCAATAACCGCCACAAACTCACCGGCCGGCACCTCAAAGGAAACATCCTTCAGGGCAACCGTCCCATCCTCATACACTTTTGTCAGGTTTTTTACTCGCAGCACGGCAATACAGTAATCGGTGATCAGTAATCAGTAATCACTGTTCAGTGTGGCTACTGATTACTGATTACTATCACAAATCAACTTAGGAATGGAAATTAAATAATTTGCCCATTTAGAAGTTCAACTTCTTCTGAGAAGTTGAACTTCTTGCGTAACTTATTTAATCCTCGTTCCTTAGCTTATATCAAACGCCCTAGCCACCCAGAATATCGTCTTCGCTAATACCCAGGAACTGCATAGCGTCACGTACTGGGTCATAGAAGCTGTCGGTAACGGCTTCCAGCCCAGTCCAGTTATAGAACTGTTCTGAGCAGATAGACTCGGCACACGCATCCGAAGCGGTGAAATCAACCAGCGCATCTACGATTTTGTTGGCTGTATTCAGCGGGAATTCGGGGCCAAAGGAAACGGTGTCATTGGGAATCCGATCCGTGATTGCCAAAATGCGGGTCTTGGCAAAAATGTCGGGCGCGGTGTCGGTTACGGCCGAACGAGCATCCAGAATGCGGTAGCCACCTTCACTGGGGCCACCGGCCACAAAGGTGCGCCCTTCTTCAGTACGAACAGGGTCAACGCCAGCATCACGCCATATCTCAGGGCTGTCTACGCCATAGGCCCAAGAACGGCCTTCGGCATCGGGCAGCAGCGGCGGGCTAAAGAAGGCGGTGGCAAATTCGCACTCACCGTTATACACGCCAAGCATGGAGTTGTTATGGCTACCCGCCTCAACAATTTCACCCGGTTCAATGCCGAGCTTGGCAAATTCGGCACTGGGGTAGAGATAGCCAGAGGTGGAGCCAAAGTCCGGGATACACCAGGTTTTGCCCGCCAAATCTTCCAGGCTTTGCGCGTCGCCGTCGGCCGGCACCACATATTGGGCGGCATACCAGGAGAGGCCAAAGCGAACGGCTGCTGCACCAACAGTCACGCCACAGCGGTTATTTGCCAGCACATACCCCTGCGCCGGGATAAAGCCAATGGTGTCGTCCGGAGAGGCACACATTTCTTCAATAGTGGCGGCATAGCTAGTGGGTACGCTTACTTCATATTTAAATCCGGTTGCTTCTTCCAACGCCTGTGTCAGGATTTCACCACCAGAGATGATGGCATCTACTTCAACGGAAGGAACGAAGAGGACTTTTATCGGCCGTTCTGCGGAACCAAGCATGGCTTCTTCAACCATCACTTCAACAGTTTCCGTCTGGGTCTCTGTTATCACGCGGGTAACTTCCACTTCAACCGGCACCTCCACCTCAACGGGAACTTCAACTTCCTGGGTTTCCGTCACCACACGAGTCACCTCAACCGTTGTCGGCTGGCAGGCAACCAACACGATCAACAGGGCCATCAGACCAACAATAGACCATTTGCTTATTTTGGGCTTATTCATTATTTCTCCTACCTTTTTGTGGAAACTGGCTGGGCTGTGGGGATGTTGACAGACGTTTACCCAGCATCCTTTAACAACTGTGCCGATGATACTGCATCTATAGACGCGGGGCAACCAACACAATGTAGAGACGCAAGATTTTGCGCCTCTACAGGCAAGATTTTGCGTCTCTACGTTTACCATTTACGGATTTTCCGGTTTTTGGGGAATGTCTCGCGGTGAGCAGGGCTGGCGGTTGGCGGCATCGGGGATGTCTACGAGGATGGTGTTGGGGTCAACGTGGGTGTTGAATTGGGCAATTTCTACATCTTCGTGGATTAGCCCTGCCCAAATGGGCTGTGGGTTGCGGTCGCCAAAGACGTCTACAACGCGGATGCCGCCGGTGACAACGGCACGGTCGCCGGGCATGAGGTAGTAATAGCCGTCTATCTCCTGCAAATCCTCAATGTTGCCAATGGCCCAGCGATAGGGATAGTTGGTTAGCTCGTTTTCATAGCCGATGGCAACGCGCCATGCGCCGGATTCGGTGTGCCAACCGAGGGTGTTGTAGTTCCAGTCGGAGTCGTAGATGGTGCCGGGAGCGGGGCCGGTGGTGCGGATGGGGGTGTTGCCGTAGTTGGAGATGGTGAGGGTGAAGTTGATGGTGTCGCAGAGTGCAACGGCCGTTAAATCCCAGGCCACCGTCTCCCCATTGGGCGGGGCAAAAATATCGGCACGCGGCACACCGCCAAACTGGAGCGTCATCTCACTTTGTACCCGCATCCGCTGCCCTTCCAAATCCTGCGCCACGGCAAAAATAGGATAGGTGCCATCGGGCGGCGGCGTTTCGCCATTGTCCACCCCACCCTCATAGTCAAAATAATGTCGGCCGGCTCCGTTGGCCGGAACATCCCGCTCCAGCTCCGTAATTCGCAGTTCCAGCCCTTCGGGCGTAAGCAAATAAACCTGCAAATCGGCGACATCCTTGGCTAAAAAGAGCTGCGCCTGTACCCGGTCGTCAATCCCATCCCGGTTGGGAGAAAAAGTATGCTTACTGAGAGTGAAGTTTCGCATTTCCGGCAGTTCAGGGTCGGCATCGGCAATGGTTAGCTGTCCCTGTGCCGTTTCGATGGTGCCGGATTCATCAACGGCCGTTAACCACCACGTATAGACCCCATCCTGTAGCAGCCGGGTCAACACCTCCCCCTCCACCTGCTCATCCGGCAGCAGATAGCCATCTACCACGCCGCTAAACAGCACCGAATATTCCCCCGCCCCACGCGGCTTCTCCTGCCGGAAGTAAAAACGGTCGCCGGTGGCGTTCTCAAAGAAGATAGACACGGTGGCATTACGCGAAATTTCGTAGGAAATCAGGGTGGCATCGTCGGTGCCATCGGCATTGGGGGAAATGGTCTCCTTGTTGACCACCACATTCCGCAGCAAGCTGCTGTCACCATTGAGCAGCCGCCAGCCCAGTGCCAGTGCCGCCACCACGACTACTGCGGCCACGGCCGCCACCAACCAGGATGTTTGCATTCGATTTGTCATGGGGCAAGTTTACCAAACCGGCCTACTGGCGGCGAACACGGTTTTCTGACGGGAAGGGGGCGGATGCCCGACGACAAACGACCTACTCCTCCATCTTCACCAACGTCCCATCCCGCCACACATACGCCGCCCGACCAGGAAAGGCCGCCCGCAGCCGCCGGTTGGCCGCTTCGCCCTGGTCACGGGCAAAAACAATGGGACCATCGAGCCAGGGGGTGTTGGCCGAGAAAAAAGCCCCGTAATCCCACCAGTCGCCCGTTTGGCTGCCCACAAAGATCAGTGCCGGAGTTTGAGGAATGGTTTCCTGCACCTGCGCCAGCAAATTGCCATCCACAAAGTTGAAATCCCGATACGCTGCCGCCCATTGGGGTATTTTTGCCATGCCGGCCAGCAGCAACAACCCCAGAAGCAAGGCGATGGTCTGACGTTGACAAACGGCCGTTTTTAACCCATGTGCAGCCAGCGGCAGCAGGGCGGGCAAAATGGCGTAAAAGTAGCGTGGGCCATACATGATGCCAGGATACCAGTAGAAAATGTAGGCGGCGATGCCGGAAACGGCCGTTCCCACCAGTACCAACGTTTGCCAGCCCGGTTTTTGCCCCAACACCCCCAGCCACACCAAAGCCAACCCACCCGGCACCGCCAAAAACAAGGTCGCCAGTGCCAGCCAGTTTTGCTTGATGTTGTACAGCCCTCGCGCCAGCGTGTGGCCTCGCGGCGGCTGGGTGGGGTCCGTCACCCAGGTGAGGGCGGGAATTTCCCCCCGGTTGTCAAACAACATCAGATTGGATGCTTCCCCCACCCCTTCGCCAAACCCCACCCGGTCATAGGGCCAAAATAGCAGGCGCGGATCCAGCCACGGGTTGCCCGTCACCCGCCATTGATAGGCCAGCAGCAACCCCACTGCCACCGCAGTCAATAAGCCGACAACCACCAACTGTCTCATTTTTATCTCACGCAAAGGCGCAAAGACGCAAAGGTCAAACATTTTTCTTTGCGCCTTTGCGCCTTTGCGTGAAACAATTTCCAGCAGTGTCAGCAGGGAAAATGGCACGCCCACGGCCATGGCGGCAAATTGGCGCGTCAGCAGGGCCATACCTAGGGCCACGCCTGCCAGTAATGACCAGAAAAACGGCCGTTTCTTCCCTCCAACCACCTGCAACCACGACACCATAAACAACAGCACCCAAAACAGTTCGGCCACATGCGCCATGTAGGTGCCGGTCATGATGACAAAGAAGGGGGATGTGAGGGCAAGAACGGCCGTTATCACCCCCACATCCCACCCATACAGCTTCCTGCCCAATTGAAACAGCAGTGCCAGCGACAAAGCCGCCAGCAGCGGGTTTACCAGCCACGGCACACCCAGGCGCACCCCCACCGCCAACAGCAGTGGGAAACCGGGCGGATATTTACCAAACCATTTGCCCTGCCGCACCAGCAAAAATTCCTGGGCAAAAAAGTCTGGCATCGGCGGTGCCGGAGCCGCCAGGCTGCCCCGCGCCAGCGTTTGCGCCTGAAAAAGATAGGTAACGGAATCCTGCACGTGCGGCACGCGCTCCAGCACGCGGCTGGCAATGAGCAATGCCAGGGCAAAGCCCAGCCAGATTAGGGGAACCATTTTGAGGAAAGAGGGGATAACCATCGTTGGTCGTCGGGCAACCTTAATGCCGCCAGCCAGCCGCCGCAGAACCCCCGCCAACGGCAGCAAAAACCAAATGCCCCACGTTGTGCCAACGGTTTGGCGGGTCAAGGTTTGCAGCTGCGCCACAATGGGCTTTTGGAACGGCACCCCGGTCAGCGGCATGGTCGGCCGGCCGTCTTGCCATTGCCACCACACACCACGCCGGTTATCGCTGGAGACAATAAAGACGTAACCAAAACGGCCGTTTTCCCCCACAAAAACCACCCCCACCTCCCCATCCAGCCGCCGCAGCCGCACAGTCACCCTGTCTGCCGCCTGCGCCAGCGTTGTCTGACGCACAGCCAGCCCCCACTGCGGCACCGTCACCTGCAAACCATTTGGCGCGTGCTGCCAGTTGGGCAACTGCGCCGTCGCCTGCTGCTGCCACAACCAATCCCAGGGCAACCATTGCGCCGCCTGCACCCAACGCGCCTGGGCGGGCTGGTAGATGCCCACGGAACCATTGGCAATGCCATAACAGGCGATCTCGCTGGTGCGGCCTTCTGGCAGCAAGGCGCGGCAGCGTCCCCCCTCCCGCACCAGTTCAATACTCACCAGCTCTGTTTGCGCCCAACCCAGCAGCAGCCACAGCAGCAGATTGCCCAGCCAGAACCAGCGCGACAGGTTTAAAAACGGCCGTTTTCCACCCTTGTCCCACATATGCCCAAAAAATTCACCTTTCCTTTACCATGTCAGATCGGGCGGGAATTTTATCAGTTTTTTGTCACCGTTCGAGGGCAATGTTAAAATCTTGAGTCGTATGGACTTATATGGTAAAGATTCAAAGTGGCCCTTCGCTCAGGGAAGCGGCTCAACGATTTTGTGGGTAACGCTGGGTATCTTTCCGGCTCTTTCCTTTTGGCTACGCTGGCCCAACATTGCCACAGCCCTGCTCCTTTTCCTTGTCGTCGCTCTCTGGCTGCTTGTCCTCTACTTTTTTCGTGACCCCAACCGACAGGTAATTGATGAGCCGGGGCTGGTCATTGCCCCTGGCGATGGCGAAATTGTCGCCATCATTCAGGAACTGGAGCCGCGCTATCTAAAAGGTCAGGCACTGCGTATCAGCATGTTTCTCAGCCTTACCGATGTCCACATTCAGCGCACGCCGCTGGGTGGGCAAGTCACGCTGGTTGACCACCAGCCGGGCAAATTTTTGCAGGCGTTTCGGCCAGAAGCGTCAGATGTCAATGAATATGTCGCTATGGTGACTGAATCGCGCTATGGGCAGGTGCTGATCAAGCAAATTGCCGGTATTTTGGCGCGGCGCTGTGTCAACATGGCGCGTCCTGGTGATGTGTTAACCACCGGGCAGCGGTTTGGTCTGATCAAATTTAGTTCACGGCTTGATCTCTTTTTGCCAATCAATGCCCAGCTTTTGATCAAAATTGGGGACAAGGTTCACGGCGGGTTGACACCAATTGCCCGTTTGCGGCCGGCAAAGGAAGAGGGAGCATAAACGGCCGTTAACCCCACCCACTTTTAGTCCGATTTTCCCAACGTGGAGCAACACATGAACAGCAAATATCGCTATCTCGTTCCCAACGGCATCACCTTCATCTCCCTCACCTGCGGCATCGTCTCCATCCTGCTCTCCGCCAGCAACATCCTCTGGTGGGCCGGGTTGCTCATCCTCACCAGCTACATCCTCGACTTGTTTGATGGCTACGCCGCCCGCAAGCTCAAGGCTGGTTCCGAGTTTGGCCTCCAATTGGACTCACTGGTAGATATGGTCAGCTTGGGGGCAGCTCCCACCGCCATCGCCTTTGCCCACATGCGAAACGAAGAAGTCAACCCGTTTTTGTTGTGGCCGACCGTCGTCTTTTTTGCCCTGGCCGGTGCCTTCCGGCTGGCACGCTTCAACCTGCTGCCCCCTAAAGAAAGCGGCAACAAGGATTCCGCCGGACTGACCATTTCCACGGGCGGTGCCACGCTGGCACTGGCCGTCCTGGCCGACATTGTGACCCCGGAACAATATTTCCCCGATGCTGCCATGCTTCCTCTGGTTATTATTGTTGCCCTCCTCATGGTTAGCACCATTCCCTTCCCGTCTTTTTTCTGGGTCTTCTCCAGTCGGCGCAAAAATTTACTGCTGATCTCACTCTTTGGCATCTCCATTTGGCTCACCCCTTTCTTCAACGCCTGGTTTTTCTGGACAAATGCCTATCTGGGCATTTCGCTGGCGCGGGCGGGGTATAAGAATTGGCGATAAGCATCAAGAGACTGGAAGACTGGGAGAGTAGTCTCTTAGTCTCCCAGTCTCTCAATCTCATCCTATTAATTCATGAGCAAACTTTCTGATTGGTGGCTCCGTTTTGAAGGCAACGCCCTATTTTCCCACACGCGGCTGGTGGCACGCACGGCACGCTTTACGGTTGAGGGGCAGGCAAATGCGACGCTGGCACAGGCAAACGGCCGTTCCCTGCTCTGGTCAATGTGGCACGGGCAAGTATGGCCCTTTATCATCTGGCGCGACCGTCTCCACGACGGCCCCAACTTCTGCCTGGTGCGGCTGGGTGGCGACGAACGCTCCAACATTCTCTACCAGCTTGGCGACAAACTGGGGGCGCAAACCCACGCCGTAGACATGGAAGGCAACCCGGTGGCCGGTGGTCGCGCCGTACTGCGCGTCATCCAGGCCATGAAAGGGGGCAAACAATCGTTTATCGCCCCCGATGGCCCCAATGGCCCCGCCTACATCCCCAAGCCCGGCGTGGCCTTTCTGGCTCGCAAAGCCGAAGCCGCCATTCTCCCCTTTGGTGCCTGGACCCGCCACACCTACCTCATGAAACGGTGGGACAGCTATTTTGTCCCCTTCCCCTTTGCCCACTTCCACATCCACATCGGCACCCCCATCTTTGTTGACCGCAAAAGCGACGACGCGGAAACGCTGCAACAAGTGACCGAGGCTCTCCACGCCGCCCGCACCCGCGCCCAAATTATGGCGGGCGTTGAGCCGTGGCGGTGAGGTAAACCTTTTGTAGCAGCGTAACATGCTACGCTGCTACAAAAGGTTTACCTCAATCAAGGCCGCCAGCCACAACAGCGGCAGGACGACCCCCAGCAGCAGTCGAAAAAAGATAGCCGCCGCCGTTAGAAACCGTTCACTAAGGGTTTGCTGCTGCAAGGGGGCAATAAAGATAACGTGCCAGCGCAGGGCGGCAGCTCCGGCAATGAGGAGGGCAATGAGTTCGATGGTGCCGTGGGGGGAGAGGGCGAAAACGGCCGTTAATACACTCCCCCCCGCCAGCCACACCTGCATCAGCCAGTAGCCCAGCATCACCCAGGGAACGGCAAAGACCAGCAGCCCCAGCACCCCCAACGTAAACACCCCCAGCAGCATTTGCAGCAAAATCAGCCGCAGGTTGTTGGTCCACGCCCAGGCAAAGGTCATGTCGGGAGCGAGCATTGGCACCTGCGACAAATCGCCCGTTGCCAAAAAACGCGCCTGCAAATTGGGCGGCAGGGCATATTGCTGCCCCAAATAGCCGCCCAGCACCAACCCGCCGACAATCATCAGCGCGGTTGCCAGGGCGGACAGCCGCAGCGAAGGCAGCAGCGACAGGGTTTGGCGGTACCAGGTGAGGGGGGTGGGAAAACGGCCGTTTTTCCGCCCCGTCAACCCTTCCCAAAAGTGCCGCCACATCCAACCCAGCCGAATTTGGTCAATGTCGCGCCCCAGCAGCTCCTCCCGGTTAAAGATGTGGGTTCCCATGCGGATGAGCGTAACGGCCGTTAACGCCAGCCCCACAATCAGCCACCACAGCCCCGCGTGCTGCCCCCAAAACAACGCCAGCGCCTCCCCCTGAATCAGCAGCGCCATCGGCACAATGATAAAGCTCGCCAACAAATTCGCCCCGCGCACGCTCGTCGTCTGGCTCGACATCACCACCGCCGCTGCCACCATAATCACCCCTTGCAGCGTCGTCAGCAGCAGCGTTTGCAGTAACAGCGTCGGCGTAGGCACCCACCCCACCGCCAGCCGCAGCCCCAGCAGATAAAACCCCATACCCAAATAACTTGCCAACAGCGGCGGAACCAGTGCCGCCACCACTTTGCCCAGATAAAGCTGCATATTGGTCAGCGGCGTTGCCAGCAGCGGCTCCAAACTTTTGCGCTCCTTCTCCCCCACAAACGTCTCCAGGGCGATGACCAGCGAGAATGAGGTGGGGAAAAAGCCGACCACCAGCAGCAAAAAGGGGATCAGCTGGTTGGCAACCAGCGTCGCCCCATAGCGGGTGGCAAACCCCACCAGCCGCTGTGCCGTGAAGTTCATCAGAAACGGAAAGCCCAGCGTCAGCAGCAAAATGGGGATAATAATGCGCCAATCCCGCGACGCATCCCGCAGTTCCCGCCGCACAATTGTGCTGACCATGTGCCATTGGTTGTTTAGAGCCATTTTCTTGTCAACAGGACGCAGATTTTCCTGATTTTACTGATCAGGAAGATCAGGAAAATCTGCGTCCTATTTTTGCTTATCCCACCTCTGATACCACCTGCAAATACACCTCTTCCAGGCTGCGCTCAATTTCCACAAGCGAAATCACGCCTACGCCTTGTTCGGTGAGGTGGCGAATAAGTTGAGGGTTGGTGGTTTCGGGAACGGCCGTTCGGTAATACACCACATTCCCCGCCACCTGCTCCACCTGCACCAACCCATCCAACTGCCCATTCAGCGGCCTGTCTAGCTGCAACTTCAGCAGCGGGTCGCCCAATAAAGCCGCTTTTAGCTCCCGCGTCGTCCCCTGCGCCACAATTGTCCCCTTTTTGACAATGGCAATCCGGTCGGCCAACGCCTCCGCCTCAGCCAAATTGTGGGTACACAAAATAATCGTCCGCTTGTCGTCACGCAGCCCGCGAATGGCATCCCGCACCAGCCGAGCGCTGTGGGGATCCATCGCCGAGGTCGGTTCATCGAGCAGCAGCACCGCCGGGTCATGGAGCATGGCGCGAATCAGCCCCACTTTTTGCTGCATCCCCTTGGAATACTCCCCCAGCCGCCGCTTCTCTTCGCCCGGCATGGCAAACCGCTCAAACAGTGCCACCCCCCGCCGCCGCGTCTCGCCGTCGGGCAGCCCATAGAGCCGCCCAAAAAAGATGAGGTATTCCAGCCCGGTCATCCGCAAATACAGCCCCGGCTGTTCGGTCAACATGCCAATGGCGTGGCGCACCTGCTGCGCCTGCGCCACCACGTCATAGCCGTTCACCCGCGCTGTACCCTGGGTAGGGCGCAAAATAGCCCCCAACATGCGGACAGTGGTGGTTTTGCCAGCCCCGTTTGGCCCCAGCAAGGCAAGCAATTGCCCCGCAGGCACATTGAGGTTGAGGTCATAAACGGCCGTAAATCCCTCAAAATCCTTTCCTAACCCCACCGCCTCAATCATGCCGCAGCCGCCTCCACGCCAACGCCGCCGCCACCACCAGTGCCAGCAGCAGTGACACCAGCGTCGCCGTCGGCAACTTGAACCCGCCAATACCCGTCGTGCGGCTATCCAACCGCACTGTCTCCAACAAGACGCGACCAACGGCGTACAAAATCAGATACAGCCCCGTCAATTCACCCCGCAAAAGCTGCCGCCGCCGATAAAGCCAAAGCAGCAGCAAAAATACGCCAAAGTTCCACAAGGATTCATACAAAAAGGCGGGGTGGAACCGGGCTACGTCGGCATAGGTGGGCAGCCTGTATGGCGGCTCGATGGTTACAGCCCAGGGAAGGTTTGTCGGCCGGCCGTAAAGCTCCTGATTAAAAAAGTTGCCCCAGCGCCCCACCGCCTGTCCCAGTGCCAGCCCAATCACGGCCAAATCTGCCCATGTCACCCCATCCAACTGCCGCCGCCAGGTGTACAGCCATAACCCCAATGCCCCACCGACAATGCCCCCATAAATCCCCAGCCCGCCGTTCCGCAAATTAAAAAGCTGGTAGGGATTGCGAAAATAATCCAGCGGCGACGCAATCCCCACCGCCGCCATGCTCGGCGATGGTGTTAGCACATGGTAAAGCCGCGCCCCAATCACGGCCGGAATCAGGCACCAGATCAGCCCATTCCACACATGCTCCGGGTTCCAGCCTTGCTCCCGCACCAATTCCGCCACCACATAGGCTCCCATCACCATCCCCCCCATAATCCACACCCCATACCAGTAGACGGGAAAATCAAGCGCGGCAATCGTAAAAATGGCTCGAGGGGGCGTTATGCCTGTGACAAGGTGAAAGGTGTAGAGCATAGCCACTACACCTATGAAAAGGAGAATGGGATACCAGTAACGTGGCAATCGTCGCTGGCTGGTCATGTTAGCCATCAATGTTAGCCATCAATGGGGCTTAATATTGTGCCTGCTGCCAAACATGGTACATACGCTGCCCTAATGTGATATAGGTAAACACGGCCAAAATGATTAAGGCGATGTGAGGTAGGTTTACAACCAGAAAGAAAGTCATGACCGCATACCGCTCTACGCGGCTTAGCAGACCCACTTTACAGGAGAAACCTAGTGCCTCTGCCCGCGCCCGTGCATAGCTGACCATAATTGAACCGGTGATGGCTAAGTAAGACACGCCCAGCATCATTGTATTGCCTTGCCAAACGTAGTAGATGATAAAGCCGCCAAACAACACAATCTCGGCCAGGCGATCTAGCGTCGAGTCCAGGAAAGCACCAAAACCGTGCTGCTTACGCCCCAGTTTGCGTGCCAAGGCACCATCAAATGCGTCAAGGGGAGCAATGAAAAAGATAGCGACAGCAGCCCACTGCATTTGCCCCTTCGTTACTAACCAGGCAAAAAAGAAATGAGCCAGAACACCTGCAATCGTTAAAATGTCGGGAGAGAGACGGTATCGAGCCAAAAAGGTCACAATGGGGTCAATGATAAAATGTGTTTTTGCGCGGAGAATATCTGTCAGCGTTACAGGATTGGCTGGCGCAGTGTTAGTTGCCGTTGCATCGGGTGAATTTTGGTCCATCTTTCTTCAATCCTACTAAGGTTATTAGTGAGGGGATAAACTATTTTTCTCTTCTTTTACTCGCTTTACAGTACTTTGTTCTTATACTTGATGCTATCGAAACCACGGTGTACTGTCAAGGCATTCGAGAATAGGTGTGTGTCGCTTGGGAACGAAAATTAAATAAGTTACGCAAGAAGTTCAACTTTTCAGAAGAAGTTGAACTTCTAAATGGGTTTAATTTCCATTCTTCAGTCACAGAATCATCTATGATACGGGTACCTTCAGATAGATTGTAATATTCGCTTGTTAGCTTGTAGAGAACTGGGTTTCAATGGAATGCCAACCTCTAAATTGGGAGCCAAAACGTAGCGTTATAGAGTGGCATCATTTGTTGTAGAGGTAATAAAAATGGAAGCAACACTCATCGCAGCAATTTTAGTTGTGCTATCCCTTATCGGAATTTTGCTTATTTTACGTCCCAATAATCACGGCGACCACGATTAAGGTGTTGATGGTTTTGTTTAGTGTTGGGCAAATCGTTAGCGTCTTTAGTTTTTCACCACCCCTCTCCCCCCTCTCCCAGTTTGGAGGAGGGTTAGAGAGGGGCGATGTTGTGGCTCTAACGCAAATCTGGGTTTGTTAAAGGCGCAGACCAAACCAGGGAACTTGCATTTCGGCAGGGGTCATGCCACCGTGTGTGGCGCAGAAGGTATCAAGCCATATTTTCTCGTTACGACGGGTAAACAGGTAGCTGTCACGCATGGTGACAATGAGATCGCCAATACGGCGGGAAACGGCCGTTGCGTGTGGCTGTGGGCCTAACAAGCCTGCATTCAGGGCAGCTTTTGCTGGTAGTACAACAGCAGCGTGTCCGAAATAATGGTTGATGTAGTCAGTAACGGCCGTTTGTTCCCCCTGCCGCACATACAAATACCGTGTTCGCGGTTCACCTGGTGCAAACATTAGCAGCATTTGCTCCAATTCAGGATGATCATCCAGATAGATATGGTCACTTACCGGCGTCGCCGTCTGCCCATGATCCGCCACCAAAAAGAATACCGTATCCCGCCGCGCCGCCGGTGAAAGCCGATCTAAAAACTGTGTCTGTAACTGGTACAAAATCGTCTGTAGTTCCGTCGCCACAGCCTCACTGTCCCACCCTCTCCGATGGCTCATTGAGTCAATGGTCGGCCAATAAGCTGACAAAAAGAGCCGCTGCCCCGGTCGCGCCTCCAGCAATTGACGCATCTGCACAAACATATCGGCCACGCTGTAGGCAGCGTGATTGTCCGTCACCCCTCGCCCATGCGCCTTACTCAACACTGATTTGATAATTTCGTGACCCTTAAAGGCATGGGTTTCAACACCACCCGCAGCCAACTGTTCTGCAAAGCCAGGAATGGCTAAAAACTCTTCCGGCTTCAACCCTGCATCAACCAGACTATCGGGGGTTCTGTCATAAGAGGCGCGGAATTGAAGCATAAAGCTCACTGTGTCATATTCGGGCAGGAGCAAATTCAGGCCGACCATGCCATGCTGTGCCGGAGCACCGCCTGTCCAGAATGAGCTGAGGGCGGCGACGGTGGTGGATGGGAAAACAGAGGTGAGTTGGGCAGAAACGGCCGTTTGTTCCCGTAAACCAGCCACCATGCCACGTTCCCGGTCAATCAAATTCTGACCCAGCGCATCCAGCACCAGCAACACAACCCGCTTCACACCCCCCTGCAAAGGCTGCCACAACGACTCATACAGCGGTGGCAAACCCACAAAAGGCACATCCAGCAAGGCCGCCATCGTCGCTGGCACATTGGCAATCGAACCACCCCCATAATCCGGTTGCAAAAACAGGTCAGGCAATCCTAATGCTTGGTCAATCATCACTTCCTCTTTCACTCCATCCTGTATATACTCCTAAAAGTAACGTTATTGTTATTAGGAGGCACCTATGAAATACGATATTCACGGCACAACCCTGCAAACCCTTGACATCCACCTCAACCCTGGCGAATCTGTATTCACAGAATCAGGTGGCATGGCCTGGATGCGCGGTAATGTCGAAATGTCTACAAACACACGCGGCGGGCTGCTCAAAGGATTAGCCCGCTCACTAGCTGGCGAATCCCTCTTCCTCACCACCTACACCTGCCAACAAGGCAGCGCCACCATCACCTTCACCCCCGAAGCTCCTGGTTCTATCATCCCTGTTACACTCAGCGCAGGCGAAAGCCGCATTTGTCAAAAAGATGCCTTCATGGTGGCTGAAGAAAACATCACCTTAGAAGTACATTTTCGGCGCAAGCTAGGCACAGGCTTGTTTGGTGGCGAGGGCTTCATCCTGCAAAAACTCACTGGCCCCGGCATCGCCTGGGTAGAAATCGCGGGTGAAGTACGCGAATACACCCTGCAAGCTGGTGAAACTGTCAAGGTTGACCCCGGTCATATTGCCATGTATGAACCATCTATCAATTATGACATCACCCGCGTCAAGGGTGTCAAAAACATTTTGTTTGGCGGAGAAGGATTATTCCTGGCAACGCTCACTGGGCCAGGCCGTGTCTGGCTCCAAAGCTTGCCACTTGCCAACCTCGCCTCAAAACTCATGCAATACATGCCAATGAAAAGTGGATAGGAACAAAAAAGACCAGCAAAGTGCTGGTCCTTTTTTCATTTACAACAAGCAATACTTAGTTCAGCGAACTGCCCAAAGCACTCATCCGGCTCGCCACGCTGTCATCTACAACCTGGTCGCCAACGCGGACAATCAACCCACCCAAAATTTTCGGGTCAACCTTAAAAGAAACATTCTCGGCTTTGATTGAACCTTTCAGATTTGCCTGCTCATCGTTCGTTAACGGCAAGGCACTCACAACCTCAGCATTGCTGCCGCTCAAACCAGCAATTTTAGCTGGAGCCTTGGCAAAGAAATCGCCAATCAATGCCCGCTGCCGGTCTTCACTCAAAGATTCACCGACCAGCTTGTTAGCAGCCGCAATAGAGATGGCCGCAACCTGGCCGCGTAGTTCAGACAAAATGCGGTCTCGTTCTTCCAAAGCACCGTCACGAGCTGCGGCTACGACACCACGAGCTTCCTCGTGCGCCTGAGCTACAATACCCTTGGCCGTTTCTTCTGCTTGAACAGCCGCATCCTGACGAACCTTAGAGGCCTCCGCCCGCGCTGCATCTAAAATCTTCTTAGCCTCTGCATCCGCATTTTCACGGGCAATGGCCGCCTGACGGGCATCTTCCAGCCCCTTTGCAATTTTGGCTTTCCGCTCTTCTAACATGTTGATGATAGGGTCATAAGCGTAGTTACGCAGCACCGTCATCAAAATAATGAAGAGCGCAATCTGCATGAGAATGTAGCCTAAGTTAATACCTAAAGCGTCCATGTTGCTCCTCGCTAAATTGGCTAATTGCCAACCAAGCTAATACCACCTTACGCCACGAAGATCAGAATCAGTGCTACTACCAGCGCGTAAATAGCAACTGCTTCTGCAAGAGCAACACCCAAAATCATGTTACCCTGAATGGTACCAGCCGCATCGGGGTTACGAGCAATACCCTGTACAGCACCACCCACAACGATACCTACACCAGCACCAGCACCGATGGCACCCGTCATTGCCAAACCAGCACCCAACAGTTTCAAACCATTTGCAATCAAAGCTGCAGCTTCTGCATCCATAATAAATATCCTCCAAATCCTTGATTATCGAGTCTATATTTCTTGTTTAACTTATTCAAATCAGGGTAAGCCCCAATTAAATTGACAACAGTGTGTGTTTCTTAATGATCGTGGCCGTGGCTTTCCGTTGCACCAGACATAAAGGTTAGCGTCAGCAAAGCAAATACAACACCTTGCAGCGCACCAACCCCAAATTCCAGGAACCAGAAGAGCAGGTTAGCAACCGGTACCAAAGAGCCAATAACGAAAAGCAATACTTGACCAGCAAAAATATTCCCTAAAAGCCGGAAGGCAAATGAGACTATCTTAAAGACCTCACTAACAAACTCCAGAATACCTACACCGGTATCCATAATTGCCAGCGGGTTTTCCTTAATTTTGTCGCCATTCCAGGTAAAGAATTTGCTCCAATACTTCATGCCCTGTGCTTTCATCCCGTAATATTGGGTCATGACTACGGAAATGATAGCAATAGCCAGCGTGAAGTTAAGGTCGGTCGCCGCAGCACGTAGATATGGCACAAGTGCCCAGTCCGCACTTTCTGGCTTCGGTTCGGCAGCTTTTGTCAAGAACAGACCGCCACGAAGATTGCCGACATTGGCTTCATCTACTTCGTGATGCACAGCCTCTTCAATCTCATGAATCGCTTCCTCTGACAGATGTTCACCTACGGCTTCAGCTTCTGCCTCAGCCAATTGAACAGCTTTTTCGGCTTCAAAATGGGGCAGGTTTTCCCACTTGCCGATGGAATCTACACCAGGAACAAGTTCCATCCAGTTTGAAACCACGATCCATAAAATGAAGGTCATGAAAAATGGGAAAAAGTTCTTGGCCCATTTACCAGCTGCATTTTCAACATACCCATAGAGCATTTCAACAAGCATTTCAAAAAAGTTGTAAAAGCCTGAAGGTACATCATTAGCCGTTCTTGATTTGGCACGCAAACGGAATGCCATAATCAAAACAATGAAAAATGTAACTAGAGTAGCCAGGAAGGTGTTGGTAAACCCAGCACCAAATAAACCACCCAGGAAGGATTTCCCTCCGGGCCATGCCCACAAAACTTCACCCGGTAACTGAATAACCGGCAAGACCGGTGTCAATGACGGGATGATGCTTAGCAAGAGCAGAACAATAAGTAACCCGTAAACGATATAACGTTTTTTCATTCTTCGGTTGCTTCCTCCGCTTGATCTACGTTCTTTGTTTCTTCTAATAACTGCTGGGAACGTGCGACAGCCGTCATGCTCACACGCACCGTGATGTAGAGGGCAACAGGGACACTGCCCACCATGAGTAAGACTGTAAAAATTGCACGTGTACCAAGGAATTTATCCAGAAGGACACCCGCACCAAGCGCCACGCCGATGATGATGACAACAACACAACCAACTTGACCGATGACGCCAGCTAAAAGAGCAGTTTGATTAATGTGCTGTTGATTTTTACTCACCGTGACTTAACTTTTTTGGCGAGTGTTTGGGAATTATATCACAAACACTCATCAAGACAATGAATTTAGCTATATATTCCGCAAGAAGTTCAACTTCTGGGAGAAGTTGAACTTCTAGATCAGAAATTTCTACTTAACCACCTAGCCAGCAAAGAAAGCAGCTGCGGCCTGATTAGTCCAATCAATGGCTGGACCAGCGTAAATCCCTAGCAAGATGATAAAGAAAACTGAAAAGCCAAGTCCAACTTGTGCTGCACGAGAAACAGGAATGGCTTTGTCTTCATCATCGGAACGATAGAGATACATATATTTGATAATGCTCAAGTAATAGTAGAGTGCAACAAAGGCCAGGATGATGCCCGTGAGAGCCAGCCACCAAAGACCGGCATCAACGGCCGCTTTGAACAAAAAGAATTTGCCCAGAAAACCGGCCGTTGGCGGAATACCACCGAGGGAAAGAATCGCCAGCATCATCGCTAGAGCCAGATAGGGCGAACGGCGACTAAGGCCGGAAAAATCTTCAAGCTCTTCGGAGCCAGTGACGTTACTCACCAGAATAATGACACCAAAAGCGGCAATGTTGGTGAAGATGTACATTAGCAGGTAAAACATCGTGGCACCAGAACCGCTTTGGGAAAAGGTGACGAGGCCAATCATGGCGTAACCGGCCTGGGCAATACTGGAATAGGCCAAGAGGCGTTTGATGTTGGTTTGGAAGATGGCGACAAAGTTGCCAAGTGCCATGCTAACAATACAGATAGCAACCAGCATACCCCACCAAATACTGCTGCTGGGGTCGCCCAGCACGCCGGCCGAAAAGACGCGGATAAAAATAGCAAAGCCGGCCGCCTTGGAAGCAGTGGACAGGAAGCCGGTAAACGCTGTGGGCGAACCATCGTACACGTCTGGTGTCCAGAAATGGAAGGGAACGGCCGATATTTTATAGCCAAACCCCACCACAATCATCGCCGCCGCCAGCAGCAAGGCCGCATTGGAAGCCGTGGAAAGACCAGCCCCACCATCGAGCGTAACGGCCGTTACCAACGGAGCCGCCGTACCCGTCAAGGCACTCGTCTGCCCCGCCAGCACCGATGCTATCGCCGCCAAGTTGGTTTGCGTCGTCAGCCCATAGATCAGGCTCATGCCATAGAGCATAATCCCCGTGGCAAAGGCACCATAAACAAAATATTTCATCCCCGCTTCCGACGAACGCGCATTTTGCGTGTAAAAGCCTGCCAGAATGTAGGAAGAAATACTGGCCGTCTCCAATGCCAGATAGATCATGATCAGGTCAGCCCCAGCCGCCATTAGGCTAAAACCAATCGTTGCTGCCACCAGTAACCCATAATATTCACTGCTTTGCAGACGCTCTACCTCAACCGAAACGAGTGAGGTAATCATCAACGCCACCAGGAACATCACGCGAAAAACCAGCGTCACTAAATCATGCCGGATCATCCCACCCCATATCAGCATTGGCTCAACGCCCGGCTCGCTAAAGAACAGCCATAAACCAAGCGTGATGAGCAAGGTGATAAACGCACCCCAGGCGGTCAAAATCCCGATTTGGCGCTTGTCTTCCGGTTTGACAAACCGATGGTAGAGCAAGACGATAAACAGCAAAACGGTGAGGCTAATTTCGGGAACGATAGCCAGCCACCAGGAGAGGGTAATATTTGAACTCACCTATGCACCTCCCAACCAAGCAAACAGGTGGGCAGCAGCCGTTTGGGCAGCCCCCATAAAATTGGCGGCCTGTTGTGCCGTTTCCAACCGATTAACAACTGGCGCAACTCCTGCCTCTACCATCGGCGCAATTACCGAGGGAAATACACCAATAATAACCAGGATAACGCAGAAGCCAACCAGCGTCGCCTTATCAATCGCCAAAATTGGCCGCATATCGTGCCATTTGTGTGGGTCGTAATCGCCAAAAAACACAATACCAACCGCCCGCAGCACATAAGCCGCAGTAATAACGATAGCGATAGAGGAGATAATGGCTATCCAGGGGTAGTAATTAGCCGGATTCAAGTTAAACGCCGCCCCCGCCAAGTCCAGGTCGCCACCGCGCCACACACCCAGGAAAATGGGGAATTCAGCAATAAAACCCGACAATCCTGGCATACCCATTGACACCAAACCGCCAAGGATAAAGGCAACCATCGGCCATTGGAACACCTTGCCCATGCCGCTTAACTCATCCATGCTGCGGGTGTGGGCGCGGTCATACACCATCCCAACCACAGAGAAGAAGAGAGCGGTCATTACGCCATGGCTGACCATTTGGATGGAGGCTCCTACAAACCCTTCTAAATTCATGGCGGCAAACCCCATTGAAACCAACCCCATATGGCTCACACTGGAGTACCCAATAAGGTATTTCATGTCGGTTTGGCGCATGGCAATGAAGGAGCCATAGATGACGTTGATCAGGGTGAGCAGAATGACAAACGGCATCCAGAAAACGGTGCCTTCGGGCAGAATTTGGATGCCAACGCGCATGGAGGCGTAGGCACCGAGCTTCATCAATACCCCGGCGTGAATCATGGAAACGGCCGTTGGTGCCGCCACATGCCCATCAGGTGACCAGTTATGGAACGGGAACAAACCCGCCAAAATGGCAAACCCCAAAAACAGCGGCAAGAACCAGATAACCTGTACATCAAACGGGAAATTCGCCTCAGCCCACACCCGCAAATCAAACGTCAGCGGCAAACCCTGTTCTGGCAGCTTAAAATACAGCACCAGGAATGCGATAAAGGAGATAAAGCTCCCAATCAGCAGGTAAAGCGTCAGCTTCATCGCCGCATATTCGCGCCGTTCCTTCCAACCCCAGATGACAATCATGACGTACATGGGCAGCACAGCCAGCTCATAAAAGAAGAAGAGCAAAAAGCCATCAACTGCTACAAATACCCCATGCACACCAGCCACCAGCAGCATAAAGAAGGCAAAAAATTCGCGGGGACGGTCGTCAATGCTCCAGGAGATAAGCGTACCACCCACCCCAACGATGGCCGTGAGCAGCACCAGCGTGGCACTTAACCCATCCACACCCATGATATAGCCAATACCCAGGCTAGGGATCCACTTTGCCTCTTCGACAAAGAGCAATGTATCTGACCACAACACCCCTTGTACACCAGAAAGAGATTGGTAATAACCGATGTAGACCCACAGCGAGAGTACCAGACCCAGAATCATAGCTGCCAGAGCCAGCATACGCGCATTTTCGCGCCGTTCCTGCGGCAACAGCAAGATAACAACCGCTGCCAAAATCGGCGACAGCGTAATGATAGAGAGAAACGGGAATTGCGCTTCCATACTTTCTCCAGTAATCAGTAATCAGTAAACGGCTATCAGTTACCTGATTACCGATTACCTAAAACAAATTCTTTACCGTATCGTTGATGAACACCAGCACCCACTGCGGCCACACACCCAAGCTAAGCATGAGTGCCATCAGCGGCCAAATAACCAGATGTTCACGTAACGTCATATCGGTTAAACCTTTCCACTTCTCGTTAACAGGGCCATGCAGTGCAGCACCAATTGCCTTCAAAATGTAGGCCCCCGTCATTAGCAAACCAAGCATGGAAATGGCAAGCTGAATGGTGAAAACATTCCAACTGCCACGAACCACCAGGAACTCACTCACAAAGCCGTTAAGGCCGGGCAAACCAAGCGAGGCCATGCTGGTAAAGATCAGGATGGTGCCATACACGGGCAAAATTGTCCAAAGGCCACCAAACTCCTTGAGGTCACGGGTATGGGCGCGGTCATAAATAACCCCGACCAAGAAAAACATCCCGGCTGCCGACAGCCCGTGGTTAAACATTTGGAAGATCGCCCCGTTAGTTGCCATAATCGCATCGTTGGATAGATGTTCATTTGTACCATCAACGCCATAAGCATAGGCCATGACAGCTAACCCCAGCACGACAAACCCCATGTGGTTGATGGATGAGTAAGCAACCAGTCGCTTGAAATCCCATTGTCCAAAGGCAGCAAAACCGCCGAGTACGATACTCAGCATCCCCAACACCGCCAAAACGCCAGCAGCGGTATGGGCTTGTGCCGGGAACAAGGGAATGACCAGGCGGATAAAGCCGTAGGCACCCAGTTTGAGCAGCACACCAGCCAGAATCATAGAACCGGCCGTTGGTGCCTGGGTATGGGCATCGGGCAACCAGGTGTGGAAAGGCCAAATGGGTACTTTAATGGCAAAGGCAATCATGAACGCCCAAAAAGCAATGGATTTCACCAACCCGGCGTTGATGCCCGTGTTTGCCAACGTTGCTGAATCGGGAGTGTTAACCCAAACCTTCATCAATTCCAGCAGGTCAAACGTCCCCATAGAAATGCCCATCACCTGAATGGACAGAAGCAGCCCCAGGCTACCAGCCATGGTGTAGATGAAGAATTTGAAGGATGCGTAGTCACGATCCTTCCCACCCCAAATTTTGATGAGGAAGTACATCGGCACCAGCCCGAACTCCCAGAAGATGAAGAAGATCATCAGATCGAGAGAGGCGAACAGACCGAGCATAGCGGTTTCCATCACCAGGAACAACGTCATATACATCCGCACCTTGTCGTCAATGTCAAACGAAGCCAAAATGGCGATAGGGGTGAGGATGGTGGTGAGCAGGAACATGGTAAGGCTAATGCCGTCAATCCCCATGTGATAGCTGGCTCCAATGGCAGGGAACCATTCAGCTTGCACCTCAAAGGCGAAACCACCGGCAAAGCGGTATTGGGCATTGTAGGTGAACCACATGATGAGTACCAGCACTAGCGGTACCAGGCTTAGCACAAGGGCCAGCCGCCGAATCAGATTCTTTTCATCCTCTGGCAAGACAAACACGATGAGTGCCGACAGCAAGGGGAAGAAAACAATAAGATTTAGGAGGTTATCTTGAATAAAGTCCATGAGTTCTCCTAAAGAGTTAGAAAAGGGTAGCAAACAGATCGTAGTTTATCGCTAGGATAAGCACGATCAGTGCCGAGGCCAGAAGCATGGAGACAAGGGTGTACTCCTGAATGCGCCCGGTTTGGAAGTAACGGAACTCTCGCACGATTTTGAGGAACTGGTCTTTAACCCAGTCTACCCCATCGCCAAAGATAAGCATTTCGGCGCGGCGGGCGTAGTACCCAATGGTAAAGAAGGTGCGGGCAACCAGGTGAATGATGCCGTCAATGATCCCTTTGTCCATGAATTCGTAGACAACGACTTCGGAGAAGTAGACAACAGGACGGATAAAGACGATTTGGTACAGCTCATCCCAGTACCATTTGTTTTGCAGGAAGGGATAGAGGGCACCAAGGGGTTTGATAAGGGGGTCTGGCTGGCCTTCTTCAAGAGGTTTACGGCCGTAAATCCAGTACCCCACCCCAATACCACCTAAGGCCACAACCAGCGACGCAATCAACGGCACCCACTGGAACGGTAACGTCTCCAGCCCATGCCCAACGAGGTGCAGGGTTTCCAGTTCGTGCATCGTTTCTTCGATGGTGGCAGCAACAAAGTGGTGGAAGAAGTTGTTGTTTACAATTGGCCCCAGCACCGGGAAAGATTCGGGAATACCAAACCAACCGGCTCCAATGGCAAACACCGACAACGCCATCAGCGGTACCGTCATAAAACGGCTACTCTCGTGAGCATGTTCGGCAAGTTGGTGGCGAGGCTTGCCCAGGAAGGTGAGACTAAGCTGGCGCGTCGTGTAGAAAGCAGTAAGGAACGCTGCCAGAGCCAGCATGATAAAGACAAACAAACCTGCCGGATTGTGATTGTGTGCCCATTGATACCAGGCATCGGCGAAGATTTCATCTTTCGACCAGAAACCGGCTGTGACGATTGGCAACCCGGAAAGTGCCATACCACCGATAACAAACGCCCAGAAGGTAATGGGCATTTTGTCCTTCAGGCCACCCATAAAACGCATATCCTGCGGGTCGGTGTGGTGGTCGTGGGTGTGTTCTGCCCCATGCTCCATGCCGTGAATGACGGAACCAGAGGAAAGGAAGAGCAACGCCTTGAAGAAGGCGTGGGTGATAAGGTGGAAGGCAGCGGCGATATAGGCACCAATGCCGATGGCGGCGACCATAAAGCCGAGCTGGGAGATGGTGGAGTAAGCCAGCACCCCTTTGACATCGTTTTGCGCCACGGCAATGGTGGCCGCCATGAGGGCGGTGAAGGCACCGATGCCCGCAATGACCCAACCAACGCCGGGATTTCCCGCAACACCAACGGCGATGAGGGGGAAGATACGGACGATGAGGTAGATACCTGCCGAAACCATTGCCGCCGCATGGATGGTAGCACTCACAGGGGTGGGGCCTTCCATCGCGTCGGGTAGCCAGACGTGGAGCGGCCACTGCGCTGATTTACCGACGGTGCCGGTGAAGAGCAGCAAGGCCATGATGCCCAGGGCGCCAACGCCAACCATTTCCGCTGCATGTTCCAGCCCGTGTGCCGACAACGCTTCGGAGAAGTTGAGCGTGCCAAAAGCACTGTAGAAAAAGACGATGCCGAGCAGCATGACAACATCGGCCACGCGGGTGGTCATGAACGCTTTGACAGCAGCCTGGCGCGGTGGAATGTGGGGAATGCCACCTGGCGCAATGTGGTAATTGCGGGCATACCAGAAGCCGATGAGCGAGTAAGAGCAGAAGCCCATAATTTCCCAGCCAATGAAGAGCATCAGCAGGTTGTCGGCGACAACCAAGAGCAGCATGGCTCCAGCAAAGAGGGACATGTAGGCGAAAAAGCGGGAGAACATCGGCTCTTCTTCGCTGGGATGGGGGGGAACGCCGCGTTTGTGGGCGGATCCCTGGCCGTAGTTGTGGTAGCCAACGCTGTAGATGAAGATCATAAAGACAGCGAAGGGAACCATGAAGAGCATAACGGCCGTTAATGGATCAACTGCCACACCCATTCGTAGCCAGGCGCCAGAAGAAAACGCCCCAATCGGAATCCAGTCAATGGCACTGTGAACAACCGTTGGATGTTCCGCCAAATGGTGAGGGTCTTCCGCAAACAGGTTGAACGCAACCGTCCATCCCATGATCAACGAGGCAATGACCCCTGCCCAAGCCAACAGCCAGCTCAGTGTCCGATTATGCTTGGTGAACAGCACAATCAGGAAGAACACCAGCAGCGGCCCTGCGGGGATAAGCCAGGTGAGGGTTTGCAATGTTTCTTCGTTCATACGTGTAAGAGATTAGAGATGGGGAAACCCGCTCAACAATCTCCTCCTCCTCCTAATTCTTCAACAGGTCAAGCTCTTCCGCCACAACCGAGTCACGGTTGCGGTAGACCGAGATAATGAGCGCCAGGCCAACGGCTGCTTCGGCAGCGGCCACCGTCAACACAAAGATAGCCCAGGCCATACCCGTCACTTGCTCCGGTGCCAAATAACGCCAAAAGGCGACCATGTTAATGTTGACAGCGTTGAGGATTAGCTCAACCGACATGAGGATGGCGACCGCGTTACGACGGGCAAAAACGCCATACAGCCCAATGCTAAAGAGCAAGGCGGCAACAATGAGATACCAGGATAGCGGAATCATGCGGCATCCTCCGTTTTGGGCCAGGCCACAATAATGGCCCCAACCATGGCTGCCAGCAACAAGATGGAAGCCAGTTCAAAAGGAATGACATAACCATCGGCTCCCACAAAGGCTACGCCAAGATTCACCACAGTGTCTTGCAGGACGGCATCGGCAACGGCCGTTTTTGCGGCCAACGGTACCGAACTGCTGGCACTAATCGGCCATACCCGCACAATGACACTAAACAAAATGGCAAACACCACTACAGCCGCCCCCAACCCCCACAAACGCTGCGAGTTAAACGGGTTTTCTGTGGTCTGCATCATGCGTCGGGTAAGCATGATGGCAAAGATAATGAGAATTGAAATCGCCCCAATGTAAATGAGGAGCTGCGCCGCCGCCAGGAAACCAGCATCCAACGACAGATAAATTGCCGCCACACCCAAGAACGAAATCATGAGAGCCAGCGCCCCGTGGAACAGGTTGCGGTTTGTCACTACAATCAACCCGGCACCTAGGGCAAGAACGCTCCCGATAATAAATGTGATCTGTTCAGCCATGTCAGAACATCTCCCTCCAAAAATTAGTCGGCATGTGCCGGGGCAGTCACACGGGCTGCATCACGTGCCGCAGCCTCCGCCTCATGATCCTGGCGTGCCGCTTTGGCACGTCGCCGCAATATTTCAATGGTTGCCCAGCCAACGAGCAAATTGCTGACGAGGTGAATGCCCATGCGGACAACTTCGTTGCTGCCACCCACCAAGCCTGCCTCGACCAGCACTTTATCCAGAATGACTACGACAAAGATCAGGACGATGGACAGGGGGACAAGAAATTTCCAGCCGAAATTTAACAGTTGGTCAATACGGAAGCGGGGCAAGGTAGCGCGGATCCACATAAAGAGGAAGAAAACAACGGCCGTTTTTCCCGCAATGACCAAAAAGCCCAGAATACGCCCAAGCTGGAACCCGTTCAACACTGCCTCTTCCAAACCAAACAGCCGGTAGCCACTCCAGTACGCCGTCACAAACAACGCCGACATAAAAAGAATGCCAATATATTCCGCCGCCATAAACAGACCAAAAACCATCCCCGTGTACTCGGTGTGGAACCCGGCAATAATTTCTGACTCTGCTTCCAGCAAGTCAAACGGTGAACGCCCCGTCTCAGCTAACGATGCTATAAAGAAAATCACCGCCGACAACGGTACATAGAAAAAGAAGGGAATGGCCTGCGCTTCCACCAGCCCCACCGTAGACATGGAACGAGCCAGCAAGATGGGTACCAGGATAGACAAAATCATTGGCACTTCATAGCTGACCAACTGCGCCACCGAGCGAAAGGCTCCCAACAGCGCATATTTATTGTTGGAACCCCATCCTGCCAGCAGCAGTGCCACCACTGACACCGAGCTAATGGAAAGAACGTAGAAAACCCCAACGTTGAGGTCTACGCCAATTAGCCCTGGTGCAAACGGCAAAACGGCAAAAAGCAGGAGTGAAGTCATGAGACTCAGGATAGGGGCGGCAAAATAGGCGATACGATCTGCCCCGGCGGGGACAATCATCTCCTTGGTCATCATCTTGACCACATCGGCCACCATTTGCAGTTGACCAAAGCGACCACCAACGCGGTTGGGGCCAATGCGGTCTTGCATTCGTGCCAGCACCTTACGCTCTGTCCACCCCAAAAGGAACACGAGGAGCAAGGCAAAGGTGGAGACGGTTAAGATAGCAATGATGTCGAGAACAACCTCGACCCACGGCGCATTACCCCACACTGAGCGCAGGTAATCGAAGACTGTTAGGTCTAACAGTTTGGGAAGTAGTTCAGCAATATTCATGTTCTATACCCTTTGGAAATGGGGCAAAGCCACCAATTTGGTTGCAATATAGAAACAGCAACAGCCCACAGACAAGCATTGTACCCATCGGCAGGCAAAAAAATGGGTCTGCCTAGACCCATTCCAAAACGCCGCGTCCCCAGGCATAAGCCAGGCCATCTGCCAGAAGGAAGACAAACAGAACGGTTGCCCCAATGGCAAACACGCCCAGTTGCCCAAAAGCGGCAGCAATGGGAAACAGGAAGACGGCTTCAATATCGAAAATAACAAACACAAGGGCGTAGATGTAGTATTGGACTTTGAACTGCACCCAAGTGTCGCCAACGGTTTCGATACCGCATTCGTAGGTTTGCTGCTTGATATAGTTGGGTTTGTGTGGCCCAAGCAAGCGGTTAATAATGATTGGCGCACCCGGAAGAATGGGGGCCAAGAGGACGAATAGTGCGATAAATTGCCACTCTGCAAACACGGTTTTTTCTTCTCCTTCACACGAACTCGTTCGTTTGTGAAATCTGTCTCATTTATAGCACATGCGATGGGCTGGGGCAATTAAAGGTGGAAATTGAAACGGCCGTTTTTGCCCCTCAATACCCGTCAATCCTGGTAACAACTGCCCAAAATACTAAAACCCACTCCCTACCAGACGGCACTACGCCATTGCACGTGACTTTTGCGGGCGAAAAGCGTCAAAACAATTACACAGGGCAGATAAAGTTCACTGCAATTTTATGCCACTTTTCACGATATTATTTTATACTGCATCTGGTTTTTGGTAATTATTTCGATTGCTCTTTGTCAAAAATGGGTGGAGCCAGCGGCTCAAGGGATTTTGACAAGGGCTTTTTCTTTATAGAAGTACTTGATTTTTGGCAACGGTCTGTAGTTAGCTGACCAGACATTGCCTAGTATGAAGGAATTATGCTCGACTCAGTACAGGAAACGTATCGCATTTTAGCGGTGGACGACAATACATATACGCTGCGTATTGTGCAACACACTTTGGAACAGGTAGGTTATAAGGTCTCAACGGCCGTTTCTGGACCAGAAGCATTGCGAGCCATCAACCGTCACGGCATTCCCCATTTAGCCATTGTAGATTTGCATATGCCTAAAATGAGCGGCTTTGAGTTTTGCCGGGCAGTGCATGAATTTAGCGATATGCCGGTGATTATGCTAACGGCCGTTAATGTCGAAAACACCATCATCGAAGGGTTAGAACGCCACGCCGAAGATTACATCGTCAAACCATTCAACCCACCCGAACTCGTTGCCCGCGTGCGCCGCGTGCTGCGCCGCATTGGCAGCTACAGCTACACCCTCGACTCCACCACCCGTGTTGATGAACGGCTAATGGTCAATTTCCCCAAGCGGGAAGCACTGGTGGATGGCGAACTCGTCTCCCTCACCCCTACCGAATCCAAACTGCTTTACATTCTCGTCCGCAACGCCGGCCGCATTGTCACCACCGAATTTCTACTCAACCGCATTTGGCCCATGCAAGATGCCCACGAAGACCGACTGCATGTACATGTTCACCGGCTGCGGCGCAAAATTGAAGCCGACCACAACGACCCCACCTACATCATTGCCGAGAGGGGTACAGGCTACAGTTTCCCCCTTGCCGCTGAATAACCAAAAGCACCTTTCCGGAAATTTTCAGAAAGGTGCTTTTTTCTTAAACTCGTAAGAGGGATCGTAAGTTTTTCCTGTTACATTATCCAATGTAAGGATCTCCTTTCTCTCTTTACAATTGGCACCGCGTAAAATTTGGACCTCCCTTCCTCCTTGCTCACACGCGGTGCCATCCTCTTTCTTTTTTACGCCATCATCTCGGTAAGCATCATTGTAAGCCCCTTAAGCTATAGTCCAGGCACTATCGTTTATGTTGCTCTGCCATTGGGCAAAGCACCCCATTGAGAGGAACCCATGACTCCATCTGTCTTAATCGCCGATGACGACCCCATGATTCGCGGCCTGCTTTGCCAAGCACTGGAATTGGATAATTTTCGTGTGGCAGCGGCCAAGGATGGGTTGGATACATTGGAAAAAATTCAGGCGGTACGCCCCGATATTCTGGTACTGGATGTGATGATGCCCAAGCTGGATGGTTTGGCCGTGTGCCAAAGATTGCGTAGTACCCCGGCGACGGCCGATTTGCCCATTATTTTGCTCAGCGGCCAGGCTCACCTCAGCAAAGCAGAAATGCTCCACACGGGAGCCAGCAAATATTTGCCCAAACCCGTCGCTATTGACGTTTTGGTTGCCAGCATCTACGAATTGCTGCCGTCTTAAGCAGGCAAGCGTCTACATCTCAATGCCCAGCTTGTTAGCCAGGGCATGGTTTGACGGCTCAACCAAAATAGAGCCATCGGGAAAAACGATGGTGGGAACAACCCGACGGCCGTTATTAACTTGTTTGACAAATGCCAGGCCGGCTTCGTCCTGTTCCACATCAATCTCAGCATAAGCAATACCATATTCGTTCAGAACATATTTAGCCCGGTGACAATCAGGACACCAGGAAGTGGTATACATTTGGATTTGAGCCTTAACGGCCGTTTCCGACTGATTCATTTGGTAACAACTCCTCTCTCTGTTTTGTCTATGTGGTTAGCCAGCCACTTGGTTAGCCACATAGACACGCAATTTGGCCGACAAAATATCAACATCATAGGGCTTGGCAAGAAAATCAGCATGGCCGGCATCGGCTATGCGCTTTTTGGCCTCGTTTTCGTCATAGCCAGATGAAAGAATGATGGGCACGGCAGCATTGATTTGGCGCAAAATAAAAAATGTGTCTTCGCCGCTCATTTCTGGCATGGACAAGTCAAGCAGGATGACGGCCACGTCATCACGATGCTGGTTGTACAAGTCAATGCCTTCCTGACCGGAAACGGCCGTTAACGTTTCCACCCCCGACAGTGCCAAAATATCGGTAACGGCTTCCAGCACCGGTTCTTCGTCGTCAATCACCAGCACCCGGCTAGGCTTGTGGTGATTGGTGGAAATGGGAGCAAAAACGGCCGTTGGCCTCTCCACATCATCCCCCACCATATCCGCCTCCTGCAAAACCGGCAGCAGCAATTGAAACGTCGTCCCCTGCCCCACCACACTTCGCACCCACAAATCCCCCTGATGCGCCCGCACAATCCCCGACACCGCCGCCAGCCCTAACCCACGCCCCTTCTCCTTCGTCGTAAAAAACGGGTCAAAAATCCGCGATAACGTCTCCGCACTCATCCCCACCCCGGTATCAGTTACCTCAACCACCACATATCTGCCCGCCTCTAATTCCAAATTAGCCCGCAACCACCCCTCACCCAATGCCCCTGCCACCACATCACGCACACCAGTTCGTACCGACACCTGCCCCGCCACCTTCCCAATTGCGTCCGCTGCATTAATGATCAAATTCATCACTACTTGCTGTAGCTGCCCCTCATCCCCCATAATCAGCGGCACCTCCTTCCCTAGTTCCGGTAAAAGCTCCACATTTTTCGGAATGCTCGCCCGCAAAAACTCCAGATTATCCAACAGCAAATCATTAAGCTGAACCGTCGCCATCACATATCGGTGCTTACCCGCAAAAGCCAGCATCTGCCGCGTCAAATCTGCCGCCCGCGTTGCCGCCCGCAGCCCCTTCGTCACATGCTTCGCCGCCCGATGCTCCTCGCCTATCAACCGCAGCGCCAGCGAATTCTGCGACATCATCGCCACCAGCAAATTATTAAAATCATGCGCAATCCCCCCCGCCAAAATCCCTAAACTCTCCAACCTCTGTGCCTGCCGCAACGCCTCCTCAGTCTGCACCCGTTCCGTAATATCCACCGCAATACCTATCACACCAACAACATCGCCCTCATCTCCGTATAAGGGTGAATATCTCATGTCAAGCGTGCGTCCATTAACCATCTCAATAGATGAGGTGTCCTTTCCCTTCATAGCAAGCCGAACATTTTCACCAATTCGCGGCATAACATGTTCATATTCAAAAATTGAGTTCCCGATGACATTCTCAGGATAAAATCCAAATTTATTTAATGTTTCACCTTGGGCAACTGTAATAATCCCTTGGGAATTGACCCCCCACAAGAGGATAGGCGCACTTCTGACAATTCTCCGCAACTGTTCCTCGCTATAACGAAGAGCGGTCTCAGTCTGCTTAAGCTCCTCAACATGCTCCTGTAAAACTTTTTGCACCCCCTCCAGTTGAATATTCTTACTGGCTAAAGCATTTGCGCTCAATCGTGCTTTATCTAGTGCTCCTTGCAAGCTGTCAGTAGCAAGCTGAAGCAAAATAGACATAATAAAAATCGCTACTAATAAGGACACCCAAGTAGCAGTAGGCGTTGCAATCACAGAATTCTCAGGGAGAAACCCGTTGATCTCTGCATAGAGCAGAAGGATCCCCACACCAACACTCAATACGGACAAAATTAATGCCGCTTTCCCCCCTAAAAGCAACCCGGCAATTAAGATAACCAAAAAATAACCTACAATGGCGGGACTTTGCGAGCCACCAAAATAGAACAAAACAAATGAAAAATACACCCAGAACGAGCCAGTTAATATGATGCTAGCAAGCCTAATAGCTCCACGGCGCATCAATACTAAGGAACTTACTTCCAATACAAACAGTAATAGGTTCACAATCACTCCACTTAGGGAATCTGGAACCCACAACAAGCTTAATGTATATGGAACAATAAGAACGAGGGTGGCGTATAAGATGACTCGTAAAATCCTGGCAATACGAGCATCATCTTCATTTTCTAAAGGAGGTATAGCCATGAGATTCTTGATTTTGGCTATCATGTGGCTTGTCTCCATGTTAATAACAAATAGTTTCCACAGTACAGTAACAAGATAATACAATATTATCAGTTTCCTCCAAATTTCTATAATTATCTCTTTTCAAATCGAAAAATTAGTGCTAAAGTACTATAGACAATCAAAGGTCTCTGCTCGTTTTTAAGCAAAAGCTCACTCACGCATACTTTGTAGAACATGTGGCCTTGTCTACAAGCATCATCTTGATGGCAAAGAGAAATATTTGTAAAATCTATATCCATCAAGGTAGCATCTTTGTTTTCTATGGTCTGCCCTAAACAAATATCAATTGCGAATCAAGTCATAAATATTTGGAAGCATCTCATACGCAAAACATATTATTTTAAATAAATCAAACTTGGCATCAAGGTAGCGTCTGCTTTCTTGATGAATTCAGTGCCTTCATCACTTCCAAAAGTTTGTTCGGATATTTATCATTTGAGGAGTATTATGACTAACGTCCTTACAAACCAAATGTTCACAAAAACATTTAACCAACCTTTTGAGACAACACATAAAAAAGTAGCTATCGTAGGCGGAGGCTGTTCAGGGCTATACGCCTTAAAAACATCTCTGGAAGATGGTCATATAGCAACACTCTTTGAAGCCAGCGACCACATCGGGGGATTGTGGAAATACCATGCAACTGAACATGGTACTGTTTGGGACAACGCCTACGCAACATCATCAAAAACATTCTTGCATCCTTCAGATTTTCCATACCCCGATGATGTCCCTGTCTTTCCACACCACACACATATTTTTGAGCATTTAGAACGGTATGTTGCCCATTTTCAACTTGAGCCTCATATTTGCCTTTCACACAAAATCCTGGATGCTTCTTACAATGGAACTCAGTGGTCTCTACTGATTGAACACAACTGTCATAAGTTCACGAAAACCTTTGATGCTCTTATAGTCTGCGTAGGGCAAAATCAAAAACCTGCCTATCCACAAGAGCAGGTTTATCAAAATTTTAGTGGCTGCACAATGCACAGCTATGAATACAAACGCCCAACACCAAATATGTATGACAAAAATATTCTGATTGTTGGGGGTGGAGAAAGCGCAAGCGATATTGCAACAGAAGTCAGCAAAGTTGCAAGAAGCGTCTACATGAGTATTCGTAACGGACAGTGGTTTCTAGAACGGCATACTGGGGGGCGTCTTGCTTTTGACACCCGTTTTTCAAGAAAAAGCCGTATACTTGCTACAAATTACGGGAACAATTGGATTGTAAAGCTCTACGAAGTTATGTATGCAACCAGCAATGGCGAAGGCGGGCATGGCATTAATGAATGGCGTCCAACTGTACCACTCATGAACGAATTCATTAATAAAAGTCGCTCTGTTTTGGATCAGGTTGTACGTGGCAAGGTTATTCCAAGAGCCGGAATAACCAACATTGCAGAAGATTTAGTATGGTTTCAGGGTGAGGATCAACCGGCACAAATTGACATGATTATTTTTGCCACGGGTTATCATCGAAACATTCCCTTTTTGCCCGAAAAACATCAGAAAGCTTATCAACTGGTTTTTGACCCAGACATCCCATCGTTAGCTTATGTTGGATTTGTACGGCCAGTCTTCGGTTCTATAACAGCTTTGGCAGAGTTGCAAGCACGATGGATATCCGCATATCTAGCCGGCCGCTGTGAGCTTCCGTCGAGTGCCGCGATGTGGCAGGAAATTGAACAAGATGAAATTCGCCACAGCAAAATATTTCCCTCAAAACACAAAAGAGTACCACAGTTGGTAAGTCATTTTGAATATGCGGATTATATAACCAAGCAAATAGGCGCAAGACCAAATTATTTAAAACTATTTTTTACAGACAATAAAAAGTGGCGTGTGTTGTTCAATGCGCCCTGGACACCCTTTGAATCACTTATCACCCACCCACAAAAAGGTAAGCAGGCCTATGAGAATCTTTTGCATGAGTATGAATATCGTCGAAAAATTGTGGGGCCATCTTTATTCAAACTCATGATTTGGATTATTCTTACTACAATTATCTCAAGCCTCTTCTTTGTACAAATCACACATAGGGTGTGGACAAAGGTCAGAAAAAGTTTTAGCCATTTACCACCACAATAGCTTCTTGGATGCTTAACCATCAATCATGACAATTCTCAACACTCTAGAACCGCCCGCTTTGTTCAGCCAGCTATCTGTGACGTTTACAGATTTTTTGGCGTTACCAATGGCAGCAATAAAGAGTTTTGTTCCAGAAACTATTATTTTTGCTGCTGGCGGCACTCGACGTAATGCTGTATTAGCCGGTGTCTCGACTACCGATTATGCTTATGTTACACACACGAGAGGTCAACTACTAGAAACTTTTGACTTGTTGTTTCGATATGGGGTTAAACATATTTTTACACCCGTCAGTACGCATGTTAATTTTAGTGAGACGGGAGAATACCAAACCAAGTTATTAACAAGAATCGCGCATGGCACTTCTGAGCCTGCTATTATCAAGGCGTATCAGCAAAAAGGGTGGCGGGTGCGGCTGGCGGGGGGGGAAGATGTGCCGGAGTTACAAACGGCCGTTTCCCGCCTCCAGCAAGCCACACCCACCGGCAACCATACCCTCTGGTACACCATCGCCCCCCGCGCCGAAGCCCCCTGGGAACAACTCCTTGCCGCCGCCCACCGCGCCCAGGCCACAACCCGCGCCGAACTCATCCGCGAACTCTACGGCGAAGACATCCCCCTCGCCACCATGTACCTCGGCTTCGGCAAACCCGAAATCTACGCCGACCTCGTACCCCCCGTCCTCGTCGGCAAAATGCAGTGCTACATCCGGCAAAAACCCGGCTACCTCCTCAGCGAACAGGAATGGCGGCTCATCCTCTACGACTACGCCTTTACCCGCGCCACCTGGCGCGAAGACAAAACCGGCCGTGAACTCAAAGTCCTCGACCACCGCGAAGCATGGGAAAACGCCCCCATTCTGGGACTAGGCAAACGCCTCGGCCCATTTTGGTATCCACTTAGCGGCAGCGATGATGAAGAATAAAATCCTGGCTATTGTAAGCGCGGGCAAATCTGTAGAATCTGCGAAATCTTTGATTCCCAGCCACCCTGTCAACAAAGCCTAACCAACTATTTAAAAAAGCTGCCGAATTTTGCCAACCAATCCCTTTAAAGATAAAACTGAGCCGTAAGACCCAAGCAAACGGGATCACAGATGCCCACAGCAAAGGAAACGTTGTGTTAGCAAGAACAAACGAACAGTGGCTTGAAAATTTACGCTCAACTGGTGTAGCCAAAGACGATGCCCTGGCTGACTTGCGCCAGATATTGATCAATGGTCTCAAACGGGGCTTGCTCAGCCAGGTCAACACCAACGCGCCCGAATTCGAAACCCAGGTCGAAGATTTTGCCCAGGAAGCGACGCTCAAAATCCTCGACAACCTTGACTCATTTGCTGGAATGAGCCGCTTTACCACCTGGGCACACAAAATCGCCATTTCAGTTGCCCTTACAGAGCTGCGCCGCAAGCGGTGGCAAGACACCTCACTTGACGGGCTGCTGCAAACAGAAAGCGGTGACTACACGCCAGCCCTGGTCGCCGACCCTGCACCCAGACCCGAAGATGTCACCATTCGGGCAGATATGATGCGTCGCGTCAACGCTCTGATTACTAACGAACTAACCGATAAACAGCGCACCGCCCTCACAGCGTCCATTATTCAAGATTTGCCCACCGCCCAGGTTGC
>WBZL01000032.1_pt3 | contig 36852 bp, 33 predicted proteins | sample 5204291 | NCBI WGS metagenome assembly WBZL01 (sample SAMN12344345, study PRJNA552823) | activated sludge metagenome | biome: Activated sludge suspended growth; feature: Nitrification reactor; material: Wastewater; isolation source: activated sludge from nitrification reactor of wastewater... | reverse complement strand
ATGACGTCGCGGCGGCGGCGCGCGCCATGCTCGGGCAGCGCCTCGTCACCAAGCAGACGGGGGCCGAAGGCCTGCCGATCAACCAGGTCTACGTGGAGTCGGGCTCGAAGATCGAGCGCGAGCTGTACCTGAGCCTGCTGCTCAATCGCGACACGGGCAAGATCGCCTTCGTGGCTTCCGCCGCGGGCGGCATGGACATCGAGGAAGTCGCGGCGAAGACGCCGGAGAAGATCATCCGCGTCGAGATCCACCCGGCCGCCGGGCTGCAGGGCTCGCACTGCCGCACGCTCGCGTTCGGCCTCGGTCTCGAGGGCAAGCAGGTCGCGCAGTTCGAGCAGGTCGCGCGCGGTCTCTACCGCCTCTACAACGAGTGCGACGCGAGCCTGGTCGAGATCAACCCGCTGATCGTCAACGGCGACGGCGACGTCGTCGCGCTCGACGGCAAGATCGGCATCGAGGACAACGCGCTGTTCCGGCAGAAGGAACTCGTCGACATGCGCGACAAGTCGCAGGAAGACGAGATGGAGCGCGTCGCCGCGGAGGCCGACCTCAACTACGTCTCGCTCGACGGCGACATCGCCTGCATGGTGAACGGCGCGGGCCTCGCGATGGCGACGATGGACGTCATCCAGCTCTACGGCGGCAGCCCGGCGAATTTTCTCGACGTGGGCGGCGGCGCGACGCGCGAGCGCGTCACGACGGCGTTCAAGCTGATCCTCCAGAACCCGAAGGTGAAAGCGATCCTCGTCAACATCTTCGGCGGCATCGTCCGCTGCGACATGATCGCCGAGGGCGTCATCGGCGCCGCGCGCGACCTCGGCCTGCACCTGCCGGTCGTCGTGCGCATCGAGGGCACCAACGCGCCGCAGGGCCGCAAGCTGCTCGCCGAGAGCGGCCTCGACCTCATCGCCGCCACCGACCTGACCGATGCCGCGAAGAAGGTCGTCGCGGCCGCTGCGAGGAACTGATCCCCATGTCCATCCTGATTGACAAGAACACGCGCGTCATCTGCCAGGGCTTCACGGGCAAGCAGGGCACGTTCCATTCGCAGCAGTGCCTCGACTACGGCACGAAGCTCGTCGGCGGCGTCACGCCGGGCCGTGGCGGCGAAAAGCATCTGGGTCTCCCGGTGTTCGACACCGTGCGCGACGCGGTCGCGAAGACGGGCGCCGACGCGACCATGATCTACGTGCCGCCGCCCTTCGCGGCCGACGCGATCATCGAGGCCGCCGACGCCGGCATCGGCGTCATCGTCTGCATCACCGAGGGCATCCCGGTCAACGACATGGTCAAGGTCAAGGCCGCGCTCAGGGACTCGAAGTCCGTGCTGGTCGGGCCGAACTGCCCCGGCGTCATCACGCCCGGGGAGTGCAAGATCGGCATCATGCCCGGGTTCATCCACCAGAAAGGCAGGGTGGGCATCGTCTCGCGCTCGGGCACGCTCACCTACGAAGCCGTGTTCCAGACGACCAACGTCGGCCTCGGTCAGAGCACCTGCGTCGGCATCGGTGGCGACCCGGTGCGCGGCATGAACTTCATCGACGTGCTCGCGCTCTTCGAGCAGGACCCGCAGACCGACGGCATCATCATGGTCGGCGAGATCGGTGGCAGCGACGAGGAGGCGGGCGCGGAGTTCATCCGCAAGCACGTCACCAAGCCCGTGGTCGCCTACATCGCCGGCGTCACGGCGCCTCCCGGCAAGCGCATGGGTCACGCGGGCGCCGTCATCTCCGGCGGCAAGGGCACGGCGGCCGACAAGTTCGCGGCGCTCGAGGCCGCGCGCGTCACGACGGTGCGCTCGCCGGCGGAGCTCGGCGCCGCGATCTACAAGCGTCTGAAGGGCAAGGCGGGCAAGCCGGCCGCCGCGAAAACGGTGGCCCGCCCGGTCAAGGCCGTGAAGAGCGTCAAGTCGGCGAAGGTGGCCAAGGTAGCGAAGAAGGCGAAGACCCCGGCCAGGGCGAAGGCGAAAGCGAAAGCGAAAGCATCGGTCAGATCGGCCAGGGCCAAGACCCTGCCTGGCCGGAAGTCGGCCCGGAAGACAGGCAGCAAGCGACCGACGACGAGCAGGCGCCGACGCTGACCCGGGCTTCTCGCGCCGTGCGCAGGACATGCGGCGCACGGCGCATGCGTGCTCGCCGCGTATGCTTGCGGCAGGTCGCCGCGTGCATTTCTGATTCAACGTCGACATTGCCGTCAGCAGCGGCGCGACCCGCCGGGGCATCCTTCTCGCCGTGCCTTCCGCATATGACGTCTTGCGTCATATGACGCGCGGCGTTATAAATACTGAGCGAGCTGGCGGTCCCGCGCGGCAATCGTCTCGAACCCCTTTCCGGCGATCGTCTCGGGCAGTACAGCATCAGGGTGAACGACCAATGGCGGATCTGTTTCCGCTGGACGAAACACGGAGCGGAAGATGTCGAAATCGTCGACTATCATTCGTAGGAAGCGCAAGGCGCAGTGCGTTCGCAACCCGCACCCGGGCGAAATACTCCTGAAGGACCTGATGGAACCCGTGGGCTTGAGCCAGAACGCGCTGGCACGAGCCATCAAGGTATCGCCCCGCCGTATCAACGAGCTGGTGCACGGCAAGCGAGCTGTTTCCGCTGAGACGGACTTGCGTCTTGCGCGCTATTTCAATTTGCACGAGGGTTTCTTCCTGGGGCTGCAGGCCGACTTCGATCTCATGGAGGAGAAGCGACGCCTCGGCGATCGCCTGAAGGAAATAGTGCCGCGGGTGGCGTAACGGGCGCCGTGAGAGGGGCGTGAACTTCGTCGCTGCTCTCCCGGTCCGATATGGACGGCTCGCCGACACCGCCGCCGGCGACATCTTTCCGGATCGAGGGTGCCTGATGCGCAAGATCTGCGGTCTGCCGCTCGTGCTCGTGCGCGTGCGTTACCGCGGCCGGATCGACCGTGGATTCGTGTCCGTGATGGAACGCATCACGGTCACGGCCGACGACATTGGCATCGACAAGCGCGTGCTGGACATCGATTCCGCCGGCGGACGGGATGATGGCGGTGCCAGGCCGAGAATCTGTTGTCCAAATTCGATTCCATGGTGATCGCCACGCCGGCGGATGGCACCGAGGCCCCCGAAGAGGCCGGCACGACGTCGGGGTTTTGACGAGAGTCGGCGATACCCCTATTTTCGCTGCATGCTCGAACTGCGCCAGGTATCGAAGTCCTACGGTGAACGCCGGATCCTGCACGACGTTTCGGTCACGCTGCAGCCGGGCGAATACGTCGCCATCGTGGGCGAATCGGGCGTCGGCAAGTCGACGTTGCTGAACCTGATCGCGGGGCTGGACGTGCCCGACGCGGGCGGGATCCTGCTCGAAGGGCGCGACCTCGCGCGTCTCGACGAACGCGAACGCACGCTGCTGCGCCGCCGTCGCATGGGTTTCGTGTTCCAGGCGTTTCACCTGCTGCCGCACTTGAACGTCGGGCGCAACGTCGCTCTGCCACTCGCGCTCAACGGTCAGGGAGGGCGCGAAGTGGACGTGCGCGTCGCCGAGCTGCTCGACGCCATCGGTCTCGCCGACCGCGCGGGCAGCCTGCCGCGCGAACTCTCCGGCGGCGAGTTGCAGCGCGTCGCGGTCGCACGTGCGCTCGCGCATCGCCCGGCGCTCGTGCTGGCCGACGAGCCGACCGGCAATCTCGATCCCGATCACGCGGCCGCGGTGCTCGACGTGTTGCGGCGGCAGGTCAAGCGCGACGCCGCGGCCGGCATCCTCGTCACGCATTCGGCCGTGGCGGCGGCGTCGACGGACCGGGTGTACGAACTCACGCCCGCCGGGCTCACGTTGCGGCCATGACGGTGCCGTGTGCCATGCCTGCGGACGCTGCGGTGGCGACTGGCTGGCGCGCGCGGCTCGACCTGCTGGACGCATCCGTTCTCGGTCCGCTGCGTCAGGCGCCGGGACGTGCGCTGCTCGCGGTGATCGCGATTGCGCTCGGCGTCGGGCTCGGCTTTTCGGTGTACCTCATCAACCGCGTCGCGGCGGACGAGGTGCAGGGCGCATCGCGTTCGCTGTTCGGCCTCGCCGACCTCGCGGTGCAGGCGCCGGCGGGCGGCTTCGACGAGACGCTTTTCCCCGTCATCGCCCGGTTGGCCGGCGTCGTCGTCGCGAGTCCGGTCGTGGAACTGCAGGTGCGGTTGCCCGGTCGCGATCGCAGCCTGAAGCTCATCGGCATCGACCCGTTCCGCGCGCAGCGCCTGCAACCGGCGCTCGTCACCGCGGCCGGCCCGGCACGACGCGAAGGGCAGGGCCTGCTCATGCCGGGGTCCCTGTGGCTCAGCCCCGCGGCGGCGACGGCACTCGCGCTCGATCGCGGCGACGACCTCGACGCCCAGGTGGCGCTCGATCGCGTCCGCTTCCGCGTGGCCGGCATCCTGCCGCCGGGCGCGTATCGACAGCCCGTCGGCGTGCTCGACATCGGCGAGGCGCAGTGGCGGCTGCAGCGTCTGGGACGGCTCGACCGCATCGACCTGAGGCTCGATGCGAACGCCGACCGCGGCGTGGTGCGCGAAGCGATCCAGCGCCTGCTGCCGCCCGGCGTGCAGGTCGTGACGCCGGGTGAGGCCACCGACGATGCGGTGCGTCTGACGCGCGCCTACCGTTCGAACCTCACCGCGCTCGCGCTCGTCGCGCTGTTCACGGGCGCGTTCCTCGTGTTCGCGACGCAATCGCTGGCCGTGGCCCGCCGGCGGCGCGAGATCGCGCTGCTGCACGCGCTCGGCATGACCGTGCGCGAACAGCTCGTGGCGTCGCTGCTTTCGGGGGTGCTGGTCGGCACGCTGGGCGCGGCTGTCGGCGTGGTGCTCGGTGCGCTCATCGTGCGTGCCGGTCTCGCCGCCTTCGGCGCGGACCTCGGAGCGGGCTACTTCCGCGGCATGGCGCCCACACTCGACGTGCGCATGCCGGAATACGTGACGTTCTTCGTGCTGGGCGTCGTCGCGGCGCTCGTGGCGACATTCGGTCCCGCGCGCGAGGCGGCCGCCGTGCCCGCTGCCGCGGCGTTGAAAGCCGGCGACGAACCGCCCGTCGATGCGCGCCGGCACGGCCTGATTGCCGCCGCGTTCCTCGTCGCCGGCAGCGTCGCGCTCGCGCTGCCACCCATCGACGGCGTCGCGCTGCCGGGCTACGTGTCGATCGCCTGCCTGCTGCTGGGTGCCGTGTTTCTCACGCCCGGCATCGCGGCCTACGTGTTTCACCACCTGCTGCGACCGACCGGCCCGGCCTGGCGTCAGGTCGCCGTCGCGCAATTGCGCGGCACGGCGCGTCGCGCCACCGTGAGCATCGCCGCCGTGCTCGTCAGCTTCAGCCTGATGGTGGCGATGGCGATCATGGTGTTTTCGTTCCGCCTGTCGCTCGAAGTCTGGATGCAGCGCATCCTGCCGGCGGATCTCTACGTGCGTGCGGGTTCGGCCGCTCCGGGCGCGTATCTCGATCCTGCGGCACAGGCCACCATCGCCGGGCTCGACGGTGTCGAGCGCGTGCACTTCGTGCGCTTCTTCGACGTCGCGCTGGCGGGCGAGCGGCGGCCGCTGACCGTCATCGCGCGGCCGATCGCGGAACCGACGGCGACGTCGATCCTGCCGCTGCGGCGGTTCGACGATGCACCCGCGCCGGCCGGCACGGTGCCCGTCTGGGCCTCGGAGGCCGCGTTCGACCTGCGCGGTTTCGACGTGGGCACGGTCTTCGACCTGCCGCTCGGCGGGCGGACTGTCAAAGCCAGCGTGCGCGGCCTCTGGCGCGATTACGAGCGGCCGGGTGGCGCCGTCGTGCTCGACCGTGCGACGTTCGTCGCGCTGACGGGCGAGCGCGACGCCTCGACGGCGGCGATCTGGCTGCGCGAAGGGCTCGATCCGCAGGCCTTCGGCGCGCGTGTGCGCGATGCGCTCGATCGCCGCGGCGACTATGACGTCGCGGTGCCCGGCGTCATCCGTCGCAAGTCGCTCGCGGTGTTCGACCGCACGTTCGCCGTGACCTACCTGCTGGAAGCCGTCGCGGTGCTGATCGGCCTGTTCGGCATCAGCGCGAGCACGAGTTCGCAGGTGCTGGCCCGGCGTGGCGAGTTCGGCATGCTGCGGCACCTCGGTGTCACTCGCGGCGAGGTCGCGCGCATGCTGGCGTTCGAGGGCGCGGCGCTCGGCGCCATCGGCGTCGCCGCCGGGTTGCTCGTCGGTGCGGTGATCAGTCTCGTGCTGATTTTCGTCGTGAACCGTCAGTCGTTTCACTGGACGATGGATCTGCACGTGCCGTGGACGGGGCTCGCGCTGTTGAGCGCGATCCTGGTCGCCTTGGCGGCCGCGACGGCGGCGTTCAGCGGGCGCAGTGCGATGGGCAGCGACGTCGTGCGCGCCGTCAAGGAGGACTGGTGACTTCGCGTGCGGACGCAAGGCGCGTTTGTGAGTTCGTGCGGACGGAAGCCGTGGCAAGGGCGACGTCCCGGCGTTCCTGGCTCGTCCTCAACCCCGAGCCGTCGCCCTTGCCACCAGTCCGGCAGCAATGAAGGGCGTGCAGCGATGAAGGGTGCAGCCGCAATGAGGGCGTGGCTGTGACCGCATCCTTCCAGCCCCACCGTATCCTCGCGACGCTCGCTCTGCTGCTCGTGGCGATGTTCCCGGCATCGCGCATCCGCGCCGACACGCCTGTCGTCTATCCGCCGGTCGTGGCCGGCACGACGCTGGAATTCCCGCGTGACGAGGGCAGTCATCCCGACTACCGGCTCGAGTGGTGGTACGTCACGGGCTGGCTCGACGACGCGGCTGCCGGGAGCGACGTCGCCGGAGACGGCCGGCGGCCGGGCAGGCCGACCGGCTTTCAGGTGACGTTCTTCCGCGTCCGCACGGGGCTCGGCGCAGACAATCCGAGCCGATTCGCGCCGCGGCAGGTGCTCTTCGCGCACGCGGCGCTCGCCGATCCCGCGGACGGCAAGCTCCGGCACGCGCAGCGTTCGGCACGCGAAGGTTTCGGGCTCGTGCAGGCCAGGGTCGGCGGCGTCGACATACGGCTCGACGACTGGTCGCTCACGGCAACGCGTCGCGGTCGCCATGAAGTCGTCGTGCGCGGCGACGAATTCGTCGTTCGACTCGAACTCGCGGCGACGCAGGCGCCGCTGCTGCAGGGCGATCACGGCTACAGCCGCAAAGGCCCGGACCCGCGCGCGGCGAGTCATTACTACAGCCTGCCGCAGCTCGAGGTGAGCGGCGAGGTCGTCGTCGACGGCAGATCGCGACGGGTGACGGGCCGCGCATGGTTCGACCACGAGTGGTCGAGTGACTACGTCGACGAGCGCGCGCTCGGCTGGGACTGGATGGGCATCAACCTGCACGACGGCGGCGCGCTGATGGCGTTCCGCATGCGAGACGCGCAGGGCGGTGCGCGCTGGGCGTCGGCCACGCACCGTGCACCCCCGCCTGAGGTTCGATCGATCTCTTCCGCCGGCACGGCCGACGGGAAAGGCGTGGCGGGTGAGGTGAGCACCTTCGGGCCCGACGCCGTCGCCTGGATGCCGCTCGCCACGTGGCGCTCGCCCCGCACCGGCGTCGAATACCCGGTTCGATGGCGCGTGCGCGTCGGTGCGACGACCTGCCGTGTCGAGCCGCTGCTGCACGACGCGGAACTGGACTCGCGCCCGTCGACCGGCATCCTCTACTGGGAGGGACCCGTGCGGCTGCTCGACGACGCGTCCGGACGCGAGCTCGGTCGCGGCTATCTCGAACTTACGGGTTACGGCGGCAAGCTCGACCTGTGAAGGCGCCGCCGCAGGAGTTCCTCTCCACCCCCGGACTGCCGCAGCACGCGGAGCCTCGCGCGGCCGATCAGAGCTGCCGCGCGTTGAACGTGTCGCAGGCTTTCGGGTCGCCCGAGCGGAATCCGACCGAGAACCAGCGCTGGCGCTGCTCCGAGGTGCCGTGCGTGAAGGAGTCGGGCACGGCGTAGCCCTGTGCCTGTTTCTGCAGCCGGTCATCGCCGATCGCGTTGGCCGCGACGAGCGCCTCGCGGACATCCTCGTCGGTTACCTGCAGCCGCGAAGCGGCATCGTGCCCCCAGACGCCGGCGTAGCAGTCGGCCTGCAGTTCCATACGCACCTGCAACGCATTGCCCTGCGTCTTCGACACCTGCTGCTGCGCGGACTGCACTTCGTCCGCGGTGCCCGTGAGCGCCTGCACGTGATGACCGACCTCGTGCGCGATCACGTAGGCCTGCGCGAAGTCGCCCGCCGCGCCGAACCGCGACGCCATGTCGTCGAAGAACGACAGGTCGAGGTACACCTTGTGGTCGGCGGGGCAGTAGAACGGCCCCATCGCGGCCTGGCCCGTGCCGCAGCCGGTCTGCGTGGCGCCCTGGTAGAGCACCATCGTGGTCGGCTGGTATTGCCCGCCGAACGCGCGGCTCCAGGTTTGCTCCGTTTCTCCGAGCACGACGGCCGCGAGATCGCTGAGCTGGGCCTCCGCGGCCGATTCCTGGTACGGCTGCCCGGGCGCCTGGGTCTCGACGGGCGTCGGCTTCGTCGCCATGCCGAGGAACGGCAGCGGGTTGATGCCGAAGAAGCTCAGCACGATCAGGAACAGGATGCCGCCCACGCTGAGCCCGACGCCGGTGCGAACGGGCCCCATGCCGCGGCGATCCTCGATGTTGCTGCTGCGGCGACCACCCCGAATGTCCATCAGCCGTCTCCTCGATGCCGACCCCCCGAGCTGCGGACTATGTCATGCCCGGCCGGACGCGGAAATGTGTCCGCGCCCGGTGTCTGCTGTCCGCCGCCAGACCGACGGCAACGGGGCCGTGGCGGCTGTGGCGGCCGCCGCCACAGGGCCTGGCGGAGGAACGCTACGGGTTGCGCGGATCGGCGGAACCGCAGTCGACCCAGATACCGTAGCTGCAGCGCAGGACCTCGGAGCCGCTCGTCACATACGCGCCGTGCGCGAATTCGGCGCCGTTGAAGTAGCACACCGCGGCGCCCGGCAACTGCTGGCGTATGACGTCGGTCTCCTCGTCTTCTTCCTCGGCAATCGGCGAGTTGCGGAGTTCGGGGTCCTGTGCGCCGACCTGGGGAAGCGATCGATGCTCGTGCAACATGCCGTTCTCCCGTCATGCCGATGTCAGTCCCGGCAGTTCGATGGTAGCCCTCCCCGGCGGCCGACGGAATGCGGATAACCACCCGTCGTCGCCGGGGTCTGTCGCCGGGGGGGGGTTGTCGTCGGGGTCTGACCCCTATCAGGGGTCTGACCCCATCAGAGATGTGACCCCATCAGAGATCTGGCGGCTCGGGCAGGGCCGTCTTTTCCTTGTCCGGCACTTCGGTCAGGGTCGCCTCGGTCAGCAGCAGCACGCTCGCCACCGACACCGCGTTCTCGAGCGCGATGCGCACGACGCGGGTCGGGTCGACGATGCCAGCCTCGAAGAGATCGACGTATTCGTTGCGCGCTGCGTCGAAGCCAATCGCGCCGGTCGACTCGCGCATGCGCGCCACGACCACGCCGCCATCGACGGTCGAGTTTTCGGCGATCTGTCGTCCCGGCGCCTCGAGCACGCGTCTGAGGCACTGCACGCCGGTGCGCTCATCACCCTCGCAGGCGGCTTCCTCGCGGGCGACGGCGTCGATGCAGCGGATCAGGGCGAGCCCGCCGCCGGGCACGATGCCTTCGGCGACGGCTGCCTTGGTGGAGCTGATGGCGTCATCGAGCGCATCCTTCTTCGCCTTCATCTCCGACTCGGTCGGTGCGCCGACGCGGATCACCGCGACGCCGCCTGCGAGCTTCGCCAGCCGCTCCTCGAGCTTCTCGCGGTCGTAGTCGCTGGTCGCCTTGTCGATCTCGCGGCGGATCTGCGCCATGCGCCCGTCGATTGCCGCGCGCTGCCCCGCGCCGCCGATGATCGTCGTCGTGTCCTTGTCCACGACGACGCGCTTGGCGCGACCGAGCGAGGCGAGTTCGACGTCCTCGAGCCGCTTGCCGATGTCCTCCGACACCAGTTCGCCACCGGTCAGCACCGCCATGTCGGCGAGCATCGCCTTGCGGCGGTCGCCGAAGCCCGGCGCCTTCACGGCTGCGCTCTTCAGGACGCCGCGAATCTGGTTGACCACGAGCGTGGCGAGCGCTTCGCCTTCGAACTCGTCGGCCACGAACAGGATCGGCCGGCCCGACTTCGCGACCTGCTCGAGCAACGGGATCAGGTCCTTGAGCAGGTTGACCTTGCGGTCGGTCAGCAGCACGTAGGGGTCTTCGAGGACCGCTTCCATCTTCTCCGTGTCGGTGACGAAGTAGGGCGACGTGTAGCCGCGGTCGAACTGCATGCCCTCGACGACCTCGAGCTGGGTCTCGGTCGTCTTCGACTCCTCGACCGTGATGACGCCCTCGCCGCCGACCCGTTCCATCGCGTCGGCGACCAGTTCGCCGATCGCCGCGTCGTTGTGCGCGGAGATCGTTGCCACCTGCGCCTTTTCCTTGCGCGAGCTCACCTTGCGCGACATCGTCGCGAGCGCCCCGACCGCCGCCCGCAGCGCGCGGTCCAGGCCGCGCTTGATGTCGATTGCGCTCGCACCGGCCGTCACGTTGCGCACGCCGTCGGCAAAGATCGCATGGGCGAGCACGGTGGCCGTGCTGGTGCCGTCGCCGACCGCGTCGCCGGTCTTCTCGGCAGCCTGTCGCAGCATCTGTGCGCCGAGATTCTCCTCGGCGTCCGGCAGCTCGAACTCCTTGGCGATCGTCACGCCGTCGTTGCAGACCAGTGGTGCGCCCCACTTGCGCTGGATCAGGACCGACTTGGACTTGGGGCCGAGCGTGATGCGGACGGCCTCGGCCAGCTGGCTGGTGCCGCGCAGGATCTTCTCGCGCGCGGCAGAGCGGAACATGACCTGCTTGTGCGTCATGGCGCGACTCCCAATGCTTGCTGCAGACGCTCCTATTTTCGGCCGTCGTCGTCGCGGCCGGAATAGCGGAAAGCGTCGCCCGACTCGCGGGGGGCGCGAACAGTGGCGCGATTCGACGGCGCAAGTGGGTGGGGTGCAGGGGCGGTGTGCGGGCGGCTGATGGTCTATCGTGACTACACCGCTTCCGGACGCTGCCTCGCGTGCATCGAGGGCTGTCTGCAGAGCCTGCAGCGCATCTACGCCAACACACACACCGAGGACGACCTCACCGGCCGCAGAGCGTGACCAGCTGCGATACGTTGACGACCGAGGGCCGGGAGAGCCCCGCGTCGCGTCTGTCAGTGCTCGGCGGCTCGTGGATGACGCGGCCGACCGGTATCGTCGCGCCGGGCGGCAGGATGGGCCTCGCGATGCAGTTGATCCTGACCCCGCGGGTCCTGCGGTTCATGGACCGCCAGCGACGCGCGGCGTAGGCTCGGTACAGGGCACCGCAAGCCCCTGTGCGAGGTACAGCCCTGCGATGTCGTCGACGACTCCCGAAGCCATCCTCGAGTTCTGGTTCGGCCCGCCGCCCCACCGGCCGCGCGACGCATGGTTCCGCAAGGACGCAAGTTTCGACGCCGTCGTCCGCGAGCGCTTCGGCGACGCGGTCGACGACGCCCTGGCAGGCGGGCTCGTGCACTGGAGCCGGACGGCTCGCGGCGCGCTGGCGCACGTCATCCTGCTCGACCAGTTCACGCGCAACATCCACCGGGACACGCCGCGGGCGTTTGCGGGCGATGCGCTGGCGCTCGCGGCGGCGAGGGAGGCGATTGCACGTGGCTTCGACCGTGAACTCGAGCCCATCGAGCGTGGGTTCCTCTACCTGCCCTTCGAGCACTCCGAGGAGTGGGCCATGCAGGAGCGCTCGCTCGCGCTCTTCGGACAGCTCGCGGCAGAGACCGGCGACCGCACGCTGCTCGACTGGGCCGAGAAGCATGCGGCGATCATACGGCGCTTCGGGCGCTATCCGCACCGCAACGCGGCCCTCGGCAGGCCATCGACGGCAGCGGAACTCGAGTTCCTCCGGCTGCCGGGCTCGTCGTTCTAGTCCCGCCTTCGACGAGTCGTGGCTGAAGGCGCGACCGGTGCCGCGGCGTAGCGCCGATGTCGTCTGCTACGCGACCGGCCGGACATTCGCGTTGAGCCGGAACAGGTTCGTCGGGTCGTATTTCGCCTTGACCTTCTGCAGTCGCGGCAGGTTGGCCTGGTAGTTGTCGTCGATGACCCGCTGGCCCTCGTCCGCCACCTCGTTCGTGTAATAGCCGTCGGTGTAGTGAGCGAGCCCACCCCAGTATTGCTTGACGTATGCCACGTGCGGTGCCGCGTCGGCCGCCAGCGGCCACGCGACCGTTGCGAACATGTTGTGGGTCGCGCGTCGGTGCGGAAACGCCGTGGCCTCCACCGGCACGCGCGCGATGGCGCCTCCCGCGTGCTGGAAAAACGCCGTGGTGCTGCGGTCGGGATGTGGCTGGAAACCTTCGAGCATCGCCTGCACCAGCGCGCCGGGGAATGCATCGATGAAACCGGACTTCAGATAGCTGCCTTCGTTGCGCGGGTCGGTGCGGTCGTTCTTGCGTTGCAGGGCGACGTAGTCGATCGGCCGGACGCCGTCGGTGAGCGGCGTGCCGAGTTTGCGCAAAGGCGCGAAGGCCCGCTCAGCCTCTGCGGGCGGCCCTGAATAGCAGGTGTCGAGAATGAACACGCCCGGCTTGCCGCGCGGCGCCGTCATGATCGCATCGACATAGAGTTCCGCCGGGGCAGACGCGGTGATTTCCGCATACGCGAAGAGCAGCTCGCGCGCCCGCTCGATCGGGTAGACCAGCGCGCCGCCGATGACCTGCCGTGCCATGGGGTGCAGCGCGAACTCGAAGTCCGTCACGACGCCGAAGTTGCCGCCGCCGCCGCGCACGGCCCAGTGCAGGTCGGGGTTCTCGTCGGCGCTCGCATGCAGCAGGCGGCCGTCGGCCGTGACGAGGTCGACCGCACGCAGGTTGTCGCAGGCGAGGCCGAAGCGTCGCGCCAGCCGGCCGAATCCCGCGCCGAGTGTCAGGCCGCCGACGCCGGTGTGTGACACGGTGCCGGCGGTCGTCACGAGGCCGAGCGACATCGCTTCGTGGTCGAGCTCGCCGAGCAGACTGCCGCCTGCCACGTAGGCGACCTTCGCCAGCGGATCGACCCGCACGCCGTGCATCCGCGACAGGTCGAGCTGCAGCCCGCCGTCGCAGGTGGATTTTCCGGAGTAGCTGTGGCCGCCGCACTTCACGGCCAGCAGCAGGTCGTGCTGCCGCGCGAAATCCACGGCCGTGCGCACGTCGGCCGGGCCCGTCGGTTGCACGATCAGCGCGGGATGGCGGTCGATCGATTCGTTCAGCACGCGGCGCGCCGTGTCGTAGCCGGCGTCGCCCGCCAGCAGCAGCGGCCCGCGCAGGCTGCTCCTGAGTTGCTGCAGATCGCTGGCCGCGATCGCGGTGGCGGTGCCCTCGCGCGTGACGGCGCGGATGTCGGTGAGTTGCAGCGCGGCCTGCGCCAGCGCGCGACCGAAGGGCAGCACCATGCCCGCTGCCGTCGCCACCGAAAGCCCCACGAATCCCCTTCGACTGAGCATGGCGCGAACCTCCCTGTGCGCACGACTCGAGGCGCTGGATTCTATGCCTGCTGCGCTGCGGGTGGCCACTCCGCGATGGCGCTCTGCAACCGGCGCGGCTCCAAGGACAGCCAGTTGCGCCAAGGCGACGCCAAGGGCATCTGGCTAACGTGCTGGCGCCTGGCCCGGTACGTTGGCGTGGCCGCCGTCGACGTACAGGTGCTGCCCGCTGATCCACGAGCCCTGGTCGCTGCAGAGGAAGGCGACCGCATGGGCGATGTCGTCGCCCGTGCCGGCGCGGCCCAGCGGGATGAAGGCCTTGACGAGGCCCTGCCAGGCGTCGCCGCGCCCCATGTCGTCGAGCCGGCTGGTGTCGATGAGCCCCGGACAGACGGCGTTGACCCGGATGCCGTGCCGGCCGAGTTCACCGGCCAGGATCGTCGTCAGGCCGTTGATCGCGAGCTTCGAAGTCGCATAGGCGGCGGTGCCGGCCGCGAGCAGTCTCGCGCCCAGCGTGGAGATGTTGACGATGGCCCCGCCGCGACCCGCCTCGATCATCTGGCGCGCGAAAGCCTGGCACATGTAGAAGGTGCCCTGCAGATTGGTGTCGACGACGCGCTGCCACTCGCTCACGGGCAGCGTGACGACGTGCTGGCGGTCCCGTCCCTTGGTCGAGCCCGCATTGTTCACCAGGAAATCGACGGCGCCGAATTCGGAGCGGATGCGTTGCGCCAGTGCATCGACCGCCGCCGGATCGGCGACGTTGGAGACGATGGGCAACGCGCGGCGGCCGAGGGCACGGATTTCGTCAGCCACGGATTCGATGTCGCGCCAGCCGGCCGCGCGCTCGTCGGCAGGGTAGCGGTCGGGCGGCTTGCCGGTGCCGGTCAGTACGACGTCGCAACCGGCCTTTGCCAGCGTGACGGCGATGGGCCGCCCGATGCTGCGCATCCGTCCCGCGCCGGTCACCAGCGCGATCCTGTTGTCGAATCCCGTCAGCTCGAGGCCCATCGCTTTGCTCCCTGTGCCGCGACCAGAGTTTCGCGCGTCACCGCCTCGGGTTTCGCGGAGTCGCCTGGCAAGGTGAATGTCCCTGTTGCGACACTGGCGTAGAGTACGGACAAATTGGCTGACGACCTACCCCGGGGAGACCGACATGCAGTTGCAGGACCTGATCGCCGTGCTCGGCCAGAGCGGTGGCATCGATTCGATGGCGCGCGAACTCGGTCTCAGCGGCGCGCAGGCTACGGCGGGCGCGGCCGCGCTGCTGCCGGCGATCCTCGGTGGCTTCAAGAAGCAGGTGCAGTCGCAGCCTGCGGGGCTCGACGGACTGGCCGACATGCTCGGCGGTCTCGGCGGCGGTGGGCTCATGGACGCCGTGCTCGCGCCGAATCCCACGAACGCGACGCCGGGCAACGACATCCTCGGCCAGATCTTCGGATCGAAGGACGTGAGCCGCACCGTTGCGCAGAGCGCGTCGACGCGCTCGGGGATCGACCCCGTGCTGCTGAAGAAGATGCTGCCGGTGCTGGCGATGCTGGTCGCCGGCTACATGGCCAAGAGCCGCGCGGGTGCGCAGCCGCCATCGGGCGGGGGCGGCCTCGGCGACCTGCTGGGCGGCCTGCTCGGCGCGGGCAGCCCCGCAGGCGCTGGAACTGCCGCCGGCGCGAGCCAGGCGGGCGGCGGCCTCGGGTCGATGCTGGACCTCGACGGCGACGGCAACCCGCTCGACGACATCCTTGGCATGGCCGGCAAGCTGCTGAGATAGCCTGGGCCAGTTGCCCCCTGTTGCCGGCGCCGGCGACTCCGCCCGCGAAACCCGCGGCGAGCGCGGATCCGTCGACAGGCGCCGCCGCGACCAAGGCGGCCAGGAAGGGCGTCGACACCGTGAACAGGCTCCAGGGGCTGTTCGGGCATTGACAATACCGGGCCGCGGGACGAGCCAGGCGAGGCGGCGCCCGGCGGTTGCCTTGACGCCCGACGAGCCCCTCGGGTCTAATCCGCGATCCGGCGGGACGCTCCCGTCCCGCGTCTGTCTGCCGTGGCCAGGTAGCTCAGTTGGTAGAGCAGCGGACTGAAAATCCGCGTGTCGATGGTTCGATTCCGTCCCTGGCCACCACTTCCTAACTCAACGAATTGCATGCAGTTTCGGGCATAACCCTCCCGCATGTAGCCTCAGGGCGTGGAGAGAGAAAGGAGACCGATTCAAACGGGGCTTGGCACTGCTGCCGAGTCGAATTCGCCCAGATCACCGGTTCGGACACGAACCGGACATGGACCGAGCGCCGCAGTCGGCCAAAGCAGTGCTTCGAAGACCGGCGACTGATTACCGGGAGCGGCGATTCCCCGCTTGTCAGCTTCGACGGCGGGCACATTCCTGTGCCTGACAAATTGCCTCACTTCGTTGGGAGGTCAGGGCCGATCACGCGCGTGCCACCGCCGCTACATCACGGCGAATAGGCAGCGATGCATTCCTTCATCGTGTTGACGTGCAGATCAACCACCTTGCTCAAGGGCTTCTGATACCCACCCGAGAGGCACCATGCCAGCGGCACACCACCTGCCCGTGCTGCTTCAAATACCATGCGGTCGCGCATCATCATTTGCTTGGTGGTCAACACGCCCCCCAGCGGATCATCCACATGTGTGTCAGCGCCGGAGTGGTACAAGATCAGATCGTATCCGGCAAGGTCGGAAACTACGTTGCGCAAACGCCGAAGGTAGCTGTCGGCCTCTTCCGGAATCTTGTATAGCCGTCCGAAGGACAGATGCTCCACGCGGTCATAGAGTGAGAGACGAGTCAGGATGTCGTCCGTACCGTCCCCCAGATGCTGATCGGTGTCGAGGATCATCACTCGACGAACCCGCCCTTCGTTCAGGAGCTTGATGGTGGTCACCATCAATCCATTGAAGGTGCAGAACCCGGACCCCACGTCAAAATGGGCGTGGTGAAAGCCGCCGACCGGTGCGCAAGCAATACCGTGGTCAAGCGCGTGGCGTGCAGCCGCCAGCATTGCACCGGAGGTATATGGCAGTGAGCGCGCAACATCTTTCGAGAAATTGCTAAACCCGTTGGGTATGCGCCCGTCCAGCACACCGTTCACGTAGTCGGGACGATGGGCGAGGAAGAGGTCGTCTCGGGTTACCGGGGGGAACCCTTTGATCTCGATGGAAAGGTGCTGTTGCAGGCATGCGTGCACCACGCTGCGCGGCTTGCTCGCAGCAGGGCTGTATGAATCGCATTCGGCGATCATCGCTTCGTCGTAGAAGACTGCTATTGGGATCACTGAAACGCCCGGTTCAGAACCATTTTCTCAATGATATCGGGATCCGCCGGACAGAAAGCTGGTGAGCAGTCGAGCATTCTGAGTTCACCTCCCCCCTTACAATCAGGCCGCATGCAACTCCAAGCCCACTTCTACGACATTCAGCAGGTCATCACCCGGCGCCTGAAGGCCGCGCAGAGCGAAATTCTCGCGGCGGTAGCCTGGTTTACCGACCGTGAAATCTTCGACGTGCCATGCCAGCAGGCCCAGGCGGGTGTCCGGGTTTCCATCGCCGTGCTGGGAGATGACATCAACCAGGCACCGGGTGCGCTGAATTTCCCGAGGTTGTGCAACCTTGGAGGAAAGGTTGCGCTTCTGCCCCCGGGCAGCGACGGCGAACCCATGATGCATCACAAATTTTGCGTGCTGGATGGCCACACCGTCATCACTGGATCAACCGACTCGCCGGCCGGGCCATTGTGAGAATTACTGGGTTCCGATAACATCGGAAAATGATCGAAAGCTTCGGTAACGTGCTGGCGGAGGACTTGTTCTTCGATCGCCAGACGAGGGCGACACGGCGTTTCCCGGCCGAACTGCGGCGGGCGGCGCGGCGCAAAGTACTGTATCTGCACGACGCCGCGGTGCTCGACGACCTGCGGGTGCCGCCGGGCAATCGTTTGGAGGCGCTCAAGGGACGTATGAAAGGGTTCCACTCGATCAGAGTCAATGATCAGTGGCGTGTTGTGTTCCGGTGGGAGCACGGCAGCGCGTTCGATGTTGCAGTGGTTGATTACCACTGAGTGTATGGAGGGTATCAGGATGGCCACGAAGCGTTCCTTTCAGCCGGTGAATCCGATTCACCCCGGGGAGATGCTGCTCGAGGAGTTCCTGCGACCGGCGGGCAAGACGCAGACCGAGTTCGCGCAGGCACTCGGCTGGACCAAGGCGCGGCTCAACGAACTCATCAAGGGAAAGCGTGGCGTCACCGCCGAGGCGGCGCTCGATCTGGCGGAGGCACTGGGTACGTCGCCGCGGCTATGGATGAATCTGCAGGCGACCTTCGACCTCGCCGAGGCGGTGCGCAGGAGGAAGGCGGCGTAGCGCGGGTTTCAGACGTAGTTCGGTCGCGATGCGCCGACGCCCTTGCGCTTCTTGAACTTACAGCGTGGTTCGGTCGGCGCCGGTGCCCGGGGTTCGGTATGGGCTCGGTCGGCGTGGGCGGTTCGGTCGGCCCGTCGAGAACTCGTTCCGATTCTTCGCCTTTCTCACGCCGAACCCGGCTCTCCGAGCTACTGAAAATCCGCGTGTCGATGGTTCGATTCCGTCCCTGGCCACCACTCTATTCAAGGTATTGCGTCCTGACCAATTCAGCGACTTCGAGGTTCCGCGGGTCGAGTGTTGCAACCAGATCCGCATGGACGAGCGGCGCAGGTACGACATCCGGCCACCGTGGGTCCGTCGGGAACTTCCAGAAGGCATCCAGAATTTCGATGTTGCCCTTCAGATCAGCGCGCAGCCGATACCTCTCGGCGGCCGTGGCGATGAACTGCTTTGTCATGTTGGGGCGAACATAGGGCGTGCAGGTCACCGGCTTCAGGTGATTTGTCAGTTTGTCTGCTGCGACTCCCGCGCCCCGGAAAGCGCCGGTGCCCAGGCCCGCGCCCACCTGAGGCGATACCACGGCGTGTTCGCCATCGACCTCGAGGTCTGTCGGCAATGCGGCGGACGGCTGCGCGTCATCGCCAGCATCGAGCAACCGGCGCTCATTGAACGGTTCCTCGGGCACCTCGGCCGTGCGGCCGGCGCCGGAGGGTGCGGCGACGACGGACAGACGGCCGCGGCGGGCGACGGTCTGCGAGGTCATGGCCGATTGTAGCGTTCCGGTGCTTGCGCCGGGGTGCGCCCACCGGTCGCGCCGGGCGGTTGCGCCACGCCCGAGGCGCAAGTATGCTTCCAATCAGATTGATTAGGAGTGACTCAACTCATGACAACCCGAGTCGTGACAGCGCATCTGCCGAAGGAACTGGCCGAGAAGCTGGATGGGTTGGCGGATCAACTCGACCGGCCGCGCGGGTGGCTGGTCAAGGAAGCGGTCGAGGCGTATGTCGGCCTCGCCGAGGAACGACGACGCGAAACACTCGCCGCGCTCGAGGAAGTGGATACCGGTCGAACCGTGGATCACGCCGAAGTGGAGGCATGGGTTGCCAGCCTCGGCCGAGCGAAGAAGCCCAGGGCGCGCAGCAAGCGCGCGGATTGATGTCGTGGCGCTGCGTTGGGCGCAGGCGGCCTGTGCCGACCTGCGACGGATTCACGAGTTCCTGGAACCCGTCAACGCGGTGGCAGCGGCGCGCGTCGTTCGGGCAGTGGCAAGCAGGGTGCGGCGCATCCCTGCACAGCCGCGCCTGGGCGAGAAGCTCCCCGGCTTCGAGAACCGCGAGGTGCGCCGCGTGCTCATCCAGAGGTACGAAGTGCGTTACGAGGTCGCCGGGTCCGACATCCATGTCCTGCGGGTTTTCCACACCCGTGAGGATCGCCCGTAGGAATCGCAACCTGACAACCGGCGCTTCAAGTCCGCAGCAACGCCTGGTTCTCCAGGAACCAGGCGTACGTCTGCGCAAGCCCTTCCTCCAACCGGACAGTCGGGCGCCACCCCAACCCCAGCAGCCGGCTCACGTCGAGCAGCTTTCGCGGCGTGCCGTCCGGCTTCGTGGCATCGAAGCTCAAGCGCCCCTCGTAACCCACCACACGCGCCACCATCGTGGCGAGCTCGCGGATCGTCAGGTCCTCGCCCCAGCCGACGTTGACCGGCGGCTCGTCCGCATACCGCTCCATGAGATAGAGCAGCGCATCGGCCAGGTCGTCCACGTGCAGGTGTGATGACGAAGTCTTCCGCCTGGTCCTGCTGCAGCATCAGCCATTGCGCCTCGATGTAGTCACGGGCGTGGCCCCAGTCGCAGCGCGAGTCGAGGTTGCCGAGGTAGACGCAGTCCTGCAGCCCCTGCGTCAGGCGGGCGAGGCCGCGAGTGATTTTGCGGATGACGAAAGTCTCGCAGCGGATCGGGGACTCGTGGTTGAACAGGATGCCGTTGCAGGCAAACAGTCCGTACGCCTCGCGGTAATTGACCGTGATCCAGTAGGCGTACACCTTGGCCGCGCCGTAGGGCGAGCGCAGATAGAAAGGAGTCGTCTCGCGCTGCGGGGTTTCCTGCACCTTGCCGAACATCTCGGAGGTCGATGCCTGGTGGAACCGCGTGCGGCGCTCCAGGCCCAGGATGCGGATGGCCTCCAGGATGCGAGGCGTTCCCAACGCATCGGCGTTCGTCGGATGCGCTGCTGCTGCGAGATCGCGCGGCTTCGTCGCGGCATCCAGGGCCGTCAGTTGCAGCCCTGGCTTGGAGACAACGGTCGCTCGACCGCACCGTGGGCGACCTCCTCATGGAGGACACCGTGCCCAGTGGTGCAACGACCGGGTTTCGGATCGCAGCGCATCTGGCGCCGCTGGCCTGATCGTTCGATAGAATTGCCGAGGGGAATATTACCCTCGGCGTTGATTCGACCGTGCCTCCGCCGGCTGCTCGATGGCTTCCAGCAGCTTGGTATCCAGATCGGCAATCTCCGGCAGGGTCTTCGCATCCTCGACCAGCGGCTTGAGCTGCTCGTGCAGCTTCAGCGAGAGCGCGTGCAGGTCGCGATACCGGCTCACCAGGGTCGCGCCATTCGCCACCAGGTCCGCCAGCTTCTGATCCTGCTGGCGCTTTTCGGTGCGCAGCGTATTCAGCGTGGACTCGATCTGGCGACGCGCATCGGCTTCTTCCTGCTTCTGCTTCTTGAACGCGTTCATCTTCTTCAGGACGTTCGCGGGCGTGTCGGCCAGCGCCGTGTTGATCGCCTTGAGCGACTTTTCGCTCGCGGACAGCCGCTCCTTGACCTTCTGCAGTTCCGTCGCGGCGGCGGCGCGCTGGTTGGCCATCTGCTGAACCGCGCCCTCGTGCGCAGCCTTCGCCTCGGCGGCCGCCTTCTGGGCAATCGCCAGCTCCTGCTCGCTCGCGGCCAGCTTCTTCTCGAGCGCGGTGATGGCGCTCGCCGCCTCGTTCTTCGCGTTCGCGAGTTCGGTATCCGCCTTGGCGACCTTCTTCAGCGCGGCTTCCAGCGTTTCCTTCAGTTCTTCCTGGCTGCACTCGGGGTCCAGCTTGAGCGCCTCGGTGGCCGCCCGCATCAGGATCTGCTTGCTGATGGCGAGATCTTTCCAGACTTTCAACTGAAGGTCGTGTTGCGCTTGGCTCACTGCTTTCCTCGCGGGCTATGGAATGGATGGTTCATAACCCCCTATTCTAACCCAGAGCCCGGCAGGCCGTGGCAGGTCGCATCCAGATCCGTTGGGTTGTCGTGGGGAGGGGGGGGTGGCCCCCTGGCGCGCGGCGGGGACCCTGCCGGCCGCCGATTTCAGCCAGGCAGGGCCCTGCCGGGCCAAGGCACCGCCGGGCAGTGGGCCGTCAGTCTTCGGGCGGCTCGTCGAACAGGTGCAGGATGTTCTGGTACTTCTCGACGTACCACCGGTTCTCGTTGTTGTACCGTGGAATTGCCAGGGGGCGCACGCGGCCGGCATCCTCTGTCCAGAGGCAGGGGCAGGTCACTCGATAACCCGGCGGCTGCTCTCCAGGAGCGCGCAGGTCTTCGGGATTCACGCCCATGTTCTTCATGACGCCGTAGAGCCTGGCGACGTTCCGGGGCCCGCCGTTGTACGCGGCCACCGGGAAGATGCCGAGCACCTCCGGGTTGTCGCGATACGGTTCCCGAATCTCGGATCGCATCTGGGACAGCTCGATGTCGAACAGGCAGATCGCGGCCTTCATGGCATTCAGCAGGTTCGTGGCGCCGCGCTCGAAGTCCGGGTCGAGCTTCGCCCCGGGGCAGCGCCTGACGACCAGCGCATAGGTGCCGTTCCCTCTCCTGTTCGTGAACTGCATGGGGCCGAGCGCCTTGGCGCTCGAGACACTGTACCGGTACGCCTCCTCGCGCTTCAGACCGTAGTGGCTCAGCACGTCGTCGAAGGCGGTGGTGCCCCTCGTCAGGAAGTCGGCGTCGTCGGTCTGTTCGATGACGGCGAGCGTCGTGATGACCGCGGCGGGCACGACGTCCGCGAGCAGCGATCCCGGAAAGGCCATGCTGGGTACGTTGGCCGCGCGCAATTGCTCGATGGCCTTCTGCGCCGTGCCGAGCAGGAATTCCTTGCCGTCCGTGACGAACGTCGGATCGAGCGTGTCCTCGTTCGACGGCAGATACACGATGGGCGTCGCGGTCCGGACGACGTCTCGCCACCGCTTCTTCGCGACCAGCGCGCTGTCGAAGACAGGGAATTTCCGGCCATAGACCTTCAGCGGCTCGCCGTCTCTGGAAAACGCGAACATCAGCCGTTCGGCGCCCGTGCCTCTGACGTGCCTCGCCGTCACGCCAGGCGTGCGCAACAGAAACGGCAGCGGCCTTCTTCCCGGCCGCCACTTGACCGGCGGGCGCGGAATCTCGATGTGCACGATCGACCATTCCTTCCTTGCGTCGCTCCACAGCGCGAACGCGACCGGGCGGCCACGCAGCACCTCGCGTCTGCCCTTGCCCGTGAAGACATACTGGAGTTCGACGTTACGAAGCCGGGTCTGGGCCTCGGCGACGAGATCGAGGATCACTTCGTGTCGTTCGCGCGTGGCTTCCACCACCACTTCTTCGATCGCGCTGGCGGGCGGCGCGGGCTGCGGCCGCTCCGACCCGGCCACGGCCAGCGGCACTTCTCCATCGGCGGTTTCGTCGTCCTTGAGACCCTCTTCGGGTTCCGGCGGCAGCGACAGGTCTTCGCCCGCGAGGACGGGTTCCGGTTCCTCCACCGTGCCGCCTGTGTTTGTGCACGCAGCGCAAGCCAGGACGGCGAAGATCGGGAGGACCTTCAGGAATCGCATATGAGAGGCATTTCTCGCACGCTGCCCTGCGGGCATCAGAACGATCAACGACTATATTCGGTCTGATTCGGTTTCGCGAGAAGCCCGGACTGCGCGGCTCGGCGACGGTGGCAGCGACGTGCACTGCGCCGACGCATGGACCGTTGCAGAGATCGCTGTACGAGCCCCGTCGGCCTTGATCACGATGCCGGTGCCGACGTTGGCTGCGTCGTCAAGGGGCTTGACGTCGAGGGTCCCTTCTGTGATCGTCGATACGGCAGAGGGCATCGAAGCCACTGCGCGGTCGGTTCGACGGGTCCGAAGCCATCGCGATCCTGCTCGACGGGACGCGTCTCGATCATCAATTCAATGCAACCGGGCACTGGCGACCAGTCAGTGCCTCGATCATGGAACCGAGGGGAGAGGAAGTGAAAAAAGCGGGGCACTTTGCACGACTGGCCAACCTGTTTGTCGTCTGTGGCGCGGCCAGTGCGTCCGGTCCGGCCTGTGCCCAGGCGGCGACACCGCAGCCGTCCGCCGGCGCCGAGTCACGGCTCGAAGAGGTGGTCGTGACGGCGCAGCGGCGCGAGGAGCGGCTGCAGGACGTTCCGATCGCCGTGAGTTCGATACCGGCCGACCAGATCGAGGTGCGACGCATCGACAACCTGCTGGACATGTCCGGATTGGCGCCCAACCTGGCGATCAGCCGCTACCCGAACAGCAACGTCGTCTCGCAAGTCGCCATTCGCGGCGGCGTGACGGTCAATTCCGCGATGTACTGGGAGCCGAGCGTCGGCATGTACCTCGACGGCGTCTATCTCGGCAAGGCCGTGGGCTCCGTGTTCGACGTCGTCGACGCCGAACGCATCGAGGTCCTGCGCGGGCCGCAGGGCACTTTGTACGGTCGCAACACGATGGCCGGCGCCATCAACCTCATCACCCGCCCCCCCAGCGGCGAGTTCAGCGGCCGCGCGAGCATCGACATCGGCAACTACGGTTCCCACATCGAGAAGCTCTCGGTCGACCTGCCGCGGATCGGCATCGCGCGGATCGCGTTCGGTGTGCGCTCCGAGCAACGTGAAGGCCTGGTCGAACTGACGCCAGGAAGCCCGGGCACCGAGCTGGACTCGCGTGACAAGTTCGCCGCGCGTTTCGCGCTGGGCCTCGACTTCAGCGAGGAGTTCAAGGTCGACTACCGGTTCGACTACACCGACGTCGACCAGATGCCGCCGCACAGCCAGCTCTACAGCCTGACGGCGGTCAGCCAGCCTTTCCTGAGCGCCGCGCCTTACGCATCGCGGGAGCGGCTCGACCGGGTCAGCACGAATTGGCCCGGCTACGAGCAGCTGGAACTCGAAGGCCACGCGCTGACCCTGGCCTGGGACATCAACGACACCAACACCCTGAAGTCGATCAGTTCGTACCGCACCTTGTACAACGACGACTCGGTCGACCTGGACGGCGTGCCGATCACGATCGCCACGGCCAACCGGATATCGGATTTCGACCAGAAGTCCCAGGAACTGCAGTGGATCGGCAGCCTGCAGCGGCTGAACTACGTGCTCGGCCTCTATTACTACGAAGACGATGGCTACACGAAGAACCCGCACGTGTTCTTCTTCGGCACCGACAGCTCCGAGTACGGCTTTGGCGTGGAAGCGAAAGCGGCCTACGCGCAGCTCGACTACCACGTCACGGACGCGCTGACTGTCACCGGCGGCCTGCGCTGGACCGACGAGGACAAGCACACGCTGCGTTACAAGACCGTCACGGGTTTCGGCGCGCCGATTCCGAAGGTCGAGGCCGACGCGTCGTTCTCCGACACGACGCCGATGGCGAGCATCTCCTACAAGTTCGGCGACCTGCTCAACGTCTACCTGCGCTATGCCGAGGGCTTCAAGAGCGGCGGTTTCCCTGGCGAGGCGGGTAATGCCATCGAGGCGGTCACTCCGTTCGAGCCCGAGCAGCAGACGACCTGGGAGGCCGGCGCCAAGCTGTCGTCGTCGGACGGTCGCCTGCAGGTCAATGCCGCGCTCTTCAACAACGACATCGAGGACATGCAGGTCAACCGCTTCACCGGGTTGCCCGGCGTGTCGGTGATCCGCAACGTCGGCAAGGCCCAGACACGGGGCGCAGAACTCGAGGTGACCTGGCTGCCGATCGAGGAGCTGCGGCTGCAGATGAGCTATGGCTACCTCGACGCCGAGTGGGAGGAGTACCTCGAAGCACCGGCGCCCAACCAGCCGGTGACCAACGTCGCCGACAACCGCTCGTACCCGCACGCGCCAGAGCACACGCTGAATCTGGTGGCCGATGCGCGACTTGCACAGCTTTCCTGGGGCGACCTGCGCGGCATCGTCGACTACAACTACACGTCGTCCTTCTACGCCTATGCCTACCAGCTGGAGACGGTCGATCCGACACGCGCGACGGCGGGCAACACCGAGGTCGACTCGCTCGGCCTGCTGAACATGCGCCTCGCGATGACGGACATCCCGCTGGGCGAGGCCGGCAAGGGCGAGGTGGCGCTCTGGGTGCGCAACGTCACGGACGAGCAGCAGCCGGTCAACTACATCGACTTCGGCCCGGGCTTCTTCCAGAACTACCGGCTTGCGTACTTCCAGGAGCCGCGCACCTACGGGGCCACGTTCGTCTACCGCTGGTAGCGACCACGCGGATTCATGGCAACGCGCCCGGCCACACGACCAGCGGCCGGGCGGCCAGACCCGCATCATGCTGGCGGTTCATGCGGGCGCGTCCTGCGCGACGCGCCCGGCTGGACGCTGGAGCACATGCTCGGCGCTTCGAGTATCCCCGTCACCGTGCTCGTCGATGCGAGTGGTCGCGTCGTCGGCCGGTTCAGGGGCGCCAGGGAATGGGGCAGCGCCGAATCCGTCCGCCTGATCGGGCGGACATTTGCCACAGTCGCTGTCCGCGCCTGCACTGATCCTGCGGCATGATCTCCTTCCCGATGACCTGCTCCCGGGACTCGCTCGCATGGCACCACGCGAACCCCTTCCCGGCATGACGATCACGCCACTCCTGCGCCCCGCGGCACGGCTCGCGCTGCTGCTCGTCGCCGTCGCACCGTCGTTCGCCGCCGGCCCGGCCGTACCCATCGGTGGCGGGCTGCGTGACGACAACGCTGCCGTCTGGTCGCGGCTGGTCGAACTCGCCGGCGGTCGTGGCGCACGCTTCGTGGTACTCGCGACCGCGTCGAGCGACCCGGAGTCGGCGGCGCGCGGCACGATTGCCGCGCTGAATGCGCACGGTGCGGTGGGAGAGCACTTGCCGGTGGCACCCGAACTGAAAGGCGTCGATCTCGCGCGGGCCGTGCGCGACCCGGCGCTGATCGCCAAGGTGCGCGCCGCGGACGGCGTGTTTTTCACGGGCGGCGACCAGGGCCGCATCGTCGACACGCTGCGTCCCGGTGGCGTCGAGTCCCCTTTGCTCGAGGCGATCCGCGAGTTGCAGGAGCGCGGTGGCGTCGTCGCCGGCACGTCGGCGGGCGCGGCGATCATGAGTCGCACGATGTTCCGCGATCCGGCCGACGTCCTCACGCTGCTCAAGGGCCCGTTGCGCCCCGGCCAGGACTACGATGCCGGGCTCGGCTTCGCGCAGTCCGACTTGTTCGTCGACCAGCATTTTCTGCGCCGTGGCCGCCTAGGTCGCATGTTGCCGCTGATGCTGGCGCGCGGCATGACGCTCGGCCTCGGCGTCGAGGAAGACTCGGCAGCGGTCCTGCGCGGGCAGGAGGTCGAGGTGCTGGGCCCGGGCGGTGCGCTGCTCGTCGATCTCGCCGAGGCGACGACCGATCCGCAACCCGGCGCCTTCAACGTCGCCAACGTGCGGCTCACCTACCTCGGGCACGGCGACCGTTACGACCTGCGCACTCGGACCCTGCTGCCCGCGAAGGCCAAGCTCGAGGGCCAGCGCATCGACCCGCGCGCGGCGGACTTCAAGCCGTTCTACGGCGAGGCGTCGTTCGCGCTCGACGTGCTCGCGGCCGGCGTCGTGCTGCAGAGCATGGTGCACATCGTGGATGGCCGCTCGACGGAGGCGCGGGGGCTCGCCTTCGACGTGAGCCCGGACGCGTCGGTGCCGCGCGAGCTGGGCTTCGAGTTCCGCTTCGCGCGTCGTCCCGACACCCTCGGCTGGTACGACCCCGTCATGGCCGCCGATGCCTACACGATCGCCAACGTGCGTCTCGACGTCGTGCCGGTGCGCGTGGCGCAGCCGCTGTATGGTCCATGGCGTCGGTAGATCGCGCCGCGCGGGCGTTCGCCTGGCGGTCCATGGATCTCACGACACTTTCGTCCGCGCGGGTTGCACATTGCCTTGCACCCGGTATATTGGCCGCCCGATGAATCGCCCCGCGCACTCCCGACCGCTGCTTGCCCTGCTGCGCGGCTCGGCCCGTCTGGCGGGGCTGGTGCTGGCGCTCTTCCTGTCGACGACGGTCATGTCCGTGGCATGCGCCGAGCACGATCTGGCCGATGCGGGCGTCGGTGTCTGCGAGGTCGATGCATCGACGCCTGACAGCTCCGCACCGGGCGGCTCCGACTGGACCACGCACGCGGGCGGGCACTGTTGTCACATGGGCGGCTGCCACGTCGCCGCGCTCGCATCACTGATTGCCACGGTGACGGTCGATGCCGGAGCCAGCCTCGTGCGCTCCGAGCAGCCGTCGCGATCGTCGGCGTCCGTCCGCACAGAACTGCGCCCTCCCATCCTCTGAGCGCTTGCTGAACGTCGACGCCGTGGTTGCAGGACCGCGGTGCTGTTCGCCTGCCCGGAGGATTTCCGTCGATGCGTGTTTCCGTTTCGACGCGGCTCTGCGGAGCCGCGTCTGGTGTCGCCATGCTGATCGTGTGCGGCGTCGTCTGGTCGTGCGTGCCGCAAGCAGCGCGCGCCGCCGGGACCGCCATGGCCCCGCCGGAGTTGCGTGCGGCCGTGACGGACGCCTGGTCCCGCCATCCGGAGGCCATGGCCACGCAGGCGACGATCGACGCCGCGAGGGCCCGGGCCGAAGCGGCCGACCAGCCGGTCTACAACCCCGAATTCGAACTGAACGCCGACGACGAAGGGCCGGACCGATCGGCCACGGGAGGCATCGGCCTGACGCTCGACCTCTCCGGCAAGCGGCGCGCGCGCACCGGGGTTGCCGACGCGAACGTCGATGTCGCGCTCGCCACGGCGCAGTTGCGTCGCCGGGATTTCGCCCGGACCTGGCTCGACGCATGGTCGAGCGTGATCGCGGCCGAGCGACGCGTGACCCTCGGCGGCCGGCGCACGAGCCTGCTCGAGCGCGCGGCCGAGCTTGCCGTGCGGCAGTTCGCGGCAGGCGACATTTCGAGTCTCGACCGGGATTTTGCGCTGCTTGCGCGCGACGAAGCGGCTGCGGACCAGGCGACGCTGGTCGCGGATCTCGCGTCGGCGCGGGCGAGCCTGCGCAGTCTGGACGGCACTGCCACCACTCCGGCGCGCATTGCGTTCTCGGGCCCGGAAGTGGCGCCGGCGATGGCACTGGAAACGCTGCCGGAATGGGTCATCGCCCGGTCCAGTGCCAGTGCCGCGAGGGCACAGGTCGTCGTGGCCGAGCGCGATCGCCTGGCCGACCCGACCGTGAGTCTGCACGGCGGCCGCATCGAGCTCGCCGATGGCGCGAGCGACAACCTCTACGGCATCAGCGTTTCCGTGCCGCTGTTCGTGCGCAATTCCCATCGCGCCGAAGTCGCCGCCGCGATGGCCGATGCGCGCGCGGCGGACGCCGACCTCGAACGCGTCCGTCACGAATTGCAGGCCCGCGCCGAGCGCGCCTCCGGCACTTACCGGGCGATGCACGAGGCATGGCGACGGTGGCAGCAGAGCCCGGGCACCAACGTCGAGGCACGTGCCGAACTGCTCGAGCGACTGTGGCGGGCGGGAGAGATGTCCACGTCGGACTACCTGCTGCAGTTGCAGCAGACCGTCGATACCGCGCTCGCAGGCGCCGAACTCGAAGGCCGGCTCTGGCTCAGCTTCACGGACTGCCTCGCTGCAACGGGTCTGCTCGAGCGCTGGCTCGGCCTTGCCGTACCCACTGGTGAATGAACCATGCGAAAAACAGAATACGCGATGACCGCGACCCTGCTGGTGCTGATGCTGGCGGCGACGGCTTGCGCGCCGGGTGACACCGGCGCGCCCACCGGAGCCGCGGCGCACGGGGAGGGCGGCGAGGAGCAGGGTCACGACGAAACTGAAGCCGGCGACCGGTCGGTCAGGATGGACGCCGCGGCGCTCGACGCGGCGGGCATCGAGTTCGAGACACTGGCCGTCGTCGCGATCGACGAGCGGTTGCGTGCTCCGGGCGAGGTCGTCGACGACGCCTACGGCACGACGCTGATCACGCCGCGCGTGGCGGCCCTGGTGGTCCGGCGGCACGCGAGACTGGGTGACGAGGTTCGCGCGGGTGCCCCGCTGGTGACCCTGTCCAGTGTCGAAGCTTCGCAAGCGCAGGGCGAACTCGCGGTCGCAGAGCAGGAGTGGCGGCGTGTCGAGTCGCTCGGTGCCGACGCCGTGTCCGGGCGGCGTTACGCCGAGGCGCGGATCGCCGTCGAGCTGGCGCGGTCGAAGGCGAGAGCCTACGGCCTGCCCGAAACCACGCGCGTCGGCGTCCAGGGCGAGTTCACGCTGCCTGCGCCGCATGCCGGCCGCATCACCGAGGACGCGTTCGTCGTCGGCGAGCGCATCGAGCCCGGCCGGACGCTGTTCCGACTGGTCGACGAACGCATCGTATGGATCGACGCGAAGCTTCCGGCCGATCTGGCGCGGGGCGTACCGGGCGGCGGCAGCGCGACCATCGTCTCAGGCGATGCGCGCCTGACCGGCAAGGTTCTGCGACAGGCGCATCGCACGTCGGAGGCGACGCGCAACGCCATCATCCGTATCGAGGTCGACAACCGCGAAGACCGGCTGCACGCCGGCGACTACGTGGACGTCTATCTCGAGAGCAGCGCCGGGCTGCGCCCGCAGGTTTCGGTCCCCAACCAGGCATTGCTCCAGCTCGACGGCCGGCCGGTCGTGTTCCGCCAGGGCGGGGCCGGCGTGCTGGAGCCGGTCGAAGTCCGCCCGGGGGCGGTGATCGGCGGCCGGACGCTGATCGACGAAGGCCTCGCGCCGGGCGACACGGTCGTCGTCGAAGGCGCATTCGCGATCAAGGCGCGGCTCCTCAAGGCTCAACTCGGAGCAGGCCATGCGCATTGATCTGGCGAGGTTGCGGACCGGAGGCGCCACATGCTGAACCGCCTGGTCGAAATGTCGCTGAACTACAAGCTGCTCGTGATCATCGGCTTCGCGGTGATTGCGGCGCTCGGCGTACGTGCCGTCCTCACCGTACCGATCGACGCCTTCCCCGACGTCACGCCCGTGCAGGTCAGCATCTACACGGAGTCGCCGGGGCTGGCGGCCGAGGACGTCGAGCAGTTGCTGACGTTCCCGGTCGAATCGGCACTCGCCGGCCTGCCACGGGTTCGGGAAATCCGCTCGACGAGCCTGTTCGGTCTGTCGTTCGTGTCCGTGTACTTCGACGACGGCATGGACGTCTACTTCGCCCGGCAGCTCGTCAACGAGCGCCTGCAGGAACTCGGCGATCGTCTGCCCGCAGGCTACGGCAAGCCGGAGATGGGGCCCAACGCCTCGGGGCTGGGGCAGGTCTACTGGTACACGGTCGAGCGTGCGCCGGGCGTGACGCGCGAGCGGGTCAGCGACATGGACCTGCGCACCTGGCAGGACTGGACCGTGCGCCTGATCCTGCGCACCGCGCACGGCGTCGACGACGTCACGTCCTGGGGCGGTGGCGAGCGCGAGTTCCAGGTCCGCATCGATCCCCAGCGCCTGCATGCGCGCGGACTGGGCTTTCGCGACGTCATCGAGGCGATACCGGTCAACAACGGTCAGGTCGGCGGCAACGTCATGGACGTCGGCCGCGAGCAGTACCTCGTCCGCGGGCTCGGCCTGCTGCGCTCGAGTGACGACATCGGCGGCATCGTGCTCCAGTCGGACGATGGAATTCCGATCTATCTGCGCGACGTCGCGGAAATCGTCGAGGCGCCGGCGCCGCGCTTCGGCGCCGTGACACGTGACGGCGAGGAAGTCGTGCTGGGCATGGCGCTCGCACGCATCGGCGAGAATGCGCGGGACGTGATCGCGGCCGTCGAGGCGAAGCTCGACACGGTCCGTGCCGCGCTGCCCGACGGCATCGAGCTGAAGCCCGTCTACTCGCGCACCGATCTCGTCGATCAGGCCGTGGGTACGGCAACCCGGGCGCTGGTCGAGGGCTCGGTCCTGGTCGCGATCGTGCTGCTGTTGTTCCTCGGCGAAGTGCGTTCGGCAATCGTCGTGATCGCGATGCTGCCGCTCGCGATGCTGATCGCGTTCATCGGCATGCGTCAGTTCGGGCTGTCGGCGAACCTGATGTCGCTGGCGGGGCTCGCGATCGGCATCGGCATGATGGTCGACGGCGCGGTCGTCATGGTCGAGAACGCGTTCCGGGTCATGGCCGAGCGACGGGCGCATGGCGACCACGTCAATCGCACGGCGTCCGTGCTCGCCGCGGCGAAGGAGGTCGCCAATCCGATTGCGTTCGCGATCCTGATCATCATCGTCGTCTTCCTGCCGCTGTTCAGCCTCGAGGGACTCGAGGGCAAGATGTTCAAGCCGATGGCGTTCAGCATCGCCTTCGCGATGGCGGGCTCGCTGCTGCTGAGCCTGACACTGGTCCCGGTGCTGGCGTCGCTGGTACTCGAGCCCAGGCCCGAAAGCGACGTACGTCTCGTGCGCATGCTCAAGACGAGGTACCGCCCCCTGCTCGAAGCCGCGCTGGCGAGGCGCAAGGGCGTGATCGCCGCCGCCGTCGTCATGCTGCTCGCGAGCCTCGCGCTGTTTCCCCTGCTGGGCAAGGAGTTCATGCCGCAGATGCAGGAGGGCTCGATCATGTGGCGCGTCACGGGCATTCCGTCGACCTCGCTGCAGGAATCGATCCGCACGAGCAAGGTGATCGCAGACGCGTTCAAGGAATTTCCGGAGGTCGAATCGACGATCGCGATGATCGGCCGCGCCGAGAAGGGCGAGACGGCCGACGTCAACTACATGGAGATCTATACGCCGCTCAGACCGGCTTCCGAATGGACCAGGGGTCGCACCATCCAGGGGCTCGAGGACGAGATGCAGGAAGCGCTCGAGCGTGTGGTGCCGAACGTCGTGCCGGGCTATACGCAGCCGATCCAGATGCGTGTCGAAGAGCTGATCTCGGGTGTTCGCGCGACGCTTGCTCTCAAGCTCTACGGGCCGGAGCTCGGGGAACTCGACCGTCTCAGTGACCTGCTGAAGGCGGTCCTCGGCACCGTGCCGGGCGTGAGTGATCTGTCGCTCGAGGCCAATGTCGGCAAGCCACAGATCCGGATCGAGGTCGATCGCGACGAACTGGCCCGCCACGGCATGAACGCCGAGGAAGTGCTCACCGTCGTGCGCAACGGCCTCGGCGGCGAACCTGTCAGCGTCCTGCTGGATGGCGTCAGGCGCTTCGACATCGCCGTGCGACTCCAGGAGGACTACCGCGACACCGTCGAGGCCTTGAGACGCATACCTCTGAAGTCCGAGACAGGCGCCCTGATCCCGTTGAGCGAAGTCGCCACCGTGGGTGTCGACGAGGGTTATTCGTTCGTGCGACGCGAGCAGTTGCAGCGCTACGCCGTGATCCAGATGGACGTGCGCGGTCGTGACGTCGACGGATTCGTGGCGGAGGCCACTGCCGCCATCGACAGCCGGGTTCGCCTGCCGGCGGGGTACTGGTTCGAATGGGGTGGCGCGTTCGAGAACCAGCAACGCGCGCTGACGCGCCTGGCGATCATCGTGCCGGTCACGATCTTTTTCATCTTCGTGCTGCTCTACACGGCATTCAACTCGTTCCGCCACGCCGCGCTGATCCTCGCCAACGTTCCGTTCGCGACGATCGGCGGAGTGGTCGCGCTCGCGGCAACGGATCAGTACCTGTCGGTGCCTTCCGCGATCGGCTTCATTGCCGTATTCGGCGTGGCAATGCTGAACGGCATCGTGCTGGTGAACTTTCTGAACGAGCTGCGCACCAGGGGGCTGTCGGTGCGCGATGCCGTACTGCAGGGCACGGCCCTGCGGCTGCGACCCGTGCTCATGACCGCGAGCGTGGCGATACTCGGGCTCGTGCCGATGCTGCTCTCGAGCGGCGTCGGCGCCGAAACCCAGCGGCCGCTCGCCACGGTTGTCGTGGGCGGGCTGCTGAGCGCGACCTTGCTGACACTGGTGCTGTTGCCGGTGCTGTACGAGTGGATGGAGAGCCGCCTGGAAATCCGGCAGGCCGCCGAGGCGGAGAGCTGAACTTCGGTGCGGGAGACGATCACTCGACGGGGCCGTCCAGGCCAGGGCGCAACTTCGGCGTCGAGGCGAGCGGGCAGGGCTGGTACGACTACGCCATGTCGCGATACGGTCGTCCCTGGGGAGACGAGCGCAACGGCTACGTGGCTGGCGAGCCGCCCGATTTCATGCCCGAGGGCTGCCGCAAGCGGGTGGTGCCGCTTCGTCGTCAGCCATCGTCGTCGAGCACGGCGACGTCCACGCGTCGTGGCCCTTCGATCTCCGCGCTGCCCGATTCCGTCAGCGTCACGGAGAAGTGCTGTTCCGCTTCGGCGACCGCGTCGTTGACGAGCGGCACGTAGATGGCGCGTGTCACCTGGCGATTGAGGAACCGCGCCATGCCGGCCGACGCGCGATAGTCGGCGCCGGCCTGCGCACTGCCGTCCTGCGTCTGCCAGGGCACGTCGGCGGTTCCTTCGGCACCGCCGACGCGACGCAGGACCACGACTGCGGCCGGAGCGCTCTCGGCGATCCGGATGGAAGTGGTGGCGACGGCGATGCGCGCGCGACCCGGCGCGGGCGGCTGTCCGGTGGTGGTCGGCGTTGCGGGGCGTGCCGCGGTCACCGCTTCGTCGCGCGTCCCGGTGATCTGCGGCGTCGGGCCTGGCACCGATGGCGTGGTGGCATGGCCATCGACCTCTGGCGCCGGCGACGACGTTGGCGGCACCGCTGCGGTGGCCGGTCCGGATGGGTCTGTCGCGGCCGGCCCGGTATCGCCGGGGCCGACGACATCCGGGGGCGCCGCGCCATCTCGATCGCGAACGAGCAGGTACCCGGCCGCCACCAGCAGCACCAGCGCCGCCGCGGTCGCAAGACGTCCGGTTCGACCGTGTGCCGTCGGCGATGAAGGCGTCGCCGCGATCACGAGTGGAACGGCCGGGACCGGTGCAGGTGGTTCGACGAGGGCAGTGATCGGCGCCGGAATCGACGCCTCCGCGGGCTCTGCCGTTGCCTCGGCCGGGGCGATCACGAGCGACGCCGCGAGGTTGGTCGTGGCCGCAACCGGTGGCGCCACGAGTTCGTCCGCCGCGGCGACAGCCGTCCCCGCCTGCGCCAGCGAGCGCACCCACTCCTCGATGTCGGCCGGACGCTCGGCGCGCGACCAGGCGAGGCCGCGGGCCAATACGGCGTTCTGGGCCGGCGACAGGCCGGGCAGCGGGTTGGCCTCGAGCCGCTGCTCGCGTGCTTCGCTGGCGGGGATGCGATCGAACGGGTGACGGCGCGTGAGCATTTCGTACACGACGCACGCCAGACTGAATACGTCGTCGCGTGGCTCGGCGGGCAGTCCCTCGAGCACCTCGGGGCTCGCGTAGACGCGCGTCGCGGCGGCGGGAACCACCTCTGCGTCGAGTTCGCCGTCGGTCGATGCGGGGTGGATTTCGCGGGCCGCGCCGAAGTCGAGTACCTTGATGCCGCCGTCCTGCGGCAGGAAGACGTTGCTCGGCTTGATGTCGCCATGCGGGATGCCCTTGCGGTGCGCGCAGCCGAGCACGGCCGCGCAACCGCCGGCGATGCTCACTGCCTCGGCGACGTGGATCGGCGCGGTCGCCGCGCGATTGATCCGCGCGCGCAGCGACATGCCTTCGAGCAGCTCCATCGTGATGAACCAGGTGCCGAGATCGCAGTCGAGGTCGTACATGCGCACGACCTGCGGGTGCTGCACAGCCTGCGACTGACGGAACTCGCGGCGCAGGCGCGCGATGTTGGCCTCGTGCGCGTATTCGTCGCGCAGGACCTTGACGGCGATCCACGAGGCATCGCCCGCGGCTTCGTCGCGTCGCAGGTCCTGCGCGCGGAAAATCGTGGACTGCCCGCCGCGGGCGATGGCGTCGCCGAGCGCATAGCGATCGCGCAGGATCACGCCGGGGCGCAGTTCGCGTGGTGGCGGCAGTACGCTCAACCGGCTCGCCGCATAGGTTGCCGCCGCTTCGGCCGTGTGCTCGTCGAGGATCTCGGTCGGCTCGTCCTCGGTCGAGACGCGGCCCGATGCCGGGACGCGGCCGCGAACGACGTCGCGCGGGCGTATTTGCGGGGTGACCATCTTGGGGGACGACGCTGGAGGTGCTTGCCGCCGATTATCACCGTCCCGGCGCCATACGCGCTACGGCCACATTTCCGTGATACCGCGGAAGCGGATGCGACGGATTTGCACCCAGGCGCTTATGTAAAGGCTTCAATTGCCTCCGCCATGTCGCTGGGTCGGCGTTCGTGCCGCCATGGCGCTGCGCCGCTGCGTGATGGGGTGGCCTTCGCGTCAAAGGGTGGTCGTGGCCATCGGCGCGGCTTAACATCCGGCCGGGCCGTCACGGCATGACGGGCAGGCTCTCATGCGCACGCTTTCTCCCGCCACCGCTGGTCTCGCGATCGCCGCGATCGTCACCGTTGTCCTCGGCGCGGGACTTTCCCTGGCGGCGACGGCGGTCAAGGGAACGATCACGCGTGACGACGTTCTCCGCGCCGGGCCGGTGGCAACTGCCACGCCCGTGGGCAGGATCGCGCAGGGCGCCAGCGTCGACGTCATCGATCGCAACGGCTTCTGGCGCCGCGTCAGTGCGCCGGCCGGCCAGGGCTGGCTCAAGCTCTCCAGTGTGCGCGTCGATTCCGGCACGACAGCGGGAGCGGGTCTCGCTGCACTCGCCACCGGCCGCGGTGCGACCGGCAACGTCGTCACCACCAGCGGCACACGCGGCATTTCGGCCGACGACCTGACCGGCGCGACACCGGACACGGCGGAACTCCAGACGCTGGAGGCGCTCGCCGTCACGCCGGAACAGGCACGCGTCTTCGCGGGCGAAGGCCATCTGGTCGCGCGTCGCGTGGAGTACATCGGGCGGGCGAGTGGCGGCAGGAACGCGAACGGGAAGCCGGCGAATGGCGACTAGCCGCGATCATCGCCGGGTCGGACGCCGCGCCGGCGCGCTCGTGCTGGCCAGCGTCGTGCTCGCCACCCTCGGAGCGCCGACCGGCGCCTTCGCAGCGGCCAGGGGCGACCCCCTGGGTGGCCTGGGAGGCGCGCTCGGCGATGCGCTGAAGGACAAGTTCAGGACGACGCCGAAGACACCCGAGAAGCCGGTCGACACCGCGGCGCGGACGCTGGAGGTGCTGGCCGACGACACGAAGGGCGACCGCCAGGAGGAGATCGACCTCGGACGCGGCGTGGCGGCCAAGATGCTCGGGGCCTACGACCTGGTCGACGACGCGGCGCTGCAGGCCTACGTGGGCCGCGTCGGCATGGTCGTGGCGGCGCAGGGCGAGCGGACGAAGCTGCCGTGGCGATTCGTCGTCCTCGATGCGTCGTCGATCAACGCTTACGCCGTCCCCGGCGGCATCGTGTTCATCACGCGCGGGCTCTACGACCTGCTCGACAGCGAGGACGAACTCGCCGCCGTGATCGGCCACGAGATCGCGCACGTTCAGCGCAGACATCACTACCAGGTCATGAAGCAGCAGAAGCTGGTGGGAGCGCTGTCGGACGCGGCGGCTGCGCAGCTCACGGTCGACAGCAAGCTGCTCGACACGCTGTGGTCGCGTGCGACGGAGGTCATGACGCGCGGTCTCGACAAGTCCGCCGAATACGCAGCCGATCGCGAAGGCATGGTGCTTGCCGCGCGCGCCGGCTACGACGCGTCGGCGTTGCTCGGCGTGCTGGAGAAGATCGGCGCCAGCGCGACCGCGGGCTCCGACGCGACGATGCTGTTCTCGACCCATCCCGCGCCCGCCG
>WBZL01000722.1_pt1 | contig 36875 bp, 25 predicted proteins | sample 5204291 | NCBI WGS metagenome assembly WBZL01 (sample SAMN12344345, study PRJNA552823) | activated sludge metagenome | biome: Activated sludge suspended growth; feature: Nitrification reactor; material: Wastewater; isolation source: activated sludge from nitrification reactor of wastewater... | reverse complement strand
GGCATTAATAAAAAAAAGGCCGGTCAATTGACCGGCCTTTTTTTTTTATTCCTCATGCAAACTCCCCCACTCCTCCATCAGCTCATTCAACCGCTTTTCCGACTGCTCGTACTCTTCCGCGAGTTTGCGGATTTTTCCGGGGTCGGGGGGGGGATTCTCGAGTTTTTCGGCGAGGGAATTGCGTTTGGTTTCGACGATGGAAATCAGAGTTTCGACTTCTTTGAGGCGTTCCTGGCGACGGCGGTCTTCGTTACGGGCACGGTTGCGATCCCGTTTCTGTTGGGCAAAATTCGCACGTTCGGCGGGGGTCTCCTCTGCGAGGGCGGGAAGAGGTTCGTTCGTGCGATCTTTTTGGGTGCGGTATTCGGTGTAGGTTCCCTTAAACACGTTCAACCGGTGATTTTCCGGGTCAATTTCCCAGATTTGGGTGGCAAGGGCGTCAATGAGGTAACGGTCGTGTGAGACGAGGATAACCGTGCCGTCGAAGTTGGCGAGGACATCTTGTAGGATTTCCTGGGCGGGCACGTCGAGGTGGTTCGTCGGCTCGTCGAGGAGAAGCAGATTCGCGTCCGAGAGGGCGAGTTTGGCGAGGGCGAGGCGCCCGCGTTCGCCCCCGGAAAGGACGGAAACGGGTTTGAAGACATCTTCGCCGGTGAAGAGAAATTGCGCGAGGTAGTCCCGAATCTGGCCGGGGAGCCATTTGGGGACCATGGCGTCGATCTCTTGCAGGAGCGTTTTATTGGCGTTCAACCCTTCGTGGGCCTGGGCGAAGTAGGCAACATCCAGACTCGCGCCGAGATTCACTTCCCCGCGCAGAGGGGGGAGTTGTTCGAGCATGGTTTTGAGAAAAGTGGACTTGCCCGCCCCGTTCGGGCCGATGATGGCGGCGCGGTCCATCCGCCAAAATTCGATGTCGTCTGTTTCGAAGAGCGGGTTGCCAGGGTAACCCACTTGCAGGTGATGGGTGCGGAGGATGACGTTGCCACTGCGCCGTTTGGGTTTCAGACGCAGGTGGAGTTTGCGGTGTTGGTAAACGGGGGGCTGTAAGGCTCTGATGCGGTCTTCGGCTTCGGACACATTCATGGTATTGCCGTAATCCACTTCTTCGGCGATTTCACCCCATTGTTTGCCGCGCACGCCTTCAAAACCGACCTCTTCGACGGCTTCGAGATAGCGACTGAGACGGCGCATTTTGCCTTTTGCTTGCGCGACATTTTGTCCGGCCATATTGCGTTTGATATAGTCCATTTCGTTGACCAGCCGCGCTTTTTCGGTTTGGAAGAATTCTTCGCGCTCGGCCCAACGGATTTCGCGTTGTTTGACGTAGTTGGAGTAGTTGCCACGATAGACTTCCATACTGCCGCGGAACATTTCGAGGACGTGCGTGGAAACGCGATCAATAAAATATCGGTCGTGGGAGACGAAAAGTAAGGCGCCATCCCAATCTTTCAGGAATTTTTCCAGCCATTCGACGGCGGCGATGTCGAGGTGGTTCGTCGGTTCGTCGAGCAGAAGCAGATCATTCCCGGCGAGAAGCAGGCGGGCGAGCAACGCGCGGGTGCGCTGTCCGCCGGAGAGGTGGCTGAGGGGGTACTGGTAGTATTCTTCGGAGAAACCCAACCCGGTCAGGACTTTGGTGATTTGCAGTTCGTAATCGTAGCCGCCGTGGTGTTCAAAGCGGGCTTGCAGGACGCCGTAGCGTTCGAGAATTTCTTCGAGGGCTTCCCCGTCCAGGTCTGGGGAACTCATTTCGGTTTCGAGACGTTTTAGTTCTTGCTCCTGTTCACGGACGGTTTCAAACGCGCGCAGACATTCTTCCCAAAGGGTGTGGTTTGCGCCAAAGGCCGCTTCCTGCGGGAGATAGCCGATGGAGGCCCCCCGCGCGAGGTGGACGTTCCCCCCGGAAGCGGTATCCTGTCCGGCCAGGATGCGAAGCAAGGACGTTTTGCCCACCCCGTTCGGCCCGACGATGGCGTACCGTGCCCGGTACGGTAAACTGAAAGTGACGCCGGTGAAAATATCCACCGGATCATAAGATTTGGAGAGATTGGAAATGTTGAGCAGGGACATGGTTGATCAGTAGTCAGTTTTCAGTGGTCAGTTTTCAGTAGTCAGTTTTCAGTAGTCAGTTTTCAGTGTTCAGTTTTCAGTGGGCAGTGAATAAGACCTGATGACTGAAAACCGAACACTGATTTTACCCTAACCTGCCCATTCTGCCCCCATGTTATAATCGCCAATAGCCGTTCTGTTTTGGACGAACGGCGTTCCTTAACAGGCTTCCTTTGGGTTCAGCGAGGTCGTTTTAAGGAACGCCGTTCGTCCAAGCCCAAATCGCCAACCAGTTTATGAAATCTGCAAACCAAAAGTCTATTCTGTTGTTTGGGGTATTCATCATCGCACTAGGGTTGACGGGGTATATGACATTTGTGACCTCGCGGGAATTGTTTGTTTCGTGGAATGTGCCTGGGTTTGAAACCCCTTTTGCGCCGCAAACCTACACCCCCCTCCTCACCCCAGAGGCAACGCAAAGCCTCAAGTTAGACCTCACCCAGCCCTTACAACCCGTCACCGGCCCACAAGCGCAAATCTGGGACGGGAGTCGGCGCGTCACGATCTTGCTGATGGGGTTAGACGCCCGCCCAGGCGATCCAACCAATGTCCCCCCGCGGAGTGATACGCTCATTTTGCTCTCGTTTGACCCGAAAACGAATACGCTGGGCATGATGTCGATCCCGCGCGACTTGTGGGTGGCGATTCCCGGTTTTGGTAGTGGCAAAATCAACACCGCCTACCAACTCGGCGAAGCGTACCAAACCGACGGCGGTGGCCCTGGCCTGACCATGCTCACGCTCGAAACGTTGTTGGGCGTCAACATTGATTATTACGCCCTGGCCGATTTTCAATTATTTGCCCGATTTATTGATGAAATTGGGGGCGTCAAATTGATCGTCCCCGAACTGGTAAAAATTACCGTCATTGACGACCGTGCCAAGCTGATTTACCCGGGGTTACAGACCCTGAGCGGGGAGGTGGCGCTGGCGTATGTCCGTACCCGCAATTCCCCCGGCGGCGACTTTGACCGGGTTCAGCGCCAACAATTGGTGTTGATGGGCATTCGCAACCGCATCCTGGACTTCAACCTGCTCCCGACGTTGATCGCCAAAGCCCCCCTTCTCTATGGCGAATTTTCTGATAGGATACGCACCAACCTGACCCCGAACGACATATTTAAATTGGGCATCGCCTTTCAAGGCGTTCCGGCTGAAAACATTCAGTTCGCCGCGATCACGCTTGAAGATGTAACGTTCAGCACCTCTCCGGAAGGGTTGGACATTCTGCTCCCCATCCCGGAGCGTATTCGTCAGGTGCGCGATACCATCTTTGTGTTGGAATCCCCCCTGAGTCCGGAGCAAGCTGGGAAGCCCCTCACCCAATTACTCGCCGAGGAAGCCGCCAAAATCTCGGTGGTCAACGGCACAACGACGCCCGCCCTGGCCGCCGAGGTCAGCGAATTTCTTAAATCTGAAGATTTCAACATCACCGGAACCGACATCGCCAGTGAAATTTACCCTTTCACCACGCTCATTGATTACACGGGCAATCCCTACACCGTACAATATCTTGTATCTCTTATGAACATCAGCCCAACCCATATCATTCACACCTACAATCCCGACAGCAAAATTGACATCCAAATCATCGTGGGGGAAGATTGGGTATTAAGCGGAGACTTACCATGAAACAATTTTTCAAGTTCTTTCTTTGGATCATCTATCTTTTGGCCCTGGCAGGGGGCGGATACTATGCCTATCAGGCCGCACATACCTTTGGCCTGACCTCTCCATTTGCCGCCCCCGACGGGTTCAATTATACCGATCCGACTCCCACCCTCAGACCGGGCGAACCCACCCCCACCCCCAAACCCGGCGAGACCCCCGCCGTCGTAGAAACCGGGCCGGATTTCGGAGGCTTCACCGCCTGGGATGGGGCGGAACGCGTCACCATTCTCATCATGGGTCTCGACTATCGGGACTGGGAAGCGGGCGAAGGCGCACCCCGCACGGATACCATGATCCTGCTCACCATTGACCCCCTCAGCAAAACGGCAGGGATGCTCTCCATTCCTCGGGACTTGTATGTCTCCATCCCTGGTTTTAATTACGACCGCATTAATACCGCCTATCGGCAGGGAGAAATTTATGAATACCCTGGCAATCCGGGAGGTGGGCCGGGGCTGGCCATGGCGACCGTTGAGCAACTCTTAGGGGTGAAAATTGATTTTTATGCCCAAATTGATTTTCTCGTTTTCGAAAGAATGATTGATGAAATTGATGGTGTCACCATTACCGTGACAGAACCCATTAAAGTGGACCCCGTGGGTGATAAACAACCCCGCACCATCCAGCCAGGGACATACACCTTCCCTGGCGATATACTTCTGGCGTATGCGCGCGCCCGCAAAACCGAAGGTGGCGATTTTGATCGAGCACGTCGCCAACAGGACGTGATCATCGCCATTCGCAACCGCTTGTTGGAAAATATCCCCGATACCCTGTACAACGCGAAAAATTTGTATGCGGAACTGGCCGAAGGCGTTAGGACCAACATGACCCTCACAGAAGCCATTCGCCTGGGTCTGCTCGCCAAAGATATTGCTATTGAAGACATTCGCAAGGGCATCATTGGCGAAGAGCAAATCGTCTTTTTCACCACGCCCGCCGGAGATCAGGTGCTCAAACCCCGTCCCGATGCCATTCGCGAGATTCGCGATTTCGTCTTCGGCACGGTAGAACTCAGCAGTCCCCTCGCCAACCTGACGGCCCAAGAACGCGTCACCGCCGAAAACGCCACCGTCTCGATCCTAAACGCTTCCTACGCCGAAGGTCTGGCGGCCAAAACCGCCGAATACCTGATCGGATTAGGGTTCAATATCCCCACCGCGAACATTGGCAACGCCAACCAGGCCCTCACCTACACGACCATCGTGGATTACACGGGCAACCCCTACACCGTCCAACTCCTTGTAGAGACTCTGGGTGTACAACCCAATCAAGTCAAAATCATCTACAACCCGAATAGTTCCGTGGATATTGAAGTCCAAGTCGGCAGTGATTGGGCAGGGAATAATCCGCTCCCGTAATTTGTAACCACAAAAATTCCCCCCAAAAAAAAGATGGGTGGGGCGATGTTCATCGCCCCACCCATCTTTTTTTGGGGGGATTCTCCGCATGATGTGAGGCATGACGCGCCCTACGGATAGATTTTACGCTCTTCGTCCTTGAGTTTCTCCCCTCACCCCATCCGGCAAAACCAACGGTGTGCCATACTCAGGATGCGGAATGACATGCACCGGCGCGTGATACACCTCCCGGACATTCGCCTCCGTCACCACCTCCCCCGGACTCCCAGCCGCGCGGACTTCCCCCCCCGCCAACAGCACCACCCGATCCGCATACAGCCCCGCCAGATTCAAATCGTGCAGAACGACCAACACCGCCAACCCCTTCTCCGTCGCCAATTCCCGCACGAGGGACAGAAAACTGTACTGGTACTGCAAATCCAGGTTGGAGGTAGGTTCGTCGAGCAACAGCACCGGCGTGTTTTGCGCCAGCGCGCGGGCCAGTAACACGCGCTGTTGCTCCCCGCCCGACAGGGTGTGGATCGCCCGGTCGGAGAGCGCGCGGCTGTCCGTTTGGGTCAGCGCGCGGTGAACATGATCGAGATCGGTCTGCCCCGCGCGGCCCAGCCAACCCAGGTACGGCGTCCGACCTAGCAGAACCGTTTGGTACACGGTAAACGCGCCGGGCAGGGCACGCGCCTGGGGGACGACCGCGATGTGTCGCGCCCGTTCACCTTCCGGCAACCGCGCCACCTCCCGCCCGCCAATCTTCACCGACCCCGCGCGCAGGGGCAGAGTCCCGCTCACCGCCTTCAACAGTGTGGACTTCCCCGCCCCATTCGGCCCAATCACCGCCACAATCTCCCCGGCATTTACGGTCAAACTGATATCGTTTAAGACGGGCGATACTCCGTACTCAACGGAAATTCTTTCAATCACTAACATGCTGCCCTCTGTTCTTTTTGTTTTTATTCGCAAGTTTTCCCCAAAATTTTGCTAATTTATATGGACTAATAAGAGATGTACGGAAAAGTAATCCTCCCACGAGACTAATTACCAGAAATGCAGGGAAAAGCCCCCATGTCGAAGGCTCGCGCCATATCCAGAATAAAAATAAGCTGAAAAATAATGTTGTTGCTAACGACATACCAATCCACCCCAAAATATTTTGTCGCTTCTCATTATCACGCGCTAACAAAATTGTGCGAAAGAAAAACCCGTACAATCCCACGATAGCCGCTAAAAAGAAAATTGTGTAAAAAATTTCATCCATGTTTAAATTTTACCTGTTTACGTTTGAGACGGAAGCATCCTGAGCGGAGCGGGAAATGTCCCGACTCTCGAAATAACTTGTGTCCAGCGTAGTCGAAGGATGCGGGTTTGGCTGAGTAGTAACGTTTTTAAAATATTTTCTGTGTCCTTCTGTTTTCCTCTGCGTCCTCTGTGTACCATTCATTTACCAAAACGCCTCCGCCTTCGCGCGGCGCAAAATCCACAAAAAAAACGGCGCCCCCACCAGCGAGGTGACAATCCCCACCGGCAGAACCTGCGGCGCAATGCTCACCCGCGCCAGCAAATCCGCCAGCAACAGCGCCGTGCCGCCCCCCAAAATCGAGAGCGGAATCAACTGCTTGTAATCCGGCCCCCATACCATCCGCACCACATGCGGCACGATCAATCCAATAAACCCAATAATCCCGGAAAACGCCACCGCCGCCGCCGTCGTCAGCGTCGCGGCGAGAATAATCAATAACTTCGCCCGGTTGACCGGCAACCCCAACTGCACCGCCTGCTCCTCCCCGAACTGCATCACGTTCAACGGGTGGCCGGACGCCACCAACACCCCCAGCCCGATCACCACCTCCGGCAGAACCGCCACCACCGGGTCCCACCCCGTCAGACTCCCGCCCCCCAACAACCACGCAATCGCCCGGCGCAATTCCTGATCCGAGCGGAGCATCAAAAACGACGTGAGCGACACAGCAAACGACCCCACCGCCACCCCCGCCAGAATCAGCGTCGTCGTCGGGACGGATTGCCCGATCCGGGCGAGACTGTACACAATCGCGACCGTCAACACCCCCCCCAGGAACGCCGCCACCGGCACGGTGTACAGCCCGAGCCACGTCTGGGGCCAGTCCACTGCCAGCACCAGCACCGCCCCCAGCCCCGCGCCGCTCGCCACCCCGATCAGGTAGGGGTCCGCGAGCGGGTTGCGGAACACGCCCTGGTACGCCGCCCCGCTCCCGGCCAGCGCCATCCCTGTGATCGTCATCAGCACTGTATGTGGCAGACGCACCTGCCAAAGAATCGTGGCAAACGACTCCGGCCAGTCCGGCACAATCCCCAGCGCGGGAAAATGCGCCAGCACGATCTTCGCCAGCGTCCCCGGCGGAATGTAAACCGCCCCCGCCGCGACACTCAACACGAGCGTCGCGGCGAGGAGGAGGGTGTTGAATAGGTAGGGGCGGGACTTGAGCATGGGGGAGGGGGAGAAAAGGAGAAAAGGAGCGGGGGAGAAAAGGAGATTCTCCTTATCACCTTATCTCCTCTTCTCCTCTTCACCTTTTCTATTTAAACAATTCCGGGTGCAACAACTTCGCCATCTGCTCCAGCCCATCCACCATGCGCGGGCCGGGGCGGCTGACGAGGTTATCGTCGAACTCGAACACCTGCCCGTTGACGACCGCTTTAATGCCTTCCCACCCCGACCGGGCGAGCACATCCGCCGCGGTGACGCCCCCCCAGGTGAAATCGCCGACGATGATCACGTCCGGGTTGCGGGTGATAAGTTCTTCGAGGCTGATCTGAACCCAGGCCGAGTCCATGTCCCCGGTGACGTTGAGGCCGCCCGCTTCGGTGATGAGGGTGTCAATGAAGTTGCCCGGCCCAGCGGTGTACGGCGCGGCGGGATCAGTGCTGTCGAGTTGGTAGAAAACGGTAGGCTGAGATTCCGCTTGGGCCACGGTGGTCTGTACGGTCTGGATACGTTCGCCGAGTTGGGCGGCGAGGGTTTCCGCACCGGTTTCCTGCCCGGTCAGGCGTCCGACCAGGATCAGGTTCCCCAATAAATCGTCGTAGGTGAGTGGGTTGCCAAGAGCGAAAACCGGGAGGCCGAGGTCGGTGAGGGCCTGGATGTTTTCGGCGGAGATGATATCCGCGGACAGGATCAGGTCGGGTTCGAGGGAGACAATCAGTTCCATGTTCAATTCGCCGAACCCGCCCCCGACATCGGCCACGCTTTGGGCTTCGGCAGGGTAATCGGAGAAGGCATCCCGCCCGACGACCTGCGACCCTGCACCAATCGCGTACAAAATCTCGGTATTTGACGGGGCAATGGACACGATCCGTTGCGCTGGCCCGGTCAGGGTGACGGTGCGCCCGAGGCCGTCTACGATTTCAATCGTCGTGTCGGCAGGGACTTCGGTGGGTTCGACCATTTCTTCGGTCGCGGTGGGTTGAACTTCTGGAGTGGGTTCCGCGGCGGGGGTACACGCGCCCAGGAGGAGGAGGAGGGGAATCAGCAGACTTAAGAGGGGAAAAAGATGTTTTTTCATCGGAGAGTTTCCTATAATTGTTATAGCGCTCCGCCGAATAGGAATTCGGCGTCTGAGAGCGGAAATCCGTTGAAACGGATTGTTTTTTCGATAGGCTGTGCGTTTCAAACGCACTTTGTATACCAGAAACAAAAACCCCTGCCGCGTGGGACAGGGGAGGGGAGTGTGACCAGAATTAGCGTTTCATGGTGCGCTTCCACCTCCTTTCCGCGAGATGTGGAACACGACAAACAGAGCGGGCGACCTGGCTTGGGTCAGTGGTCAGTCGTCAGTATTCAGTGGTCAGTGGTCAGTGGTCAGTTAAAGATAACTGAATACTGAATTCTGAATACTGTTTACTGCTTACTGCTTACTGGTCCTCACAGTTGCGGGACAGCGCCGGACTTTAACCGGCTTCGCCAGTGAAAAAGATGCGAATTCTCTTTCACTGCCTTCCCATCCGGGGGAAGTGGAGTGCGCTTACGCGGACTCGGAGGCTCTCTGCTTGTGGTTGTATAAAGTTGTACAGGTATTGTAACACCCAAATTCATACATTTTCACCACACTTCCCCTACCTTTTCATAAGTTCTTCACAGGTTGGCGAGATACTTGGGGTAATGAAAACAAACGGGCTGTCAAAAGCCCTCTCATCCAAAGGAGTAAAAAATCATGTTTCGTAGAGGAATTTTCTTTCGTGTGCTAGGGGTCGTGGTATTCCTGGCCTTGTTAGCGGTGGGCGGCGTGGCCATCCATCGGGCGGGGATGGCGCAGGGGTACGCATTGGGTGTCGCGACAGCCAGTGAAAACGCTGAATTGTCGGACGGCACCTTGCCGAATAACCCGATGCAAATGATGCCGTACATGTACGGGCGTCAAATGGGTGGGTGGTATGGGCGCGGCTTCCATCCCTTCGGCGGGTTTGGGTTTATCTTCCCGATGTTCTTCGGCCTGTTGTTCTTCATGTTCATCATGCGGATGATCTTCCGCCCGTGGGGTTGGGGCTGGGGTGGCCCGCATGGATGGCATCATCAAGGCCCGCCCCCGTGGGCCAAAGATTGGGAAAAGGGTGCAAAGCCTGAAGAAAAACCGGCAGAGACGCCTGAGAGTTAAGTGAAATTGTGAAACGTGATGCGTGAAGTTCGACTTTACGCATCACGTTCGGTTAAAATAGGAACTTGTAGGAACACATGGGAACTCATCGGAATTCCCCCCAATTCCTATGAATTTCCCCTCCTTCCCCCATTCGTCCAATTCGTGTAATTCGTGGCGAAAAAAAAATGAACGAACTCATCCTCCTCATCGAAGACGAACTAAAAATCGCCAAACTGGCCCGTGACTACCTCGAAAAAGGTGGCTACCGCACCGTCACCGCCGCCGACGGCCTCACGGGCCTGGCCGCGTTCCGGCACGAACGCCCCGACCTTGTCGTCCTCGACCTCAACCTGCCGGGGATGGACGGCTTGGACGTGAGCCGTGCCATGCGCCGGGAATCCACCATCCCCATCATCATGCTCACCGCCCGCGCCGAAGAAACCGACCGCCTCATCGGCCTCGAACTGGGTGCGGACGACTACATCACCAAACCCTTCTCCCCGCGGGAACTTGTCCTGCGCGTCAAAGCCGTCCTCCGCCGCGTGCAAGGCGACAACTACACCCCCGGCCTGATCCGCCTCGCCGATCTGGAAATTGACACCGAAGGCCACCGTCTCCTCCGCGCGGGCGAAGAAATCGCCCTCTCCCGCCTGGAATTTAATCTGCTCACGATCCTGGCGCGTCACCCCGGCCAGACCTTCACCCGCGCGCAACTGCTCGACCGTCTGCACGGCGTCGCGTCCGTCGGGTATGATCGGAGCATTGACGCCCACATCAAAAACCTGCGCCGCAAACTCGAACCTAACCCCGCCGAACCCCGTTACGTGCTGACGGTGTATGGGATCGGGTACAAGTTTACGGATGAGTAATGAGTAATAAGTGATAAGTGACGCCTATATCCACGGATAACGAAAAATGCCCCTACCTTTTGTAAATCCAGACGATTCTCATCAACCTTGGCCGCCGCGCCCCTGGCAACATGGACCGTGGCGCGGGAGGCCGGGGGTGTTGTTTTTCCGTTTGCTGTTTGGGTTTGGGTTTCTCACGCTTATTTTTATTGCGTTTCTCGTTATCCCCTTTCTGATCTTCAACCACAATGGCCCGATGCCAATGATGGGGCCGGATCGCCCTGTGTGGCTGTTTGGGTGTGTTTTTGCCTTTGTCCTGTTCGGCTCATTCGGCTGGGGGGTGACGCGGGTGTTCCGGCGGATTGCCATGCCGCTCGGGAATCTCATGGACGCCGCCGACGCGGTGGCCGAAGGCGATCTGTCCGCCCGCGTGCCCGAATGGGGGAGCCGGGACTTCCGCCAGCTCGCCCGCTCGTTCAACCGCATGGTGTCCGAACTCGAACGCGCCGACCAACAACGCCGCAACCTCACCGCCGACGTGGCCCACGAACTTCGCACCCCCCTCCACATCATCCAGGGCAACCTCGAAGGTCTCCTCGATGGCGTGTACGAACCCACCTCCGACCACCTCAACGCCACCCTCGACGAAACCCGCGCCCTCGCCCGCCTCGTCGAAGACCTGCGCCTGCTCTCCCTCGCCGAGGCCGGACAACTCACCCTCCTCAAAGAGCCGGTAGACCTGCCTGAATTTCTGACCGATGTGCAAACCAGTTTCAGCGGCACGGCGGAGATGTTGGGGGTGGAATTGCGCGTGGAAACGGAAACCGGTTTGCGCGTGGTCGCTGATCCCGGACGGTTGGACCAGGTGATCGGGAATCTGGTCGCGAACGCGTTGCGCCACACCCCGCGCGGGGGGCGCATCACCCTCGCGGCGGAATCCACCCCACGCGGGGTCCAGATCACCGTCGCGGATACGGGCGAGGGCATTCCGGCGGAAGATTTGCCGTTCGTCTTTGATCGGTTTTGGAAGGGGGATCGGGCGCGCACCCGCGCGGAGGGGGCGGGGAGCGGCTTGGGGTTGGCGATTGCCCGGCAGCTGATCCACGCGCACGGGGGACAAATCGAGGTGGAGAGTTCACCGGGGGCAGGAACCCGGTTCATTATTCAGCTTCCATCGGAATAAAAAAGGCCTGGCAGTTTTGCCAGGCCCGTCAGCACTTGGATGGGGTAACGTCCTTTTATGACACCTGGATTTCTTCAGGCTGGTTGTGCCAGGCTTGAAGATGATCCGTCAGGATATCGGTGAGGGCGACGAGGTGATCAGGACGATCATTGAGGGCAGGAATGTAATGAAAATTTTGCCCGCCCGCGGTGAGGAAAGTGTGCCGCGCCTCGCGCCCGATTTCGTCCACCGTTTCCAGGCAGTCGGCGGAAAAACCGGGGCAGATCACGTGCGCGGTGCGGACCCCCTCCTGGCCCCAGGCTGTCAGCGTTTCGTCGGTGTACGGTTTCAGCCAGGGTTCGGGGCCAAAACGGGATTGGAAGGTGATTTGCCATGCGTCGGCGTCAAGATTCAGTTCGGACGCGACGCCCCGCGCGGTCGCCTCGCACTGTTCCCGATAGGGGTCGCCATTGCGCCGGTAGCGGTCAGGAATCCCGTGAAAGGAAAAGAGCAGGCGGTCGGGGCGTCCAAATTCCGCCCAAGCTTCGCAAATGGAGGCTGTCAGGGCACGCAGGTAAGCGGGGTGATCGTGGTAATTATCAATGGTGTAAATGTCCACGTGTTCCGTCCAGGTTTCGATTTCTTCAGACACCGCGTCAAAGGTACTGCTCGTCGTAGCGCCGGTAAATTGCGGGAACAGGGGAAAGATAACAAAACGCGAAACCCCGCGCCCGCGCAGTTCTCGTAACCCCCGCGCGATGGAGGGTTCCCCATACCTCATCCCTATCGCAATTTGAACGGGATCACCTTCGCCGAGCAATTTTCTGACCCCGTCCGCCTGCTGTTGTGCAATCCGAACCAGGGGCGAGCCTTCCGGCGTCCAAATCTTTTGATACAACCGGGCGGAGCGGCGTGGCCGGGTACGAAGAATGATCCCATGCAAAATCGGTCCCCACAACCACCGGGGATAATCCACCACGCGTCGGTCGGAAAGAAATTGGTGCAGGTATGGGCGCAGAGCGCCCGGCGTGGGGGCGGCAGGGGAGCCTGTGTTAGTGAGCAAGATGCCGAGGGGAACGGATTTAGACATAAAAATATCTCGTTTTTCACATAGCTGAATAGATTCAGTGTACTGAGAGGCAGAGCGAACGAACAGGGAGATTTTAATAGTTTTAGGGGTGGTCATGTGTCCCCTTTGTTGTGGGACACACGGGACAGATGACCCATTTTCTTCACTGCCCCCTAATTGACATGAGATCATCCACATGGTAAGATCAGCCCAATTAATTTAGAGCCTTTTGGCTCTCCCATCCAGAGAGGCGGAGGGACCGGCCCTACGAAACCTCGGCAACCAATCCGGCAATTAGGGGAATAAAAGATTGCACGATACGGTGCCAATTCCGGCAGATAAAGAATCTGGTAGATGGAAGGCCACTTTTTAATAAGTGTTTGTTCTTTGCGCCCTTTCCTACCGAAAGGGCTTTTTTCTTAATGGGTAACTGCTCAGGCAAAGAGTAGTTATGTTAATTTTTTTATTGGAGGCAGTTTAATGAGTACAACTTTTATGAGTTCACCCCGGTTGTTTTTTACATCCGAGTCAGTGACCGAAGGCCATCCCGATAAGATGTGCGATCAAATTAGCGACGCAGTGCTGGATGCCTGTTTTGAGCAGGATCCGTACTCCCGCGTGGCTTGTGAAACCGCAACAAAAACGGGGTTTGTCGCCTTATTGGGTGAAATTACCACCCGCGCCCACATCAACTATGATGAGCTGGTGCGTCAGGTGATCCGGGAAATTGGGTACGACGATAGTGTCAAAGGGTTCGACGGGACGACTTGTAGCGTTCTGGTTGCCATTGCTCAACAATCGGGTGACATCGCGATGGGTGTGGACAAAGCCCTGGAAGCCAAAGCCGGGGAGATGACCGAAGCGCAAATCGAAGCGGTGGGTGCGGGCGATCAAGGAATGATGTTCGGCTATGCCTGTAATGAAACCGAGACACTCTTCCCCCTGCCGATTTTCCTGTCCCATAAACTCACCCGCCGACTGAGCGAGGTGCGGAAAGATGGCACCCTGTCCTGGTTACGGCCCGATGGCAAGGCTCAAGTCACGGTCGAATACAGCTTCGGCAAACCCCGCCGGGTGGATACCGTGTTGGTCAGCACCCAACATGCCCCTCACCTCTCGCAGGAAGAAATCCGCGAAGCCGTCATCGAACATGTGATCAAACCTGTGATCCCCGCGGAACTGGTGGATGATGACATCAAAATTTACGTCAACCCGACGGGTCGGTTCGTCATCGGCGGTCCGATGGGCGATGCAGGCCTGACCGGACGCAAAATCATCGTGGATACCTACGGTGGGATGGGGCGTCATGGCGGGGGTGCGTTCAGCGGCAAGGATCCGACGAAGGTGGATCGCTCTGCGGCCTACGCCGCACGCTGGGCGGCGAAAAACGTCGTCGCCGCGGGCCTGGCAGAACGGTGTGAAATTCAGGTCGCGTATGCGATTGGGGTTGCCCACCCATTGAGCGTCAACGTCGAAACTTTCGGCACGGGTGCGGTTTCCGATGATGAAATCGCCACAGTGATCAATGATGTGTTTGACCTGCGCCCGGGTGCAATCATTCGTGATCTCAACCTGCGCCGCCCGATTTATCGCCAAACCGCCGCCTACGGGCACTTTGGCCGGGATGATATTGACCTCCCGTGGGAACAAACCAATCGCGTGAATGAATTGCGCGCCGCCGCAGAAGCCTATCTGGCAAAAGCGCACTAACGAATAAACTTTTCCAGCAACTGCTCAGGCCTTGAGAGAAGATTCCCCGAAAAAAAGGGTGTGGGGGGGAATTCACTTCCCCCCCACACCCTTTTTTTCGGGAGACATTCAACCCCGGCTGAGTTGTTACCTTTTACCCAAAAAAGCGCTGGCATGTGAATGCCAGCGCTTTTTTTGTAGGAAAGCAACTAATCAGCCAGGGTAGAGATATTCGCCCGAAAAAAGGGTAAAAGGGGGATGTACATCCCTCTTTTACCCTTTTTTCGGGAAGTTTCCTCTCCAAGCCTGAGCAGTCACGCAGGAAACCTAATTCAGGTGGGGTTCAAATTTCTGTTGGAGCTGCTTTTTCGGCTTGAAGCCCGATAAACGTTCCCGCGGTTGGCCGTTGACAAAGAGGATCAAGGTTGGGACTCCCATCACCTGATATTGCATGGCAAGATTGGGATTGTAATCGACATCAATTTTCACAACTTTCACTTTTTTCCCCCATTCATCAGCAAGTTGTTCGACCACAGGGTCCAGCATCTTACAGGGACTACACCAAACCGCCCCAAAATCGACAAGCACCGGGGTCTTGGATTGTAAAACTTCAACGGAAAAAACATCTTCGTTAATGTGGACGAGTTCACTCATAAGAGCCTCCAAAAATGACGTGTTGGTTGTTCAGACGAACATGAGCCACGTTGATCTTACCTGTTCGCGATGGGCTGTCAAGATTCGTAAACAGTTGACACCCTCCCGAATCCGTGTACAATAGCTCGCACATGCCGAAGTGGCGGAATTGGCAGACGCGCTACGTTCAGGGCGTAGTTCCTATTACTGGAGTGTGGGTTCGACTCCCACCTTCGGCATCCAAAGACCCTAATTTTTTAGGGTCTTTTTATTTAAGTCGCTACCGTTTTTGGTGTGCAATGTTCAAAGAAAAGGATGAAAGGGGAATTCTCAGCCTGATCTGTGCGGAATTAACCTGCTATTGACTGAATAGATATAATGAAAAGTGGTAAGATCGGCTTATGCAATGGCTCAAAAACCATCTCAGACAACTCCTAACAGGCGCGTTGATCGTGGTCATTATTTTACTGATGGCCGAATTCAACAACCGGATGACCGAATTAAACCGGTTGACGATCCAACGTGATCGAGGGTCAGCCCAGATCACCAGTTTGGTACAGACCCAAGTCGTATTACAAACCCAAATCGCTTATGCCACTTCGGTCTCGGCGGTAGAAGAATGGGCTTACGAAGAAGGGCGGTTGGTGCGCCCCGGCGATAACCCAGTGGTGCCTTTAGCCAGTGGCGAAACGAGTGGCCCCACCCCTGTCCCCTCTGTGCCACTCGAATCGGATGACATCGTCGAAAACTGGGAAGTCTGGTACGCTCTGTTTTTTGATATAGATGCGCCTTGACTTTGCCTATGCCGGAGGTTATAATGCCGCCCGTTAAGGGGAAGCAGAATTGAATTAGCGTTGCGGGGTGGAGCAGTGGCAGCTCGTCGGGCTCATAACCCGAAGGTCATAGGTTCGAATCCTGTCCCCGCTACTCAATACAAAAAACCACCAACAGATGATGTTGGTGGTTTTTTGTATTAAAGCTCTGCGGTTTCAACAGGAAAAGGTAGAATTTTTGCATTCTCGTTCCGGTAATCCCGGCCCTGTTTTCGTTAACCTGGCATGTAACGCCTCAGCCAGGACAGAGATTAGCCCGAAAAAAGGGTGAAAGGGGGATGTACATCCCCCTTTCACCCTTTTTTCGGGGAGTTCCTTCTCTAAGCCTGAGCAGTTACCCTGGCATGTTTAAAACCCATCAAAGGAGTCCTTCCATGTCCCTCCCTCCTGATTATCTCGAACGTGTTTACGCGGGTGTGCTCGGAAAAATTATCGGCGTCTATCTAGGTCGTCCCATTGAAGGATGGCCTTATGAAAAAATCATGGCCGACTTGGGCGAGATCAATTACTACGTTCATGAAAAACGTGGTCTGCCCTTGATCGTTACCGATGATGACATCTCCGGCACATTCACGTTCGTGCGCGCTTTAGCGGACTTTGGCAATTCAAAAAACCTCACCGCCGAACAGATCGGCCTGACCTGGCTGAATTACCTGATCGAAAAACGCACCGTGCTCTGGTGGGGGGGCCTGGGCAACTCGACCGAACACACTGCCTACCTGCGGTTGAAGAACGGCCTCCCTGCCCCGCTATCCGGGGCGATTGCGACGAATGGCAAAGTGGTGGCGGAACAGATCGGGGCGCAGATCTTTATCGATGGGTGGGCAATGGTCGCACCCGGCGACCCCGCCCTGGCAACGGAATTCGCCAAACGCGCGGGGTCTGTCAGCCACGATGGGGAGGCGTTGTACGGGGCACAAGTTTTGGCGGCGATGGAATCCCTTGCATTTGTCGAACAGGACATTGATAAACTGCTCGATTGCGGCGTGTCGTTCATTCCCAAAGATTCCATCATCTACCGGATGATCGGGGATATTCGAGCATGGCACGCTGAATCCCGCGACTGGCGTGGGTGCTTCCAGCAAATCGTCACCCATTACGGCTACGAGAAGTACGGCGGCGGGTGTCACATCGTGCCTAATCACGCGCTGATCATCCTGGGGCTGTTGTATGGCGAGGGCGATTTCCAGAAAAGTCTGATGATCACCACTACCGCCGGGTGGGATACCGATTGTAATAGCGGAAATATCGGGTGTTTGATGGGGATTCGCAATGGTTTGGCGGGGATCGATCTCGGCCCGGATTGGCGCGGCCCGGTGGCGGATCGGCTTTATCTCCCGACAGCGGACGGCGGGCGCGTGATTAGCGACGCCTTGATCGAAACTTACGCCATTGCCAACAGCGGACGCGCCTTGCAGGGTCTTTCCCCACTTGCCCCGAAGGGGGGAGCGCGCTTCCATTTCAGCCTGCCCGGATCGGTGCAGGGGTTTCGGACTGAACCCATCTTGGACGGGCGCAGCCCGGCATATGTTTTCAATGCGGAGGGGCACAGTCAAGAGGGCACACGCAGTCTGGCGATTGCCTATACGCATACCGCTCCCGGCTACCCCGCGCGGGTGGCAACGCAAACCTTTTTAGACACCCCCTCGCTGAACATGCCCGGTTATGGATTGATGGCCTGCCCGACGCTGTACCCCGGTCAGAAGGTCACGGCTTCCATCGAGGCAGAAGCACGCAATCAGGCTCCCGCTGAAGGAACGCTTTATCTACGGTATTTCGGGGTCGGGGATGTCCTACAACGCGTTTACGGCCCCACCACGAGCATCCACCCTGGCGAGCGCGCCGAGTTGAGTTGGCAAATCCCCGAAGTAGGCGGTCATCCCATCGCCGAGATCGGGCTGGAGATCGCTTCGGAACAGGGACGCCCCGGCATCGTTTACCTCGACAAACTGACCTGGGCTGGGACGCCACGCACGACGTTTGGCCGACCCATCGGTGGACCCACAAAAGCCAGTCACATTTCCTGGAACAGCGGGGTGAGCGATTATTCTTCCTGGGGCGAACCCTTCCGCGTGATTCAAGACGAGGGCACGGGCCTGCTCATGCAGGGGACGGCGGACTGGCAGGATTATCGGGTCGAGACGGTGTTCACCCCGAACATGGTCGCCGAGTTCGGGCTGGTGGCACGCTGTCAGGGGTTGCGCCGCTATTATGCCGTTGTCATCGGGCAGGGCAACAAAGCGGGGCTGATTAAGGTCATGTACAACGAAACGATTGTTTTGGGGGAGACGGATTTTGTTTGGGAATTTGGGCAATCGGTCGCGCTGGCGATGGAGGTCCAAGGGCCGCACCTCACAGCTTTTGTGGACGGAAAACCGCTGTTCGAGGCGCTGGATGCTGATGCGCCTTTCCTGTGCGGCGGGATCGCCCTGCTGGTGACCGAGGGGCGGATTGCGACGGGGAATATCACCGTGGAGCCTGTGTGAGGTAAACGTCACGCCAAACTTCGGAATTCTTTAGGACTTGTTTTGACCGGGAGTTTGTTGGCAAACGGTGTCCTTTCGTTGTATAGAAATCGTTTGGAGAATTCCGAAGTTTTGGTCTTGCGTAAGTCCTTTGTTCAACCGATCACTTCCCGATAAATTTTCTGTGTCCGTTCCAGTAACTTTTCCGGGGTGAATTCTGCCAGGACCCGCGCACGGCCGGCGGCCCCCATCTTTTTTCGCAACCCGGCATCGTCCAGCAACCGGCGGAGGGAGACCCCCAACGCGGCGGGGTCCAACGGGGGGACGACGAACCCTGTCTGTCCATCCTGCACGACGAACGAAGTGCCGGTACTCAATTCGGTGGTGACGCAGGGCAAACCCGTTGCCATCGCTTCGAGGAGCACTTTGCCAAAGGCCTCCGCGCGGGAGTTGGCAGGGAGAACGAAAATATCACCACTCGCGAAAAAGCGGGGGAGATCGGCGTCGCTCACATCACCGAGGAACTGAACCCGTTCGGTCAAGCCCAATTCCGCGGAGAGGGATTCCCACCGCGCACGTTCGGGGCCACTCCCGCCGACGAGGAGGCGAGCGTTCAGGGTCGGCATGGCACGGAGCAGGGTGTCCAGCCCTTTGTAATAGCGGTGGCGTCCGATGAAGACGAGGGTGGGGACATCCGCGGGGGGGATGAGCGGGGTGGGGTACGCGAAAGGTTCGGGGTCCACGGACAGGGGCACAACGGTGCATTTGTCCACGAACTGACTCAGGTACGGGGAGGATGCGATGTACCGATCACTGGTGGGAAGCAGGCGGGCCGCGCCGCGCAGAACCCGCCACAGAAGCGGGCGGTAAAAACGCAAAATGTTTTGTTGGCGCACCACGTCGCTGTGGTAGGTGATGATGTAGGGGCGTTTTCCGGCAAGCAATTGGCTGACTTCGCCGATGGGATAGGGAAAATGCAGGTGGGTGATGTCCGGTTTGAGCCGGGGGAGTTCGGTGAGGAACGCGGCGGTGAGCGGGGTGGAGGCGACCGTGGCGAGCCGCCCCGCGCGGATCAGGTGGACGCCATTCATCGTTTCACGCGAGGGAAGGCGCGTGGGATTCGTGACAAGGACGGTGACGTGATGCCCGGCCTGGGCTTCGAGTTCCGCCAGCGTTTTGATGTGGTTTTCGATCCCACCGAGGATCGGGTAATAATCTTTGTAGAGGTGAAGGATGCGCATCAACCAAGTCTATCGCGTTCCCCGACACCTGTCACGGAATACGTTTTACGTCTCACAGGGGCGGCACACTTGAGAATATCCTATTCCTTGTACTTGATGAGGCGAGTTCAGGGAGTAAAATAGTGCCATGCACACCGGCACTGCCAGCTTTGGCCCACATGCTAATGCTATAACACCCGCTGGTATGCCCCTTCTATCAACCTCTATCGCCACGATGAAGTTGTGGATCAGCACAAATACTATTGTGCTATTGCTGCAAACAATCCTTCCTATCAGCCAGAATGTGATGCCCTGAAATGGCTCGAATGGACTTCAAGAGAGGACCCTGGTCCAGGGAACAAATGATTATCAAGATCATAACAAAACGGATCTTAGAGAGAATATGCATATGAAACTTAAACTACTCACCCTTTCCGTTTATCTATGGCTCGTCATCTTGTCTTTCTCGGGATGTCAAACAAATGAGCCTCTCACCGTCCCCAGCGAAGATATGTTTCCCATCCTTCAAACAAACTACTACCTTCGTTTGCCTGCTGGTTATCAATTTACCCCTTTCTGGGGAGATTCTGGCCAATCTGGTAACACTGTAGTATTATTAAGCATTAATTACCCAGGTACACATCCAGAAATTTGGATTTGGCCTGCCACTTTCGGCATACAAGCTCATTCTTCCTCGACGAGAAGTATCTATGATAGCAAACCGGAATACTTCGATGGAGACTTCTTGCCTCCCGAAAAAATTTCCTCGGACCCTTTAAGCATTTACTTAGCCAAGTATGCATTCGAGGAAGACCAAGTAAGTCAGTTATTGGCACAGGGTCAAGTGGGTCCAAATATGGATGGGGAAGTAGAAGGGTTGGTTATTCTTGTATATGGCGCTTTTTCTCAACAAGAGGAAGGCTATCTAGTGGCCAAAGAACTACTCCGATCCATTACTTATATTGCGCCAACGCCTGAACCTTAAGAAGACGAAGGCCTTTTACCCGAGCCCTCGCTCCTCGTGGATGACCCATCCAACCCGTCCCCCGGCCCACCCCCGGGGGACGTCTTTTTAACCGCCCCCCCCTGAAACCCACACAGCAAAGACGGCGGGCACGGAAGCCGCCGTATCAGCCTCTAAAGTTCTCGACGAGAACCACTCAACTTCTCGACGAGAAGTGATCAAGTTCTCGTCGATCCCTTTGCATGAACTTGGCGGGAAACTTTGGCTGTGATGCAAAGTACATCGCCCCTGCCCTTTTTGTTGCGGTTTTCTCCCCCATCGGTTAAGATACCCCGCGATGGCTACCGAGAAACCCGACAATATTGCCCGACATACCGTTAAAGGATCTGCGTATAGTGTGGCTTCTTCGGCGGTGACGATTGTGTTGGGGTTTGTGCGAGCAACTTTAATGGCGCGGTTGCTGGCTAGTCACAAAGAATATTTTGGGGTCGCGACGCTGGCTTTGTTCTATCTTGAAATGGCGATGCAATTTGGGACGATTGGGTTGGGCAATGCGTTTATTCACCGGAAAGAGGTGGACGAAAAAGTGCGGGCCATGTTTTTTACGATGAATTTGCTCTTGACCCTGAGTTGTCTGGGCATTTTAGGGCTGTTTACCCCACTGATCGTGCGTTTTTATCCGACTTATTCTCAATTAGGGGCGGTAATTTTTGCGTATATGGGCATTGAACTGATCAAAATGTTCAACGATACGCAGACGACGATCTTGAGCAAAGACCTGGCTTTTGGGCGGCTGGCGATTGTGGATACCCTGAGTTCAGTGGTGATGACCATTGTGGGGCCGCTCGTGGCGTGGTTGGGCGGTGGGGTGTGGAGTATTCTGGCGGAGCGGTTTAGCGGGAATTTGACCCGCGCCATCACGGTTTGGATCATTTACAAACCCTGGCGACCGCGTCTGACCTGGGATTGGCCCCTAGCCCGTTGGTTTTGGAACTACGGCGTCAAAGTGTGGTGGATGACCAATTTGACCTTTCTCATTGACCGTTTCGATGATTTTTGGACCGGGACAGCATTGGGCGTGAATGCTTTGGGAGTTTATTCCAAAGCGTATGAATTTGCCCGGTATCCCCGGCGGGTGGTTGCGAACCCGATCCTGGAAGTGTTTTTCCCCACGTTCGCCCACTTGCAGGAGGATCGTTTACGGCTCTCCCGTGCGTTTTTTCGGGCCACGAGTTTGATCTTTCGGGCAGGGTGTCTGTTTTCGCTCGCATTTATCCTCACCGCGCCGGAATTTATCCGCATTTTTTTGACGGATGCGTGGCTTCCAATGCAAACCACCTTTCAGTTGATGATCATTTATACCCTGCTCGATCCGATCAACCTCGCCGCGCACCGTTTACTGACAGCGACCGGGCACCCCGAACTCGTCCTCCGCACGCGGGTTTTTCAAACGATCATTTTCATCCCCGCGGTGATTGTGTTTGCGTCGTGGTGGGGGATCGAGGGGGTGGCACTGGCCGCGGATGTGATGGTGTTTGTCGGGACGATCTGGATTTATCGGTATACGCTCCAGGTGGTGGATTATTCCATGCGGAAGTTATGGCTGTGGCCTGCGATCTCGATGGGCCTCACCGCCGGGGTGCTGATCGCCCTGAATTCGGTCTGGGTGGGCCTGCCGGTGTGGGGCGCTTTTCTCGGCAAGCTGATCCTCATTCCCCTGCTGTACGGCGGTTTATTGCTCCTAACCGAGCGCGAGCAACTGCTCAGTGGCTGGACGATGTTGTGGGGCTTGGTGAAGCCGAAATTGAAAGAAACGTAGAGCGTAGAACGTAGAACGCAGAACGCGAGGTTCAAATTCGTTCTACGTTCTACATTCTGCGTTCTACGTTCCAAGACAGGAGTTTCCATGACGAAAGTGTTGGTAGTCGGCTGGGATGGGGCGACGTTTGATGTCATCCACCCCCTCGTGGCCGAAGGGAAATTGCCCAATTTGACCCGTCTCATGCAGGAAGGGGCGTGGGGGACCCTGCACTCTATTGTGCCGCCCATCACTCCAGGGGCGTGGAACTCGTTTTTCACGGGGAAAAACCCGGGCAAACACGGCATTTTTGACTTTCAAGACCTGGACCCCACCACCTATGAACTTAAACCCGTCCGCACGGACCGCCACCGTGAAAAAACGCTCTGGCATTTGTTGGGCGAACAAGGCCTGCGCTCCATCATCATGGACGTACCCTACACCTACCCGCCCCAACCGCTCAACGGGTGGATGCTGACCGGGTACGGCACCCCGCGCACCCCCGGAACCGTGTTCACCTACCCCGAAAATCTGGCGGACCGGCTCCCCGCCGAATTACGCGGAGAAATTCACATCGCCCAACCCCTGCACCGCTTCGACCGGAGTCCCGCCTTCATCGCCGAGTGGGATCAGATCATGGCCGGGCGGAAAAAATTGCTTCACCACCTCATCACGCAAGAACCGTGGGACTTGTTCATGGTCGTTTTTTCCATCACCGACAACCTCGCCCACGTCTTTTGGACCTATTACGACCCCGGCCACCCCAACTACCACAAACCCGAAGCGCCCACCTATCGCGAAGCCTTCCGCAACGCCTACATCACCTGCGACCAACTGCTCGGCGACCTCATGGACGCCGCGGGGCCGGACACGATCACGCTCATCCTGTCTGATCACGGCTTTGGCAGTGTGCGCCCCCGCCAATACATGCAACAACGTCTCATGCAAGGCGGCTACCATCAGGCCGTCGGGCCGCGCCGCTCGCTCAAAAGCCAGCTCATGCGCCTCGCCACGGATACGTACATGCGCTTTCCGTTCCTGCGCGAATGGGTCAAAAGCCTGCGCCCGGAACGCCTCCGCACCATCAAACAAACCGCCGAACAAGCGGGCATCCTCCCGAACCAACAGGTCGCCTCGCCCCACTCCAAAGTCATTCTCAACAGTTTTGGCCTGAGCCTGTGGGTCAACGACACCGGACGCTTCGCCCAGGGCAAAGTACCCCCCGCCGAAAAAGACGCCCTCCTCACCCACCTGGCCGAATTTCTGAAAGCGGACCGGGACCCGATCAACGGCTTTCCCATCATCGCCAACACCTACCGCGGCGAAGACCTCTATTTCGGCCCCTTTGCGGAAAACGGCCCTGATCTGATCATCGAATACGCCAACCATTACCGGCACAAGACGGATCACCCTGGCGCAAACCCGTTTACCGAAGGCGGACACACCCCCCACGGCATCTTTCTCGCAGGCGGCGCGGGCATCCACCCCCACGCGGGGACACCGATGACCCCCACCGGGGACACCCCCAGCCTGATGGACCTCGCCCCGACCATTCTGCACCTGTTCGGCTTCCCCATCCCGCCCGACATGGATGGCCGCGTCCTGACCGAGATCTTCACCCCCGCGTGGCTCGCCGCCCACCCCGTCCGCCAGGGCACCGACCCCGCCCAACACACCGACCTCGCCACCAGTCAGGCTTTGACCGCAGAAGAAGAAGCCTCCGTCGAAGAGCAATTGCGTCGGTTAGGATATATTTGAATGGAAAAATTACTCGCCCCCATCATCGTCACCGGATGCCGAAGAAGTGGCACGACCATGCTCCGCACCATGCTCGACCAGCACCCGGCCTTGTGCGTACATCCCGAAGAACCGCAATTTTTCCAAAAACTGGTGCACCAATTTGGGAACCAGATCAACGACCCACAGGCCGCGATCCAAACCGTTCTCACCAATCCTTACTGTCCGCCTTCGATCACTGCCGAAGCATTACAAGCGGGATTAGCAGGTCGTACGTCCCTGTCCGTCACCGAATTTATTCAGATGTATGTCTCCGTGTGGGGAGGCCCCGCGCTTCAAACACGCCAGGCAGTGTTCAAAGACCCGAAATGGATTTTGGCACTCGATCAGGTTTTTGAATGGTTCCCGAACGGAAAAATCATTCACATCGTGCGCGATCCGCGGGCCAATATTTCTTCGCAACGCGCTCGCTGGCAGAAAGCGACCGTGTACGAGTGCATCGTGTGGTGGCGGGATTCTGTCCGGGCCGGGCACGCGCTCGCCCTCGCCCAGCCTGACATCTGTTACGAATTGGTGTACGAAAACCTGATCACCCACCCGGAAGAGACGCTCATGGGTTTGTGTAAATTTTTGGATATCCCCTTCCTCCCGGAGATGCTCACTTTCCAACTGGATACCCCCTCCTTCATGCCCGGTGCGCCCCCCCAGCGCAGCCATTTCACCCGCCCCGATCCGACCCGCTTAAATCTCTGGCACAAGCACCTATCCCCGCTCGATGTACGGCTGATCGAGATGGCTTGCAAAGACGAAATGCCCTGGTGGGGGTTTGAACCCGCCTATCCCAATGCTTCTCGTTTCGCCCTGGCCGAAAAATTTGTGCGAGAAAAAATTTGGTATCACATGCTTAAGATCGTGCGTACCCTCCGTGCGCGGGTGCAAAAAATCTAACGGCGTCAACATGGACACAAAACCCATCGTCGCCCATCTGCACCGGTCCTATCTGGCCCTTTCCGAAACCTTCATCTACCAATATTTAACCCACTTACGCCGATACTGCCCGGTCATGTTGGCCCGCCGAACCGAAAACCTGGCAAATTTTCCGTTTGAGCCTGTGTATTCAGTCTCCCAACAAACTCGCCCCGTGCAGGCATGGAATTACCTCGTGCTTAAAACGTTCGGGCAACAACCTTATTTCCACCGCACTCTGCGCCAACTCAAACCCGCCCTGCTCCACGCCCATTTTGGCTCGGAAGGCGTCAACGCGCGCACCCTGCGCCGTGCGCTTCGCTTGCCCCTTCTCACCACGTTTTACGGAAAAGACCTGTTCCAACTCCCGCGCGAGGCCCGCTGGCAAAAAGCCTACCAACGGCTGTTTGCCGAAGGCGATGGTTTTATCGTCTTGGGACAAAATATGAAGCGGGAATTGTTATCCCTGGGTTGTCCCGAAGAAAAAATCCACCTTTGTCACATTGGCGTAGACCTGGGGCGGTTCACCTTCCAACCTCGGACAAAGGCCCCGGATGAACCCTTCCGGCTGTTGATGTGCGGACGGCTGATCGAAAAGAAGGGGATAGCGTATGCCCTCGAAGCGCTGGCTCAAGTCGCGCGGGATCTCCCCGCCGTCCAACTCCGCGTCATCGGCGATGGCCCGCTCCGGGCGGAGTTAGAAGCCTTGATCGTCGCCCGAAATCTGCAAAATCAGGCACAGATTCTGGGGGCACTCTCCCATCAGGCATACGCACAGGAGATGGCCCAAGCCCATCTTTTTCTCGCCCCCAGCGTCCGTGCTAGGGATGGCGATAGCGAGGGAACGCCTACGGTCATTCTCGAAGCCCAGGCCGCAGGGCTTCCCATTCTTGGCACCACCCACGCCGACATCCCGGAAATCGTCGGCGTCAAAGAACCGGGTTTTCTCGTCCCCGAACGGGATGTGGATGCGTTGTCAACCCAACTACGGATGATGCTCACCCACCCCCAACGCTGGCCGGAATGGGGCGAAACAGGTCGTAAACATATCGAGGCGGAATACGAGATGGATAAAGTCGCCCAAACATTAGAAACGATTTACGATACCGTGCGCCAAAAACACGCAGGAAACGGATGAGGATGAGTACCCCTGTCTTGTTTTTAGATCACGCCACGGCGCTAGGCGGAGCGGAACATAGTTTACTGCTTCTCCTCAAACACTTGACCTCGATCCAGGCTCACCTCGCGTGTGCCCCTGGCCCACTGGCGGAAAAAGCCAACGGCCTGGGGATTCCCGTGCATGTGACCGAATTCCCACGGTTGCGCCGTTCGCCGCGCTTTTTGGGGGATTGGATGAATGGGGCACAAGACCTCGCCCGGCTCGCGCGGGGGATCGGTGCCCGCGCGCTGTACGCGAACACGGTGCGGGCGGCGGTGTACGCCGCTCCGGCGGCGGCCCTCGCGCGGGTTCCGTTCATCTGGCACATGCGCGATTTCTGGCTATCGGAAGCCCGTCCCCGGTATCCCTGGGCGGACAGGTTGGGGAAACGGGGGTTGCTCGCGAGGGCGACGCGGGTGATTACCAATTCCCGCGCCGTTGCCGCACAGTTGCCCGCTTCCCGGAAAATTTCCGTGGTGCATAATGCCATCGAAATCGAGACGTATGATCCAGCTTTGGACGGGCGGGGGTTTCGGGCGCAGTACCAGATTCCGGGCGGGGTACCCGTTGCGGGGGTGGTGGGGCGTCTGCGTCCGTGGAAGGGGCAGGAGCGGTTTTTGCGGGCGATGGTGCGCGTGGCCCGCGCACTGCCCGAGGCGCGTTATTTGATCGTGGGGGGAGACATTTTTGGGGTGCAGGATGATTATGAGCGGCAGTTGCACGAGATGGTCAACGCGTTGGGGCTGGGAGACTGGGTGATTTTCACAGGGCAACTGGCGGATGTGCGCCCCGCGCTGGCGGCGATGGATGTCTTTGTCCATCCGGGCGATCCGGAGCCGTTCGGGTTGGTGAATATTGAGGCGATGGCGATGGGCAAACCTGTCGTGGCGTTTGGGCATGGCGCGTTGCCCGAAATCGTGGTGGATGGCGAAACCGGGTGGCTCGTGCCCCCGGATGATGAGGGAGCGCTGGGGGACGCGGTACAAAAATTGCTCGTTGATCCGCGCCGGGGAGAGATGGGACAGGCAGGCCGAAAACGTGTGGAAAAGGACTTCACGATGGGGCGAGTGGCGACGGAAATCAGTGCGATTTTGGCGGAGGTGCTGGGATGAAGTTTTGTCTGGATGCCCGCACCGCGACGGATCATTTCCCCGGCATTGGGCGCTATGTGAGCAATCTGGCGCGGGCGATGGGGAACGAACTCGCGCGGGGTGAGGCATTGATCGTGCTAGGTACCCCCGTGCATCGCTCCCTCGCGCCAACCCGGTGGGAACTCCCCGCCAACCAGCCCGGGCGGGTGACGGTGATCGAGGCCGCGGCGTCCCCGTTCGGGTTTCAACAGCAGATCGACATTCCCCGAACGTTGCGGGCGAACGGGGTGGGGGTGTATCACAGTCCGTATTATTTGATGCCGTATTTTCCCGGTTTGCCGACGGTGGTGACGCTGTATGATTTGATTCCCCAGCTTTTTCCGCAGGTGGTGTCGGCGCGGGCACGGGCGTTGTTCCAGTTCGCCACGCGGTTGGCTCTGCGCACGGCGGATCAGGTGATTACGATTTCGGAGGCGTCCCGGCGGGATTTGTTGGCGGCGTACAGGTTGAACCCCACGCGGGTCACGGCGATCCCGCTCGCGCCCGATCCGGTGATGCGCCCGCAGACGGAGGAAGAAAAACGCCGGGTGCGGGAAAAATTTGGGTTACCGGAGCGGTTTGTGTTGTATTTGGGGATCAATAAACCGCATAAAAATCTGGGGCGGTTGGTGGCGGCGTGGCAACAGGTGGCGACAGATGCGCCGTTGGTGATTGCCGGGGCGTGGGATGAGCGGTATCCCGAAGTGAAGGCACAAGCGGCGGACTGGGGGGCGCGGGTGAGGTTTTTGGGGCCGATCTCGAACGCGGATCAACCCGGACTGTATGCCGCGGCGACCGTGTTTGTGTTCCCGAGTTTGTACGAGGGGTTTGGCCTACCGGTGATCGAGGCGATGGCATGTGGGACGGCGGTGGCGTGTGCGAATACATCCAGTTTACCGGAAGCCGCGGGGGAGGCGGCGGTGTTATTTGACCCAACACGAGTGGGGGAGATCGCAGAGGCCCTTTCAGAGTTGTTAGCGAATGAAGAAAAGAGGGGACGATTGCGAGAAAAAGGGCTGGCTCAGGCGAGGCAGTTCACCTGGGAAGAGACTGCGAGAAAGACGTTGGAAATTTACCGGACGTTATCCGGTTAAATGGCAGGAGCCGGACAATGTCCGGCTCCTGTTGTTTGAGGATGAATTTTTCACGGCAGACAACTGATGTACCAGACTGGACAGCCACTCATCACAGGCATATACACCTTGTAAATAACAACGCCGGTTTCGGTGACGTCCACCAACAAGGTATCCGTGCCAATGCCCCCATCATCATCGGTGATGGTCAGGGTAACGGTGTACGTGCCTTCCGTGAAATAGGTATGAACAGGGGTTAGGGTGCCTACTGCACTTGCCCCGTCCCCGAAATCCCAATGGATGATGTGGGTATCTTGTACGCCTAGGTCCAGCATAAACCCGGCGAAATAGATCGCTGTCCCGGCCTCAACGGTACGGTCCGATCCTGCGTCGGCTACGGGGGGAAGATTGGTCACAACAATGGCCGTCTGGGTGTTGATAATCCCGGCATCGTCATCGGATAGGGTGAGGGTGAGTGTGTAAATATCTTGTGCCGTGCTGGTGGGGTTGTCATCGAGGTATTGGTGGGTTTCCAGAATGGTGACCGACCCCGCGGGGTAGGGGATGTTTTCCGTTGTGCCATCCCCCCAATCCAACGTCAACACAAAGAAGTCCAAGGTCCCCGGATCAACGAAGTCGAAAAGCAGGGTGGAAAATCCGTTCTCGTTGGTTGGCGTCACAGAGAGGTTGGAAAGGATGGGGGCAAGATTGCCCACGGTGAGGGTGGCAATTGTGGAGGTCTGCCCATTGTCATCATCGGTGAGGGTCATAGTCACGGTGTAGACGTCCGAGGGCGTGCCGGAGGGATCATCGTCCAGATATGGGTGGGTCTCTGTGAAGGTGGTGGTTCCAGCAGGATAAAAATAATCCGCGGTGTTTCCATCTCCCCAGCCAATCGTCAAGGTAAAGGTATCGGCAGGGCTTTGATCCAAGAGGGTGCCCGTTAAGGTGGTGACTCCGTTTTCGTCAATGGAAGTGGCCTCCAGGTTGGAGAGTTCAGGAGCGAGATTGTTGACGGTGAGGATGGCAGTGGCGGTATCACTCGCCTGTCCATCGTTCACTGTGACCAGGATCGGATAAGGATCAGTAGATGTTCCAGTGGGATCATCATCGAGATAGGTATGTGTCTGGCTGAAAACCTGGGTGGCGATGGGGAGAGATAGTGTTTCGGTTAAACCATCGCCCCAATCAATGGTCACTGTATGTGCGTCGTCACTGTCCGGGTCGGTGAAGGTGCCGTTCAGAGTCACTGTTTCTCCTTCATCGAGAGTCTCCGGGCTAAGACTCAAGTTGGCGTTTTCGATGAGGGGTGCATCGTTGAGGCCGAGGATGGTGATCGTTACCGTGGCCGTATCCGTGAGACTGGCCGTGTTGCTGATGGTATATTGGAAGGTGTCCAAGCCTTGTTGGCCTGCGGAAAGGGCTTCAAACTGTCCGTTGGGATCATACTCAAAGGTGCCATCCCCATTGTTGGTCACCAAGCCGGTGGTGTTGGTGGAATCAAACGCGATGATCGACATCGGGAGCGAACTGGTGTCATTGTCCAAAACATTCCCGGTTGTGAAGGGGGTGTCTTCGTCTGTGGTGAATTCGGGGCCAGAGTCGTCGTTGGCAATGAGGATTTCATTGGCATAAATGTACACTGCGCCTTGATCTATGCCTCCAAGCCCATCATGGAAGCGCGCCCCCACAAAAACTTCCTGGGCCTGGACATCGACGATAAACCCTAATTCGTCTCCGACTTGAGAGTCGCTGGCGGTTAATTGTGCCAGTTCGCCCCAGTTGTTAGGGCCGCCTAAATTTCGTTCGAAAACATAAGCAATCCCTGCATTCGTGCCCGCTTGATCATTCAATCTCGCACCGATGACAAGCCAATCCCCATCCATTGCAGGTTGTCGATCCCCAAATTCATCCCCTGCGGCGGTATTACTGCCAACGAGTTTCTTGACCTCTATCCATGTTGCGGGATCACTAAGATCTTTTTCGAATATATACGCTGAGCCAGAATCGACCCCCATTGCATCGCTATAACGAGCAACAACGACCAATGTATTCCCGATAAATGTAATGCTATCTCCAAATTGATCTCCATTTAGTCCATCACTGGCGATAATTTTGGTCACTTGTCCCCAATTATTTACCCCACCCCAATCCCGCACAAACACATAAGCTGATCCTGAATTCAAGCCATTATCATCATCTCCGACTGCCCCAACGATTATCGTATCCTGATCGAAGTCGAGACCCCAGGAGAAAAAATCATCTCGAGCTTTATCATTCGCAGTAATTTTTTTGACTTCTCCCCAATTATCCGTTCCACCCGAATTCCGTTCAAAAATATAAGCGGCACCAGAATTACAAGTGTCATCGGATGGACAGGCATCATCGTTTTGATAAGCCCCAATGACTACGGTCTCTCCACTCAGCTTGACTGGCCACCCAAAACGATCTTGATAAGAATTATCTGAAGAGATAATTTTTTTGACTTGCCCCCAATTGTTCGTTCCGCCTGCGTTCCGTTCAAAAACGTAGGCGGAACCGGAATCTCCTGCAACAGCATTATCTAAATAAGCGCCCACAATGAGGGTATCCCCCTCAATATCCAGGTATGCGCTAAAATGATCTCCCGCAGAGGTATCGCTCCCAAAGATTTTTTTGACAAACGCCCATTGGTCGGACCCGGCTCCAATCCGTTCAAAAATATACACCGAACCAGATTCGACACCATGATCCTCGTCATAGATAGCCCCAATCACCAGGGTATCCCCATCAATCACAACAGTCTGCCCAAATCTCTCCAAGGGCTCCCCATCTTCCGCAAACAAAATCGCAACTTCAGAAAGTGACCCCGCTCCCATATTGTCCACCCCCTCATCGGAACGAACCGGAGAGAAATTCGACAGCCAATTCGGTTTCAAGCCTTTCGCATATGCTGGAATAATACCCACCGCGATTGAAATAAACAGAAGACAGAGAACGATTTTTTTTATGGGCAAGGATTGCATATTTTCCTCCAATTTCAGTCATAAAAAAACTTTGACAGGCCTACACCTTATCATCCGTTTCCCTCGATGCGAGAGTACGAGAATTCCATCATTATAATTGGTCAAATACCAATCGGCATAATCAGAAAACAAATATCTTTTTCCAAAACTTGACACCCTTTGTGCTTTTGCTTACAATAGCGTCCACTATCTCGTTGATAGCCATTCCTTGATAGCTCAATCGGCAGAGCGAGCGGCTGTTAACCGCTAGGTTCCTGGTTCGAGTCCAGGTCAAGGAGTAAGCCCACTCTAAATGAGTGGGCTTTTTATTTGCCATCTTTACGTCTTTTTCCTCCTCTACTATACTCTAAGCAACATCCAGAAAGTTCCAGTTTTGGGTTCCAACAAAATCCAGAGAGTTCCTATCAACGCCTGATGAACTCGTTGGAATGTAGCGGAACACATGGGAACTGAACATCCACTCTCTACAGGAAATCTCCTTATGAACCACTTTCTCGACATCGAACATCATACATCCGAAGAACTTCAAGGTCTGCTCGACCTGGCTATTCAACTCAAAAAAGAACACAAAGCAGGCGGAAATCCCCCCCTTTTGAAAGGGAAAGCGCTGGCGATGGTTTTCCAAAAACCGAGCCTGCGCACCCGCGTCTCGTTCGAAATGGGAATGCAACACCTGGGCGGACACGCCCTCTACCTGTCCCCCGCGGAAATCGGCCTCGGCAAACGTGAATCCATCGCAGACGTAGCGCGTGTCCTTTCGGGATACGTGGACGTGATCATGGCCCGCGTATTTGAGCATGCGCACATCCTCCAACTGGCAGAGTGGGCCTCCGTCCCGGTCATCAACGGCCTGAGCGATTACAGCCACCCCTGCCAGGCGATGGCCGACGCGCTGACGATTCAAGAAGAGTTTGGCAGTTTGAAAGGCTTAAATGTGGTGTACGTGGGAGATGGAAACAACGTCGCTGTCTCCCTCATGCACATCGCCGCCAAACTGGGTGCGAACTTCACCATCGCCAACCCTGCGGGATACGATTTGAGCGAGGATGCCATTGATTTGGGCTACGAATTTGCCAAAGTGAGCGGTTCCAGCATCAGCCTGACGCGTGACCCCCACGAAGCGGTGCAAAACGCCGACGTGATTTATACCGATACCTGGACGAGCATGGGCCAGGAAGAAGAAACCGCCAAACGCGAGAAGGTGTTCCCCCCCTATCAGGTGAACGCGACCCTGGTCGGGGAGGCGAAACCGACCGTGATCGTGCTCCACTGTCTCCCCGCCCATCGCGGGCAGGAGATCACGGATGAGGTGGCAGACGGGTCCCATTCACGGTTGTTCCCCCAGGCGGAGAACCGGTTGCACGCGCAGAAGGCGGTGTTGGTGAGGGTGTTGGGGAGGGGGTAAACCATCCGAAGGGGCGAGGGTTGAAACAGCAATTCTCGATATGGCCGCAAAAGCACGAACGGCGTTCCTTCAACGGCCACCCTGAAGTTCAAAAACGCTTCAAAAAGGAACGCCGTTCGCCAAAAAACAGAATTGCTGGGTTGAAATAAAAGTGGTTGTAAAAAATTTTAGGAGGGGTATAATCTTAATAGGAAATTAAGATAAGAGGCGTTGTTCGAAAAGATACTTTAAATTGCTAACAAAATTCTTTTCATAGCGCCTCTTTTGTTACATCAGAATTGGATAGATTTTTGGCGGTGGGTAAAATGTCAGAATTACAAAAAAATGTCGTACTTGTGAAGAGCTATGAACAACGCTCATCTCAAAAGCCCATCAAGACTGGAACGGGGTTCTTTGTAGATACAGATGGGAGTGTCCTGACTTGTTTCCATGTAGTGGGAGAACCAAAATCAAAGAAGTTATACGATTGGATAACCATAACATTTAACGGTGAGGAACGGGAAGTAGCGTGCATTTTTTCACCCCCTGAACCTGAAGAATTAGATTTTGCAATCCTGCGCCCAAAGGATCATAAGTTACCAACCCAAGCGGTCTTAATTCAATTGGGGAAATGGGAATCGAAGGCTGATTCTTCAACCGATTTTCAAACTTTTGGATATTCGCTACTGGACACATTTGATGGCCTTTTGGGAGAAGGCATTATCAAAGGGAAAATCCACAAAAGGTTTTCCAAAAGCAATCTGTTGCAATTGACCTCTCAAACGATTGGAGCAGAGGATATCCAACCCGGCATGAGTGGGGCACCAATTTTTGATACAACAAATGAAATGATCGTTGGGATGATCAATGTTTTATACAAAGATCAGAGAAATAATATTCCGTTTGCCATCCCGATTGAGTATGTTGCGGAAAAGTGGGAGAACTTAAAATTAAGGATAGAGGAAACTGAGCTAATACAAGAATTAAGCGATATTCTTAGTAATCCAAAGTGGTTTTCAGAAGATGGGCTTGAGGCCTTTTATAGAAATTCACCTATTTTTGGCATTAAAGCCTATGAAGAATTTGAGGGGGGTCATAAAGCGAGTCAAATTGTTCGGCAATTTCGCGGAAAAAGACGGCGACTTTTTGAGTTTGTAAATTATCTCCTTGATCAGCGCACCGATATTAAGCTATCCGCAAGACAACAAGATCATCATATCCGATTTATTAATCGCGAAATTGAACGAAAAGAAGCCTGTGATCAACTATTTGCACCGCCCTATATCATATTTGAAGCCCCCGCAGGGTATGGAAAGACTGAATTATTGAAAGTTATCCAGAGACAGCAGTTTAAGGATAATTGGGCTTGCATCTATGTTGAACTACCGGAAGAACAGCTGATTTCAGCCTTCACATTAGCAGAATTTATTGCGCAAGATGCTGATTTTCATGATCCATTCCCTAAACACCTAAACTTAGATGCAATAGGTTTCATCCTGGGAGGATATCTTTACCAATTATTAAATCTACAAAAAAAGAAAATATCTGGGCTTGTATTATTAATTGATAGCATAGAGCGGTTACCCGAAACTGAAATTGATAGATTTGTCAATCAATTCCTCCCAGCTCTTCAGACGACGCTCCAAAATGTATCTATTCGAATACGGTTTGCAGGACGAAATGTGGGTTCGTTATGGGTACGTCACTCAACTAAGTTTCCCTTAAAAATTGTTCCTCTATCCCCTTTTCGTTTTAAATTTGTTCAGGAAACTGTAAAACGACAACTCCCAAACATCCAGGATCACGACACTTTTGCGGCTCATCTTATGCACATTACGGGCGGACATCCTGGTTGTATGGCAGAAATTATTGAAGGTGCTAAGGTAAATGACCAAAACGCTGATACATATTTTCAAGAGCGTGAAAATGAGCACAGGAAGATTATCCTTAAATATGCAAATAAAACTCGCGAGGCTATTCCCGAAAATTTACTAAATACATTTGATATTCTCAGTGTTTTCCGAAGATACAATCTTCGATTACTACAAAAAATGATCGAGGAGGAAATCATTGAGTATTCGCGAGAATTTCTGAATTTAGAAAGAGAATTAACTGCAACTTATCTTGTAAAGCGTCGAAATGGGTTTATTCAAGATGATATTGTCCGAAGATTGTTAGCATTAAGACTGAGATGGGAAGAACCCGATAAATTCTTAGACCTTTGTTCAAAGGCGAAAAATATTTATTATCAGGATCTGGAGAGTCCCTATTCAAGGGAAGAACAACATATCGCTATTGAAAGTATTTTTGGGGAACTCATGGCAGAGTTCTATCAGACTGATCAATCCATTGATCAAAGGAAATTGCTGAAGGAAAGTTTCTTTTCAAGTTCAGGCATTTTACACAAGTATCTCGCATCTCTAAACAGCAAAAGATTTTCATTAGAAATAAAACAAAACCTTGTCAAATTGCTTGAAGACGAAAACGGAGAAGAGGATTGGGAATTTCGTTTTATTGTAAATTTTTTTATGAGGGCTGATCAATACAATAATGAGCCATTTGATGAGTTATTGAAACAAGTCAAAGCTTTTTCGGAATCTTAAGGAAGGTAAATTCTATGTCTCAACAAGTTCCATTTATCGGTCGCGAAAACGAGCTAGCACAAATTGATCAAGCCATCGGTTTGACTGGGAAACGTAGTATTCTCTTCATTGATGCAATGGGAGGGATTGGAAAAACCCGATTATTACAAGAAGTCAGGAAACGGTACTTAACCATCAGCACGGACCGTTCCGATCTGATCGTCACAGAAATCCTGGATTTTGATGATTCGAGCCTTCATATCCCACTCAATTTCGGCATTAAAATGGCGCGGATGTTGGGCGAGGATGCATTTAAGCCTTATTTGCAAGAAGTGATCAATTTACGAAAAATGGAGGAGGGGAATGTTACGGAAGAACGATTACAACGACAGCAGGAGGAGCTTACCCGCATCTATATTGACTGCTTCAATCAAATCTCAGCCAAACAGAAAATCGTCATATTTCAGGATACGATAGAAGCCATCCCCGAAAAATATCGGAAGGACATCTTCTACCCCCAGTTGCATTTTCAAAATTGTGTCATTCTGGCCGCGGGGCGCAACGCCAGACAGATAGGCGATAGTTTCCGGCAAGAAGAGCACAAAGGTGTTCAAATCATTGATTTACCCCCATTGGAAACAAAGGATAGTAAAACCTATCTGCAACACAAACAATCTCTATTACATATTTCGTTAGATACAGGCCTGGCTGAAAAACTCCTCTTTCTCGCAGGCGGAAAACCCATATTGATCGATCTTGCCACAGAATGGATCGCCCGCGAAATCCCACTGCCTTGGTTAGCTAAAAAGAGTATTCAGGAGATTAATAACCTCCCAAAAGAAAAACTTGAAGAACTACAGAGCGAATTTGAACATCGTTTAGTGCTTCACATTGGAGATACGCGCCGACCAATCGATTGGCTTTTTTTGGCGATGTCCTATGTATATCCTTTAGATCCCGAAATGATCGCTCGGTTAATTCAAGTGCAGGAAGATGAAGCTCAAAATCTCTTTGAGGAGGCCTTAACCTACCCCTTTGTCAAACGATTACCCGATGGTCGTATCAAATTACATGATGAAATGCAACGAATGGTCAATCAATATGTGTGGTTCGAAGTTGATCCACATAAAGACATCCAAAAACAATATAGCCAGAAAGCCATTGGATATTTAAATACCGCCATCCAAAATCTGCAAAGTCGTATTGACCAATTAGAAGCTGACGCACATGCCCTTCTCAGCGATTCAATTCGCCGCGAAGTCCTCAAAGAAGAACTTTGGGGATTGAAAGAACAACTTCTCAAACACGCTTTGGCCCTAAATGTCAAAGAGGGGATCCACATTTTTATCGATCTTTTTGAAGAAGCCACCCGTTCCTACCGTTTTCGATATCGGAAGACGCTTCTGGATCA
>WBZL01000720.1_pt1 | contig 36895 bp, 30 predicted proteins | sample 5204291 | NCBI WGS metagenome assembly WBZL01 (sample SAMN12344345, study PRJNA552823) | activated sludge metagenome | biome: Activated sludge suspended growth; feature: Nitrification reactor; material: Wastewater; isolation source: activated sludge from nitrification reactor of wastewater... | reverse complement strand
GCCCTTCTCGGGCTTCTCCTGACGGTTCATCAGCCGCAGCAGCGTGCTCTTGCCCGAACCCGACGGACCCACGAGGAACACGAACTCGGCCTTGGCGATGTCGAAGCTGGCGTCCTGCAGCGCCGTCACCTCGGTGCTGTAGCTCTTCGTGACGTTCTCGAGCTTGATCATGCGGGCCTCGAACCTAGTTCGCTCACTCCGCCTCGCGGCGTCGCCACCGGAGGTAGCCCTCCATGAACTCGTCGAGGTCGCCGTCGAGCACCGCATCGATCTGGCTGGTCTCGACCTCGGTGCGCAGGTCCTTCACCATCTGGTAGGGCTGCACCACGTAGCTGCGGATCTGGCTGCCCCAGCCCACCTGCGCCTGCCGACCGGCGATGCGGTCGAGCTCGGCGGCGCGCTCTTCTTCGATCTTCGCCGCGATCATCGCCTTCAGGCGGTTCATCGCCTTCTCGCGGTTCTGCAGCTGCGAGCGCTCTTCCTGGCTGGACGCGACGAGCCCGGTGGGCTTGTGGATGAGCCGTACCGCGGACGAGGTCTTGTTCACGTGCTGACCGCCGGCGCCGCTCGCGCGGAACACCTGCATCTCGACGTCGCTCTCGTTGACCTCGATGTCGGGCGCGTCCATGACGGGCCACACCTGCACCGCGGCGAAGCTCGTCTGCCGGCGGCCCTGGTTGTCGAACGGGCTGATGCGCACCAGGCGGTGCGTGCCGCGCTCGGACGTCATGAGCCCGTAGGCGTAGCGACCGGTGAGCGTGAACTCGGCCGACATGATGCCGGCCTCGGTGGCCGGGCTGATCTCGTCGACCTCGAAGCCGAAGCCACGCCGCTCGGCCCAACGCGAATACATGCGCAGCAGGATCTCGGCCCAGTCCTGGGCGTCGACGCCACCGTCCTTCGCATTGATCTGCACGATGCAGTCGACCTCGTCGTGCTCGCCGGTGAACAGGCTGCGCAGCTCGAGCTGCCGCAGGCTCGACGAGATGTGCTCGCACGCGGCCTGGAGGTCGGGCTCCTGGGTCTCGTCGTCCATCTCGCGGGCGAGCTCGTGCAACACCTCGGCGTCCTCGAGCTCCTGGCTGAGCCCGTCGAAGCCGTCGATGTCGCCCTTCACGTTCGAGTACTCGGCGGTGAGCTTCTTGGCCGCGTCCTGGTCGTCCCACAAGTCGGGGCGCGCGACCTCGATCTCGAGTTCCTTCAACCGGTTGCGGTTGGGCTCGATCTTGAGGTAGCCGTTCGCCTCGTCGAGGCGACGGCGCAGCTCTTTCAGGTCGTCGGAGAAGTCACGCATGGCGGTGGCCGATCAGGCGTCGGCGCCGTGGCACATCTTGAACTTCTTGCCGCTGCCGCAGGGGCACGGTGCGTTGCGCGGCGTCTTCGACCACTCGTCCTTCACGACGGTCTGCTGCTTCACCGGCGCCGCGGCGGCCTTCGCGACCTGCTCGGCCGCCTCGGGTGCGAGATCGCCCGAGGCCATCGCAGCCTTCGCCGCCTGCGTGAAGCCGCCCGAGATCATGTCGTCGCTCGACGTCTGCTGCACGTTCTGCACCACCGGCGCGGGGGCTTCCTTGCGGACGACCTGCACGTGCATCACGTACTTCACGAAGTCCTGCGCGATGCCCTTCATCATCGAGCCGAACATCTCGAAGCCTTCGCGCTGCCACTCGGTGAGCGGGTCCTTCTGGCCGACCGCACGGAGGTTGATGCCCTCCTGCAGGTAGTCCATCTCGTCGAGGTGCTCGCGCCAGCGCTGGTCGATGATGCGCAGCATCACCTGGCGCTCGACGTCGCGCATGACCGCCGCGCCGAGCTCGGCCTCGCGCTTGTCGTAGTAGGTGGACGCATCCGCCATCACGAGGTCGTACATCTTGTCGGTGCTGCCGAGCTTCTCGAGCTGGGCCACCGAGATGTCGCTCGGCCAGAACGACTTGAGCTCCTTGGCGAGCCCGTCGAGGTCCCACTCGTCGTCGGCGGCGCTGGCGCAGTGCGTCTCGAGCAGCGCGTCGATCGCCTCGGCGAGGTAGTCCATCGCCGCGGCCTTGAGATCCATGCCGGCGAGGATCTGGTCGCGGCGCTGGTAGATCACCTTGCGCTGCTCGTTCATCACCTCGTCGTACTTGAGCACGTTCTTGCGGATCTCGCCGTTGCGCTGCTCGACGGTGGTCTGCGCACGCTCGATCGCCTTGGTGACCATCTTTGCCTCGATCGCCTCGTCGTCGGGCAGGGCGCGGCCCATCACCCAGCTGAGCGCGCCGGTGGCGAACAGGCGCATGAGCTCGTCGTCGAGGCTCAGGTAGAAGCGGCTCTCGCCCGGGTCGCCCTGACGGCCGGAACGACCACGCAACTGGTTGTCGATGCGGCGGCTCTCGTGGCGCTCGGTGCCGAGGACGTACAGCCCACCGAGCTGGCGGATCTCGTCGCCCTCGGCCTTGCACTCGGCCTTGAAGCGGGTGTGCAGCTCGTCGAAGCGGGCCAGCGCCGCGGTGCGTGCGGTGCGGAATTCGTCGGTGACCTCGGCCGGCAGCTCGAAGTCCTCGACGAGCAGTTCGGGAGCGACGCCTTCCTTCAGCACCTCTTGGCGAGCCAGACCCTCGGGGTTGCCGCCGAGCATGATGTCGACGCCACGGCCGGCCATGTTGGTGGCCACGGTGACCGCGTACTTGCGACCGGCCTGGGCCACGATCACGGCTTCACGCGCGTGCTGCTTCGCGTTGAGCACCTCGTGATCGATGCCGCGCTTGTCGAGCATGCGGGACAGCCGCTCGCTCTTCTCGACGCTGATCGTGCCGACGAGCACCGGCTGGCCGCGCCCGTTCTTCTCGGCGATGTCGTCCACGACGGCGCCGAACTTCGCGTCCTCGCTCTTGTAGATGAGGTCGGCCTGGTCGATGCGGATCATCGGCCGGTTGGTGGGGATCGGCACCACCGCGAGGCCGTAGGTGTTCATCAGCTCGGCCGCCTCGGTGGCGGCCGTACCGGTCATGCCGGCGAGCTTGTCGTACATGCGGAAGTAGTTCTGGAGGGTGACCGTCGCGAGCGTCTGGTTCTCCTCCTTGATCTTCACGCCTTCCTTGGCCTCGACGGCCTGGTGGATGCCCTCGCTCCAGCGGCGGCCCTCGAGCACGCGGCCGGTGAACTCGTCGACGATCTTCACCTCGCCGTTGGCGACGATGTAGTCCTTGTCGCGCTTGTACAGCTCCTTGGCCTTCAGCGCCACCGACAGCTGGTGCACCAGGTTCTGCTGCACCTCGTCGTAGAGGTTGTCGATGCCGAGCGCGCGCTCGACCTTCTCGATGCCCGGCTCGAGCGGCACCACGACGCGCTTGTCCTCCTCGACGTCGTAGTCGGTGCCGCGCTGCAGCGAGCGGACCACGGATGCGAAGCGGTAGTAGAGCTTGGCGGCGTCGGCCAGACGACCGCTGATGATCAGCGGCGTGCGGGCCTCGTCGATGAGGATCGAGTCGACCTCGTCGACGATCGCGTAGTTGTGGCCACGCTGCACCTTGTCGGCGGCGGTGCCGGCCATGTTGTCGCGGAGGTAGTCGAAACCGAACTCGTTGTTGGTGCCGTAGGTGATGTCGCAGCCGTAGCTCTGGCGCTTCTGCGCCGGGGCGGTGCGGTAGCCCGGCACGACCAGACCGACCTCGAGACCGAGCCAGCGGTGGATGCGACCCATGTTGTCGGCGGCGAGCTTGGCGAGGTAGTCGTTCACCGTCACGAGGTGCACACCCTGGCCGCCGAGCGCGTTCAGGTACGCGGGCAGGGTGCTGACGAGGGTCTTGCCCTCACCGGTCTTCATCTCGGCGACCCAGCCGAAGTGCAGTGCGGCGCCGCCCATGAGCTGGACGTCGAAGTGACGCTGGCCGCTCACGCGCACCGATGCCTCGCGCATCACGGCGAACGACTCGACGAGCAGGTCGTCGAGGTCTTCGCCGCGCTCGAGGCGCCCACGGAACTCGGCGGTCTTGGCGCGCAGCGCGTCGTCGGACAGCTGCTGCATCGCCGGCTCGAGGCCGTTGATGTGCGGGACGAGGCCCTGGAGGGCCTTCAGCTTCTTCCCCTCGCCGGCGCGAAGGATGCGATCGAGCAGTTTCATGCGGTTTCGAGCCTACCGGGGGCCTGCTCCCGGGCGGGGGCACCGCCCCGGTGCGGCCCACCGGCGTTCACCGTGCGGCCACCTCGCGTGGGGGTGGCCGCGACCGCGACCAGGCGCAGGTCGGTGATGCCCGCCCGTCGCAGCGCCTCGCCCGCCGCGCCGAGCGTGGCCCCCGTGGTGACCACGTCGTCGACGACGAGCACCCGGGGCGAGCGGCCCGGCCGGGCGCGGTACGACGGGCCGGTGAGCCGCTCGGCACGCGTGCGGCCCATCTGCGGGGCCCCGTGCACGCGGTACAGCAACCGCCGACACGGCACCCCCAGCTCGGCCGCCACCGCCCGGGCGAGCAGCTCGGCCTGGTCGTAGCCGCGCTCGGCCACGCGACGGCGACTCGTGGGCGCCCAGGTGACCAGGTCGTAGTGCGGCCGGCCCGGCCCGCGGAGCCCCAGCCGGCGGACGAGGACCTCGGCGAGCACCCGTGCCGCGGCGCGACGGTTGCGGTACTTCAGCCCGAGGATCGCCGTGCGGGCGACCCCGTCGAAGGTGAGCGCCGCCGTGATGCCGCCGGGCACGATCGTGGTGGGGCTGGTGCCGAGCGCCACCCGGCAGGACTCGCACCACGCCGCGCCGAGCTGACGACACCCGGCGCAGCGGTGCGGCAGCACGGCGTCGACGAGCCGGCCCCGCCGGCCGACGGGCGCCGAGCGCGGGGCTGGGACCGGCTGTCGGTCGGGGTGGCGGGTCGTGGCGGGGATGCGGCTCACGAACCCATCGTGCGCCGGGGGTGTCACGCGGCCGTGCCGACGGTCAGCCGAGCGGGCGCACCTCGACCGGCACGGTCACCGCGCCGGCGTGGTCGAAGCCGATCTGCACCTCCCAGACGTCGCCCGCCACCAAGGGCGCGGCCAGCCCGGTGCACATGAGGTGCAGCCCGCGCGGCTCGAGCGCCAGCTCGCCACCCGGCGCCACCTCGAGCCGCGACGGGTCGACCTCCTGCATCCGGCTCACCTGCTCGTCGTCGATCGTGGTCTCGTGAGCCATGATCGACATGCACCGCCCGGACTGCGCGCCGTCGAGATGGTCGGCGACCCCACCGTCGTTGCGCACCACCAGGTACACCGCGGCCTCGGTCACCGACGGCGGCGTGGCGTACACCCATGCGTCGCGCACGACGATCGCGCCGTCGGCCGACGCCACGCCGGACGTGTCGTCCTCGCCGCACCCGAACACCGCGAGCCCGGCGATCAGGAGCAGCGATCCGGCGCGCGCCGGGCGCACGGCGCGGCGTGCACGATGCGGGCCGGTGTTCACAGCAGTGCGTCGAGATCGGACGCGAGCGCCTCGGAGGTCACCTCGTTCGGCCACACGATCCGCAGGTGGCCGTCGGTGTCGATGCCCATCAGGGTCGCGGTGTGGTCGACCGCGTAGCCGTCGCTCGTCGCGTCCCCTCGGGCGAAGTAGACGCCGTACAGCGACGCGGTGCGCTCGACCGCGGCCAGGTCGCCGGTCGCCCCGGCGAAGCGCTCGTCGAACGCGTGCACGTAGGTGGCCAACGACTCGGGCGTGTCGCGTTCGGGATCGATCGTCACGAGCACCACGTGCACCCGGTCGGCATCGCCACCGAGGTCGTCCATCGCGCGGGCCAGCGTGGCCAACGTGGTCGGGCAGATGTCGGGACAGTGGGTGTAGCCGAAGTAGACGACCACGACGTCGCCGAGCCACGCGTCGAGGTCGACCGGCGTGCCGTCGGTGAGCACCAGGCCGTCCATCGAGGGTGCGACCTCGGGCGCCTGCATCACCGCACCCGAGTACAGGTGCGGACGGAACATCCGGAACGCGACGAGGCCGACCGCGAGACCGGCCACCACGACGGCGGCCACGGTGAGCCAGCGGCAGCGTCGGGGCCGGCGCGACGGCCGCACGCGCGCGCCGGGATCCGTCGGCTGGGCGGACGACGAGGACGACGAGGACGACGAGGACGGGGGCGGGGACGAGGAAGTGTCGGCGATGGTCATGGGTAGCACATGAAGACGTGGGCGGCGCCGTATGCGAACGACGCGACGCCGGAGGCGTGGTTCACCTCGGACACGAGCAGGCCGACGTGGCGGACGAGCTTGTCGGCGTCGGAGGCCTCGGTGCGATAGCGGTAGTCACCGCGGATCATGCCCCAGCCGTCGACCACGACGTAGTGCGGGTTCGTGCTGGTGCGATCGCGGACGTGGCGGAAACCGAGGCCGACGACGGTCTCGAGCTGGGTCTCGGTGCCGGTCACGAGCCGCCAGGACTCGCCGTCGGCACCCGCGCTCGCGGCGAGCGCGGCCAGGGTGGCGGTGTCGGCAGGGTCCTCCACCACGGTGACGTACTCGACCTCGAGCTCGCCGAGGTCGACCTCGGCGGGCAGTCGCGTCGCGACCTCGCGCATCGTCGCGAACACCTCGTCACAGCCGTCGTCGCACACCGCGGGAATGAAGCTGTACACCGTGATCCTGCTGCGGGTGTCCTCGCTGACGAAGCGCTCGCCACGCTGGTCGACGAATGCGTACCCGGGAGCGAGGCGGATGCGCGGCAGCACCTTGATCGGCTGGAAGATGGCGAACGCCATCGCGCCGATCACGAGCACGACCAGCACGCTCGCGACGACCTTCGCCCAGCGCGGCAGCCGGGATCCCTCGGACCGGCCGGTACGCTCGCCGTCGTGACGTCGGCCGCCGAAGAACAACGACCGGATCGTCGTCTCCCCCGCTGGGTGCTCTACCTGTGCGTCGCCGCGTTGGCGTTCGTGCTCGTGCGGTGCGCGTTGCCGGGCGGCACGATCGAGCACGGCGAGGGGCTCGCCGGCACCTACGTGGTCAACGGTGTCGACCCCAACGACGTCGAGTACTCGGGCACCGTCACCATCGTGCTCGTCGAGGGCGATCGCTACACCGTCCAATGGCTCGTCACCGGCACCATCCAGGAGGGCACCGGCGTGCTCGACGGCGACCGCTTCGACGTCACCTGGCGCACCACCAGCAGCGGCACCGGCACGGCCAGCGGCACCGCCACCTACGAGGTCGGCGACGACGGCGTGCTCCGCGGCACCCGCACGATCGAGGGCATCGACGGCACGGGCACCGAGGAGATCTTCCCCGAGACCTGACCCGGTCACCGGACGCCGGCTGCGGGCCGAACTCACGGCGCCACCCCCGCCTGGTCGGTCCCGTCGGTCCCGTCGGTCAGGCTCAGCAGGTAGAGCACGATCGCGTCCACCTCGTCCTGGCTGAGCCGCTCGCCGTACAGCGGCAGCATCTGGCCGGCCCGGAAGCCGTCGACCACGTACGCGTCGGGGTCGAGCACCGACTGGTGCAGGTAGTCCGATGCGCTCATGCCCTCGACCCGGGTGGCCGCCCGCGTGCCCACTCCCGCGAGCGACGGTCCGACCCGCCGCTCGTCGGGCTCGAGCGAGTGGCACACCCCGCAGCCGCCGCGCTTCGGGTCGTCGAAGACCGCCCTGCCCTCCGACACCCCGGGGGCCGGCGGGACGTCGACCGCGTGCACGACGAACCGTTCACCGGCCGGCATCGGCGTGGTGCCGTGGTACACGTCGGTGACGGTGTCGCCCTCGACGAGCTGGATCTCCAACTCGATCGCGTCGCCGACCGGCACGTCGACGTCGACCAGGCCGACGGCCGCCGATCCGTCGATGCCGATCTCGGTGCGACGCAGCTCGACGTCGTCCGCGAGCACCACCACCTCGACCGGTGTGCCCGGTGAACCGCTCGCAGCCGGCTGCCCGACCAGCTGCTGGCCCGGGACGTGGTCGACCAGCACGCGCACCGCGGCACGGTCGTCGTCGGCGTGGAACGGCGCTCGCGTCGCGAGCGCGACGCCCACCACCGACGCCACCACCACGGTGGCTGCCGAGACGTAGCGCCCGCCCTTCGGCGGATGGTCGGTGTCGAGCTGGGAGTGGTGCGCCGGCTCGTCGACGGCCCGACGCAACTCGGTCGGCGCGACATAGTCCTGCACCGCGACGCCCTGCCACTTCGCGGGCACGTGCGGCGCGCGCGTGCCCTCGAGGCGCTCGGCGATCAGCCGGTTCCCGATCCCGTACGCACAGTCGCCGGACGCGCAGCCGACGACCTGCACGCCGGTGGCACCGGCCTTCATCAGCGAGCCGACCGTCTGCGCGTGGATCATGCCGGCGCAGGCGACGGGCACGACGACGGTGTCGTCGGCGCCCTCGACCTCGCCGCTCATCTCGACGTGTCGACGGCACGCCAGCACGACCTGCTTGCCGACCGGGTCGACCCGTGGCTCCGGCTCGAACCCCGGCAGGTCGATCGCGCCGAACGAGCACGAGCCGACACAGATGCCGCAGCCGACGCAGGCATCGGCGTCGAGCACCGCGATCGGGCGGCGCGGTTGGGTGCCGACCTGCTCGTCGGCCTCGGCCACGGTCTGCATCGTCAAGGCCTGGTACGGGCAGTCGACCACGCACAGCTCACAGCCCGTGCAGGCGTCCGGGTCGACGACGGCCACGGCTGGCCGACGAGCCACGAGATGCGGCAGGAGCACCACGGCAGCCACGATCACCACCAGCGCCAGCAGGAACCACGCGCCGTGCCCGCCGAGCAACGGCGGCAGCAGGAACAGCACGAACGGGTCGAGCGGCATGTCGGCCACGAGCACACGAGGGTCGGCCGGCCCGAGCAGCTCGGCAGGGAACGCGAGCGACACCGCCAGCAGCGCGACGCCCATCAGCAGCATCCAGTGCTTGGGGGGCACCACCCGCAGCCGGGTACGGCGCACGTGGCGGTACAGGAAGTACGCGATCACGACCGTGAGCAGCAGGTGCACGAGCCAGAGCAGGAACAGCACGCCCCAGCCCGAGCTGGTGCCGTACACGTCGCGGACGACGACGGAACGCACCGTGCCCGACACGTCGAACAAGCCGGTCGACGCCTCGGTGATCGCCTGCGCGCGCCGGTCCCACACGAGCCAGTAGCCGGTCACGCCGGCGAGCCACACGAGCACCAGGGCGGCGACACCGGTCGTCCAGCGCCAACGCCGCGGGCCGCGGAAGCGGCCCGCCACGAAGATCCGCCACGCGTGCACCACCGTGGTCACGACCAGGGCGGCCGACGCGTAGCGGTGAACGGTTCGCACCACGCCCTGGATCGGGTGGTCGGCGATCTTCTGCACCGACCGGTACGACGCCTCGACACCGAACGAGAAGAACAGCGTGATGTACACGCCGGTGGCGATCACCACGCCCAGCAGGAAGATGCTGATCGTGCCCGCGTGGGGCAACGGGTTCAGCCGGTGGAAGCCGACCCACCGCCGCAGCGGTGTCTCGGCCCGATACGTGGCACGTTCCAGCGAGGCCACCACACCCCGGTCGTGGGGACGACCGGGGTCGGTGGGTTCGTTCGGTTCCTGCGGCGCTCGACGATGCATGGATGGGGTCCTCGTCGTGTCCGGTGTGGGCGGCCCTCGGGCCTCACCACGGACGGAAGTCGGTTCCTGGGGAGTTCAGGTCGATGTGGATGATCTGGTCGAACAGCTGCGGGCCGTACGACAGCACGACGAGCAGCAGGGCGACGATCAGCCACGGCTTGAAGCGGTCGAGCCAGTCCGGGGTGAGCTGCGGGTGGCGGATCGACTGGGCGATCGGCACCTCGGGCACGTCGGCGGGCGCTGCCTTCGGCCCCACCGCCGTCTTCACCATCACGAGCACGTACATGATCAGCGAGACGAGCAGGATGCCGCCGCCGATCGACACGCGCAGCAGGTGGCCCTCCCACTCGTCGGGCACGTACAGCGCCTCGCCGAGCGGCGTGCGCCGGGGGGCGCCGAGCAGGCCGAGCATGTGCATCGCGTTCGAGAACACGATCATGCCGACGAACCACACCCACGACTGGGCGACGGCCATCTTGCGGTTCCACAGCTTCTTGCCCGTCAGGTGCGGCACCATCCAGTAGGTGATGCCCATGAACGACAGGGTCACCGCGGTGGCGACCGTGAGGTGGAAGTGGCCGGGCACCCACGCCGTGTTGTGCACGACGAGGTTGAGGTTGTAGGAGGCGTTCGTCAGACCGCTCACCCCGCCGAACATGAACAGGATGCCGGCGAGCAGTTGCGCCGTGACCGAGGGATCGTCCCACGGCAGCGCACGCACCCAGCCGATGATGCCGGTGCCGCCGCGACGCTTCGCCGCGTACTCGAGCGAGGCGATCACGGTGAACGCGGTGAGCATGCTCGGGAAGAACACCGAGTAGGTGAGCACGGCGTGGATCCACTTCCACACCACCGGCACGCCCGGGTCGACGAACTGGTGGTGGAAGCCCACCGGCACCGACACGATCAGGAACATCCAGAACGACAGGCGGGCGAGCGAGTCGGAGAACAGCTTGCCGCCCGCCTGCTTCGGCAGCATGCCGTACCAGCTGATGTACGCCGGCAGCAGCCAGAAGTACACGAGCGGGTGCCCGGTGAACCAGAAGTAGGTGCGGGCGAGTTGCGGGTCGGTGGCGTCGGTGAGCCCGAACGACCACGGCAGCAGCATCGTGAGGATCTCGGTCGCGATGCCGAGCGTCGCGATCTGCCACATGGCCGCGTTGACCACGCCGGCGAACGCGATGAACGGCGTGCGGACACCCTTGTTGTCCTTCTTCCACGCGGCCAGCGTGAGGTAGAAGCCCACGCCCTCGATCCAGCTGCCGACCACCACGAGTGTGAGCCCGAGGTAGAACGCCCAGCTGGCCTTCAGCGGCGGGTAGAAGGTGTACAGCACGGTGGCGGCGTTCGAGAGCAGCGGGACCGCCGCCATCAGCAGGCCGACCACCATCACCCAGAAGCCGACGAGGTTCACCTTCGGCGCGCGCAGCGGGCGGCCGAGGCCCTTGATGACCACCAGGTTCGTGAAGCCGACGATGAAGAACGTCGTCCACACCAGCGCGTTGAGCACGCCGTGCAACGTGAGGCCTTGGTAGTAGCTCTGGAAGATCGGCTTCAGGTACTTGTAGAGGTCGAGACCGGAGTACTCGAACGCCTGCAGCGGGCCGAAGAGGCTGCCGATGCTGAGCGCGGCGATGGCGACGATGAGGTGCCAGCCGATGAACCGGCGCTCCTGCTGGGTCAGCTGGTACTCGGGCCGCGGTGCGGTGCGCACCTCGGGATCGATGAGCGTCATCGGGTCACTCCCCTGCCGTCGTGGTCTCGGTGGTGGTCTCGGTCGTGGCGTCGTCGGCGTGCTGCGCGTCGTAGTCGGCCTGCGACAGCACCTTCACGCGTCCGTACATCGCCGCGTGACCCTGCCCGCAGTACTCCGTGCAGAGGTACGGGAACTCGCCCGGCTCGTCGAAGGTGTACTCGAGCTTCGACACCTGGCCGGGGACGATCTGCATGTTGATGTTCGTGTCGGTGATCTTGAACCCGTGCTGCAGGTCGGCCGACGTGACGTAGATGGTCACGTGGGCGCCGACGGGCACGACGATCTCGAGTGGCGAGAAGCTCCACGCCTGGGCGACGACGTACGCCTCGTACTCGCCGTCGGCCACCTCGTACACGCCGGGTGACTTCCACGGCTCGGTCTGCAGGAGCGTCTTCGGATCGACGCGGCTCTCGGGTCCGGGCAGTTGGAAGCCGGCCGCGAAGCCGGCGACCGTGATCGCCGTCGCGAAGACCACCAGCAGCAGGATCGAGACCCGCATCCAGTTCTTCTCGTAGGGATCGATCCCCATCGAGCTCGGCCCGCTGGGCACCTCCGGCTCGGCCGGTCGGTCGTCCAGGTCGGTCATACGGTGACGCCCCGGCTGAGCAGGATCACGTACACCGACGCCCAGAGCAGGATGATCACCGCGACGAAGATCGTCAGCAGGAAGATGGTGCCGCTCGGCTTGAAGTGTTCCGACTCGTCGAGGTCGCCGCCGTGCAGCTCGACGTCGTGCGGGTTCGGGTTCACGCTGCCTCCTGATGGGTTCGAACGCTGATGGCGCGCTCGTCGGCGCACCAACGACGAGGATCACCCCGCCGGGCACCTCGACAACAGGGCCGTAGGACCCAAACCGACGCATACCCCACCGGGTACCACCGATGTGGACGGCATACCCCTCCCCGTACCCAGGAGTACGGGACGAAGGGCCCTGGTCGGCAGGTGCCGCACGGCACGCACAATGGCCAGCGGTTCCGGGAACGCCGTCGCCCCCACCGACGACTCATCACGTGACGCGGATGAGCGCGCCGGCCGGCATCGGTGCCGCCATCCGGGACGAGAGCCACGAGAGAAGGACGACGTGACGCACAGGGCATGCAACGAGGTGCGATCGTGAACGAGACGTCACCGCGAGCTCACCGACCGACCCGACGGCTCGGGCTGGCCATCGTGGCCGGCGTCGTCGCCGCGCTGGCGATGACCGCAGCTGCTGCGGCGCGAGGGACGACCCCCACGAGCGAAGCACCCACCACCACGGTGGCCGGCGAGAGCGGCGTGTCCGACGAGGTGCTGCGCAGCGGCGCCCAGGTCTTCAGCCAGGTCTGTCAGAGCTGCCACCAACCCGGTGGCGCCGGCCTGCCCGGCAAGTACCCGCCGCTCGCGGGCAACCCGAACACCGCCGACGCGGCCTATGTCGAGACCGTGATCCGCAACGGTCGCGAGGGCGAGATCGTGGTGAACGGCGAGACGTACAACGGCGTCATGCCCGCCCAGTCCACACTCACCGACGACCAGATCCAGTCGGTGATCGCCTACATCCAGTCGGGCTTCCAGGCGCCGGCCGGCCCGGTCGACGAGGGTCCGGGTGGCCCGGTCGCCGGCACCGAGCTGCCCGGCTTCGCCAACATGTCGATCCTGCTCGCCTTCGCCGGTGCCCTCGGCGTGGCCGGGCTCGCGATGGCGCCCCGCGTGACCGGCGAGGTCGACCGGCGCACGATGCCCTGGCTCGACGCCTGGATGCGCACCGCGATCATCGTCGTCGGCTTCATCGTGTTCACGGTCGTCGTGCCGGCCAAGGTGCTCGAGAGCGAGACCGTCAGCAAGCTCGATCGTCGGCTGCAGGACGTGATCGGCAGCGGGCTCTGGCTCATGGGCCTCGTCGGCGGCATCGCCGCGCTGTGGTACGCACACCGGCAGCGGAGGATCTGATGGCGCTCTCCGAGCTCTCGTTCTACGACGAGAACATCCCGTGCCTCGCGGCCTGCCCGGTCAACACCAACGCCGGCATGTACGTGGCGGCCATCGCCGATGGTGACGACGAGCTCGCCTACCTGACGGCGCGCCTGCCCAACCCGTTCGCGTCGGTGTGTGGACGCGTGTGCGCCGCACCGTGCGAGGACGCATGCCGTCGCGGCGCGATCGACCGACCGATCGCGATCCGGGCGTTGAAGCGCTTCGTCACCGAGCAGTTCGGGCCCGAGACGGGCAGCGAAGGGCGCCGGGTGTGGGAGCGGGTCGTCGCCCCACCCGCGGCCGAACGTCCCCAATCCGTCGGCATCGTCGGCGGTGGTCCCGCCGGCATGGCCTGCGCCCACGACCTCCGCCGCCTCGGGTACCGGGTCACCGTGTACGAGGCCACCGACAAGCTCGGTGGCGCGATGTGGCTCGGCATCCCCGAGTACCGCCTCGACCGCAGCGTGCTCGCGGCCGACATCGACGACATCGTCGCGCTCGGCGTCGAGGTGCAGCTGAACACCCGGCTCGGCGTCGACGTCACGCTCGAGCAGCTGCGAGCGCGGCACGACGCCGTGTTCCTCGGCATCGGCGCCACGCTCGGCCGCGGTCTCGACATCGAGGGCGCCGACGCCGACGGCGTGTTCAAGGCGATCGAGTTCCTCATCAACATGAACCGCGGCTTCCAGGTCGACGTCGGCGAGCGCGTGGTCGTCATCGGCGGTGGCGACGTCGCGATGGACGCGGCCCGCACCGCACTCCGCGCGTCCGAGTACGGCGCCGCCGCTGCGGCCACCGGCGGCGAGACCGACGGCCGGTCGGCGATGGCCGACGCGATCGACGCGGCGCGCAGCGCGGCGAGGGCAGGGGCGCGCCACGTGACGGTCGTGTCGCTCGAGGCACGTGACGAGATGCCGGCGCACGACTTCGAGGTCGAGGAGGCCCAGCACGAGGGCATCACCTTCGTGCCGCGACGCGGTCCGGCGCGCATCGTCCACGACGGTGGCCGCGTCACCGGGATCGAGACCGTCGGCGTCACCTCGGTCTTCGACGACGAGCGTCGGTTCGCCCCGGTGTTCGATCAGGACGACCGTCGCGTCTTCGACGCCGACACCGTCATCCTCGCCATCGGCCAGGCGATCGACCTCGAGTCACTCGGCAGCGACGGCCCCGAGGTGAGCCCCCGTCGCACGATCCAGGTCGACGCCGCCACGGGCGCCACGTCGATCCCGGGCATCTGGGCCGGCGGCGACGCGGCGAAGGGCCCCCGCACGCTGATCGACGCCATCGCGGACGGCCGCCGCTCGGCCCGCGACATCCACCGCTCGTTCGGTGGTGGCGCCGCCGAACAGACGACCGGCACGCTCGTGAAGCTCACCCAGTTCCACCGGCTGGGCGACACCTACGACCGCAGCGACCGCGTCAGCGTGCCCACCCTCGACACCGGCCGGCGCGTCGGCCTCGCCGAGGTCGAGCTGGGCTTCACCGAGCAGCAGGCGCGCTGCGAGGCCAACCGCTGCCTGCGCTGCTTCGCCAACATCATCCTCGACACGAGCAAGTGCGTGCTGTGCGCCCTCTGCGCCGACGTGTGCCCGGTCGACGTCATCTCGCTCGTGCCGTCGGAGGAGGTCGTCCCGGAGCAGCCCGGCGGCACCGTCCTCCTGCTCGACGAGGAGCGCTGCATCCGTTGCGGCTTGTGCATCGAACGGTGCCCACCCGACGCCTTGTCGATGGGCATGTGGAAAGGAGTGGGGGTACCCGCATGAAGGTGATGGAACGCGACGACGATCGCGGCTCGGTCGTCGATCGCGCCAAGCAGACCACGGTGGGGCGCTCGATCTTCCGCTCGCCGAAGAAGGTGACGCCACGCGACCGCGCCGCCGGTCACTGGTCGAGCTTCGTGCTGCACATCTACCCGGTGAAGATGCGCCGCCGCGAGGTGGCCTTCCGCTACTCGTGGTACCTCGGCGTCGTGTCGACGGTGCTGCTCGGCAGCCTCGTGGCCTCGGGCATCTACCTGATGTTCTTCTACGTGCCGTCGCCGAGTCAGGCGTACACCAACATCCAGACGATCCAGACCGAGGTCGCGTTCGGCCAGTACGTGCGCAACGTGCACCGCTGGTCGGCGCACCTGATGGTGCTGGCCGTGGCGGCGCACATGGCCCGGGTGTTCTACCGCGGTGCGTACAAGCCGCCCCGCGAGTTCAACTGGGTGATCGGCGTGGTGCTGCTGCTGCTCACGCTGCTCATGTCGTTCACCGGCTACCTGCTGCCGTGGGATCAGCTGGCCTACTGGGCCGTCACCGTCGGTACCGAGATGGCCAACTACGTCCCGCTCGTGGGCGAGCAGGTGAAGGAGATGCTGCTCGGTGGTCCGACGGTCGGCGAGACGACGCTGCTGCGCTTCTACGTGCTGCACGTCGCGGTGCTGCCGGTGAGCATCGTCGCGGTGCTCACGATCCACCTGTGGCGCTGGCGCAAGGACGCCATGTTCGATCAGGAAGCCGAGGACATCGATGAGGACTGACCCGTCCACCGTGCCCACCGCCGATGCGTCGGCGGTGCCCGTCGAACTGTCGGCATCGCCGAAGGTGGTCGACGGCAAGCGCGTGCTCGGCGTGGTGCCGGGCAAGCCGATCGCCGGCGAGCGCAAGGTGATCGACCGCGACGACAGCGTGATGGTGTGGCCGCACCTGCTGGTGCGCCACGCCGTGGCCGCGATGGTCACGCTGCTCATCGTCATGGTGATCGCCGTCTTCGCCGACGCACCGCTCCGCGAGGTCGCGAACCCACAGGTGACCCCCAACCCGGAGAAGGCGCCGTGGTACTTCGCCGCCCTCCAGGAGCTGCTCGCCCGCTTCCATCCGCTCGTCGCCGGCGTGTTGGTGCCCGGTGCGATCGTGATGGGTCTCGTCGCCTTGCCCTACGTCGACCGCTCGAACCTCGTGAAGCCCCGCCACCGCAAGGTCGCGATCACCACCTTCACCACCTTCATGGTCATCTGGATCGTGCTCACGCTGATCGGCTTCATGTTCCGTGGTCCCAACTGGGGCTGGGTCTGGCCGTGGAAGGAGTGGCACGGTGAGCTCTGATCCGCACACCCCCTCGAACCCGTCATCGAAGAAGGATCCGCACGTGAACGCACCGGGTACCCCTCCCCCCTGCCTCGACTGCGACCGCCCGGTCATGAAGCGCCGCAACTTCCTCGCCAGGGCGTGGATGGGCGGTGTCGCCCTCGTGGGCGCCGCCGGCATCTGGACGTCGTGGGACCTGTTGAAGGCCCGGGCCGCCAACGGCTTCGGTGGCAAGGTCCGCGCGCTGCCGAAGGCGTCGGTGCCCGACACCGGCATCGTCGAGGTGTCGGCCGCCCGGTCGTACCTCACGAGCGTGAACGGCGAGGTCGTCGCCCTGTCGCAGAAGTGCACCCACCTCGGCTGCCGCGTGCCGTGGTGCGAGTCGTCGGGCCAGTTCGAATGCCCGTGCCACGGCTCGAAGTTCAACCGGGCCGGCGAGTACCGGGCCGGCCCGGCACCGCGGGGCATGGACCGCTACGCGGTCGAGGAGAACGCCGACGACGGCCTGCTCTACATCGACACGAGTTCGGCGATCGAGGGCGCGGCCCCCGGCGGCGAGTCGATCGACGAGCCGGTGCGTGGTCCCTCGTGCGGAGGAGGTGAGTGATGCCGCTGAGATATCGCTCCGACGACGAACTCGAGGAGTCGACGAACCGGGTGATGACCGTCGGCGCCGTGTTGCTGGTGGCCATGGCCGCGGTCTTTCCGCTCTACCGGTGGTTCGAACCCTCCGCCCGCGAGAAGGCCCGCGACGCACAGTCGGTGTCGCTCGCCGAGGAGGGCCAGACGATCTACAAGTTCAACTGTTCCTCGTGCCACGGCTTGAACGGCGAGGGTGGCGTCGGCCCGGCGCTCAACTCGAAGCAGTTCCTGCAGAGCGCCACCGACGAGCAGGCTCGCCTGCTGATCTCGGTCGGCATCCCGGGCAGCCAGATGAGCGCCTTCTCGCTCGACCACGGCGGCCCGCTCACGTCCGAACAGATCCGCGCCGCCGTCGCGTTCATCCGTTCGTGGGAGCCGGAGGCGCCGGACAACCCCGACTGGCGCGCCATGATCGACGGCTGAGCCGGGTCGCTCCCGTTCTGGTCGCGGATCGTCTCGGAGACCGAGACGATTCGCGACCAGAACGCGTTTTCGGGACCGGTAGCCTCGCCCGGGTGCCGATCGCCGACGTCCCCGCCGCTCGCACGCGCGCCTATGCGCCGCGGTCGGCGGCCACCGACTTCGGCAATCGCCTCGTGCGCTGTCTGACCGGACTGGCGATGTTCGGCCTCGGCATCTCGTGCATCCTCGAGGCCGACCTCGGCGCCGCCCCGTGGGATGCGTTCCACCAGGGCGTCAGCCGCCACACCGGCATCTCGGTCGGGACGGTCATCGTGATCGTCGGCGTCCTGCTGTTGCTGCTGTGGATCCCGCTGCGCCAGAAGCCGGGCCTCGGCACGATCCTCAACGCGCTCGAGATCGGTGTCACGGTCGACCTGATCATGCCCGTGCTGCCCGACGCCGAGGCCCTGCTCGCCCGGTTCGGCTACCTGGCCGCGGGGCTGCTCGCCGTGGCGATCGGATCGGGGCTCTACATCGGTTCCGGCCTCGGCGCCGGCCCGCGCGACGGGATCATGATCGGCCTCGCCAAGCGAGGCCTCAGCGTGCGGGTCGCCCGCACGGCGATCGAACTGTCCGTGCTCGTGCTCGGTGTGCTCCTCGGCGGCACGATCGGCATCGGCACGGTCGCCTTCACGTTCGGCATCGGGCCGCTGGTGCAGGTCTTCCTGCCACCGCTGGCGCTGCCGCCCCGGAAAACGCCGGCGGCCGTCGCCGCCTGATCCCAGAGGACGAGGCGGCGACGGCCGGCAGGTTCGGATCGGGACCGGCCCGATCGCTGCGGATCAGTAGCGGTAGTGGTCGCTCTTGAACGGGCCGCTCGGATCGACGCCCAGGTACTCGGCCTGCTCGTCGGTGAGCCGGGTGAGCTTCACGCCGAGCGACTCGAGGTGGAGCGCGGCGACCTTCTCGTCGAGCTTCTTCGGGAGCACGTACACGCCCAGCGGGTACTGGTCGAGGTTGGTGAACAGCTCCATCTGGGCGATCACCTGGTTGCTGAACGAGCAGCTCATCACGAAGCTCGGGTGGCCGGTGGCGCAGCCGAGGTTCACGAGGCGACCCTCGGCCAGCACGATCACCGAGTGGCCGTCGTCGAAGGTCCACAGGTCGGTGCCCGGCTTGAGCTCGTCGCGAGTGGCGCCGCTGCGAGCGAGACCGGCCATGTCGATCTCGCTGTCGAAGTGGCCGATGTTGCACACGATCGCGTTGTGCTTCATCGCCGCCATGTGCTCGGCGGTGATGATGTGGTCGTTGCCGGTGGCCGACACGAAGATGTCGGCGGTGCCGACGACGTCCTCCATCACCGTGACCTGGTAGCCCTCCATCGCGGCCTGCAGGGCGTTGATCGGGTCGATCTCGGTGATGACGACGCGGGCGCCCTGGCCCTTCAGCGCCTGGGCGCAGCCCTTGCCGACGTCGCCGTAGCCGGCGACCACGGCGACCTTGCCGGCGAGCATCACGTCGGTGGCGCGGCAGATGGCGTCGACGAGCGAGTGACGGCAGCCGTACAGGTTGTCGAACTTCGACTTGGTGACCGAGTCGTTGACGTTGATCGCCGGGAAGAGCAGCTCGCCACGCTCGTGCATCTTGTAGAGACGCATCACGCCGGTGGTGGTCTCCTCGGTGACGCCCTTGATACCGGCCGCCATGCGGGTCCACTTGGTGGGGTCGGTCTTCAGCGAGCGCTGCAGCAGGCCGAGCACGATCGCGAACTCGGCGTTCGACGCGGTGGTGGGGTCGGGAACCTCGCCCGACTTCTCGAACTCGACGCCCTTGTGCAGCAGCAGGGTGGCGTCGCCACCGTCGTCGAGGATCATGTTCGGGCCGTCACCGTCGGGCCAGGTCATCATCTGCTCGGTGCACCACCAGTACTCCTCGAGCGTCTCGCCCTTCCAGGCGAACACCGGCACGCCCTGCGGGTCGTCCGGCGTGCCGTTCGGGCCGACCGCCACCGCGGCCGCGGCGTGGTCCTGGGTGGAGAAGATGTTGCAGCTGGCCCAGCGCACCTCGGCGCCGAGCTCGACCAGGGTCTCGATCAGGACCGCGGTCTGGATGGTCATGTGCAGCGAGCCGCTGATGCGGGCGCCGGCGAGCGGCTTGGTGGGGCCGAACTCCTTGCGCAGGGCGCGCAGGCCGGGCATCTCGTGCTCGGCGAGGTGGATCTCCTTGCGACCGAACGGTGCGAGCGAGAGGTCGGCGACGCGGTAATCGCGGCGCTGGGCGAGTGACGACATGTGGGTTCCTCCAGGGAATGCGAAACGACGGCTGGAAGAGGGCCGGCGCCAACTGGCGCACGCTCAGCACCCCGGACGGGTGGATCAGCCCACGTGAAGCGGTACGAGTGTACCGATCCGGGACCGAAAGTCCGTGGAGGCCCACCCGACGCCGGAGGGTCGCCCCGATCGGTGGCGCGCTCAGTCCGACAGGACGACCGCGCTCGCGTCGTACAAGTAGTGCGTGAACCCGGACAGGTTGAACACCCGTACCGTCGAGTTCGCCCCGTACTTCATGATCGCGAGGTTGGGCACGGGTGTGCCCTCGGTGGTGTTGAGGTTCGACGCGGTGGGTCGGGCCGCGTCGCTCGGGTACACCGTGAGGAAGCTCTGCACCGGCACGGTCGCGTACTGGCGCTTCAGTTCGGCGGAGGTGAGGTTGCCGATCACGGCGTCCTGCGGTCCGACCCAGTCGGCGCCGATCTTCACCGAGTTGACGAACTCGGCGAAGCTCCAGTCCTCGGCCTGGCCGGGTCCGAGGGCGACGGCGCCCCACTGGGCCTCGCGGGTGTCGAACACGCGGTACGGCGTGGTCAGCGGCACGACGCGGCCGGCGCGGGCGCTGCCGTCCGGCGCGGTGGTGGTGAGGTACCCGGCGACGTCGACGGCCAGGTGCACCTCGCCGGCATGGTTGTAGATCCGGATCTTGCCGTCGGCGCCGATCGGCACGATGACCATGTTGGGCTTGATCTGGCCTCGGGCGAGGTTCACGTTGGACGTCGTGGGGATCGCCCCGGGCGGCAGTTCGGGCACCACCGACAAGAAGGTGCCGATGCTGTCGGCCTGGGTGTTGATGCCCGTGAGGTTGAGCACCACGCCGACGATGTCGGACCCGGTACCGATCGTCTGGCCGGTGTTGAGCGTGGCCCCGCGCACCTGGAGCTCGATCGACTGCGCCCGGCCGAGCGCGCCGGCGCCGTCGCGGGTGTCGAGGATGCGGCCGGGGGCGATCGGGACGAGCCGGGCGCCGTGGTCGGCGTTGCTCGAGGTGGAGAACCACCCGAACACGTCGACCACCACGTGGGCCGTCGCCGAGGCGTTCTGGGTGAACAGCTTGATCGTGAGATCGCCGCTCGGACTGCCGGGGCGGACGATCGCGAGGTTGGGCACGGTCTGGTTGGCGGCGAAGTTGACGATCGACGCGAGGCCGCCGTTCGCACCCGCACCGTACGCGTTGAGCCACCCGGCAGCGGTGGGCTCGGTGACGGTGATGTTGACCACGACGGCGAGCACGTCGGCGGGCCGGTCGGGGATGCCGCCGGCTCCCAACAGATTGATGTCGAAGGTCGGCTGCGACGGCGTGGCCGACTTGGGGCCAGGCGCCGGCTCGTTGACGGCGGTGGCCGCTCGCGAGTCGTACACGCGGGCGGGGGTGAGCGGGTGGTACTCGCCGCCGGCGCCGAGGGTGTCGGCCGGCGGCGCGGCCGAGACCGAGCCGGGCACCACGTCGAGCACCGGGGCGAGGGGTGCGGTCACGACGGCGGCGAGCGCCGCGGCGCCGAGCAGCGCCCGGAGCGGACGCGTCGAGCGTGAACGCACAGAGTGGCGAGCTGACCCCATCACGCGTTCAGTCTACTCGGTCACGCCGAAAAGGTCAGCGCGAGCCCCTCGCGCGCCACCCGCGCCATCACCTCGGCGTGCTCGGCGTCACCGACGGCCGTCGCCTCGTCGACGAGCATCACCGGGATGCCCTCGCGCACCGGGTACATGCGGTGCAACCGCGGGTTGTAGAGCCCACCCGTCACGGCGTCGTCGCCGAGGTAGTAGAGCGGACCCTTGTCCTCGGGGCAGGCCAACACGGCGAGCAGGCGGGGATCGAGCGACATCGGTGTCTCCTGAGACGTTCGGGTGAGGGCGGTCGAGGGCGGGGTCAGAGCGGGTCGGGGCGGGCGAGCGCGGTCAGCCGCTCGTGATGAGCGCGAGGACGTCGACCACGTGCTGGTCGCACTCGTTGCGGTCGGGCGCCTCGAGGTTGAGCCGCAGCAGCGGCTCGGTGTTCGAGGGGCGCAGGTTGAACCACCAGCGGCCGCAGTCGACGGTGAGGCCGTCGAGCCGGTCCTGGTCGGCGTGGGCGAAGGTGGACGCGACCCGTTCGATCACGGCGAGCGGGTCGTCGACCTGGGTGTTGATCTCGCCGCTCGACGAGTAACGCTCGTACGGCTTGCGCACGATCGACAGCGCGCTCTGCGACCGGCTCAGCTCGTCGAGCACGAACATGCTCGCGATCAGGCCGCTGTCGGCGCGGAAGTTGTCGAGGAAGTAGTAGTGCGCGGAGTGCTCGCCACCGAACACCGCGCCGGTCTCGGCCATCACCTGCTTGATGAACGAGTGGCCGACCTTCGTGCGCACGGGCACGCCGCCGCTCTCGCGGATCACCTCGGGCACGGCGCGCGAGCAGATGAGGTTGTGCAGGATCGTCGCACCCGGGTTCCGACGAAGGATCGTGGCCGCCAGCATCGCCGTGGTGGTGGAGCCGGACAGGCCGCGTCCGGTCTCGTCGACGACGAACACCCGGTCGGCATCGCCGTCGAACGCGAGACCGACGTCGAAACCACCGGCGACCACCCGCGCCTGCAGATCGCGCTGGTTCTCGGGCTGCAGCGGATCGGCCGGGTGATTCGGGAACGTGCCGTCGAGCTCGCCGTACATCACCTCGAGCGTGAGCTGCGGGATGCGCTCGAACACCGCCGGGACCACCAGGCCGCCCATGCCGTTGGCCGTGTCGGCCACCACGCGCATCGGGCGCAGGGCCGCGGTGTCGATGAACGACACCACGTGATCGGCGAACGCGGACAGCAGATTGCGCGACGCCCGCGAGCCGGACGTGGCGGCCGGCAGCGGCCCCCGACCGTCGAGCACCTGCTGGGCGAGATCGCGCACCGTGACGAGGCCGGTGTCCTGACCGACCGGTCGGGCGCCGGCGAGACAGAACTTGACCCCGTTGTACTGGGCCGGGTTGTGCGAGGCCGTGAAGATCGCCCCCGGCGCGTCGAGCGTGCCCGCGGCGTAGTACACGAGATCGGTCGACGCCAGGCCGAGGTCGACGACGTCGACCCCCTGCTCCATCACGCCACGGGCGAACTCGTCGACGAGCTCGTCACCCGACGGCCGCATGTCGCGGCCGACGAGCACGGTGGGGGCACCGACGAACCGGGCGAAGGCGACGCCCAGCGCGTGGGCGACCTCGCCGTTCATCTGCTCGGGCACCGTGCCGCGGACGTCGTACGCCTTCACGATGGTGGCGAGGTCGAACGACGGCGCGCCGGTGGACGGGGACTGCTGCTCGGACATGCGGGCTACAACCTATCCGGGTCGTCCCCCGCGACCTGCGGGGGTTGCACCGGCGGCGGTGTGGCCGGCTGCGACAGCTCGACCTCGAGGTCGGGTTCGCTCATCGGGGTGGTCGGGTCGGCGTTGCCCGGGCGCCACCGAGCGTACGCATGGTCCGTCGACGCGGCGGTCGACGCGGTGGGCGACGTGCGTACGACGTGGCCGCCCCGGTCGGGGTCGACGCCGTCGTCGAAGTCGAGGTCGAGGTCGTCGTCGTCACGACCGAGCCAACCGCCGGTCGCCGCCCACGCGCTGCGCGGACGGTCGGCCGCGAACACCGCGTCACCCCGCCAGCGCCAGAACACCAACGCCCCGATGCCGAGGAACGTGAGCACGTAGGCGAACACGTCGAGCCCCGAGCGTTCGAACGACAGGTGCACGTCGTTCGACGTCGGCACCACCACCATCAGGTTCGGCGCCACGCGATACGGGCCCTCGGCACCCTCGACCTGCCAGTTCGGGAAGTAGCTCATCCGCACGAGGACGGGCACGCCGACCTGATCGACGTGGAAGCTGAGGTCCTGGTCGCCGAGGTCGACCTCGCTGACGGTCACCGCCGGGAGCGGCTTCGGGTCGATCGCGTCGACCGGCGTCACGATGTCGACCCGGTCGTCCTGGCGCTGCGCGAGGTCGGGCGCGACCTCGATGCGCTGCCAGTCGGCCGGACCGTCGTCGGCCGGGAGCGCCGACCACTCGTCCTGGTGCTGGAACCAGCTCATGCCGAGCTCGAGGTTGCGCTCGCGCGGGTCGCCGTCGCGCTGCGCGACGACCACCGGCTGCACGGCGAGCGGCACCACGAGCTCGCTGTCGGCGACCGCGTAGACGTTCCACGGTCCGCTCGTGCGCACCTTGGTGAGTTCGGGCTGCGCGTCGGCCTGCTGCTTGGCCTGGTCGGTGAACACCATCACGTACTTCACGCCGAGCGCCTGCAGGTACTTCACGCCCTTGGCGGCGTCGTTGTTGTCGTAGCGCAGCTGGCGAACCGGGTTGGAGCTGCTCTGGCTCATCGCCGCGGCCGTGACGAAGTGGTACGGCGTGGTGCCCGACGCCTCGAAGAACAGGCCCTCCATGCTGGCGATGCAGCCGTCGGTCCAGTGCGGCAACAGCATCAGCGCCATCGTGGTGCCGTACTTGCCGTTGTCGCTGTTGTTCTCCCACAGCGCGCGGCCACAGCCGTTGGCGGGATCGCGCCCGAGGTCGGCCATCGTGTCGACGAGACCCTTGTACTCGCCGTACGCGGGCTTGTCCTCGTAGCCGGTGAAGTTGTAGCGGGACCACGCGTCGCTGAGCGCGTCGGTACTCGTGCCCGTGAGCGAGATCGGACCCCAGCTGTACACCTGCTCGCCGTTGTGCGTCGTGAACCCCGCGCCCGGCATCACACGGAAGAACATCAGCTCGATGCAGAGCACCCCGATCCCGACGACCGCGGCCACCGACGTGCCGACCTTCAGCCACGTGCCCTCCGGCACCTGCCGCACTGCCGTCGCCGCCTGGGTGCAGATGAGCGCGAACTCGACGATGCCCACCATCATCAGCAGGTACCGCAGGATGTACACGAACGGCAACAGCCGCGGGTTCCACAGCAGGCCGATCACCGGCAGGCTGTCGCGGGTGACGTACACGCCCGCCACCAGCGCGAGCGTCGTGATGCCCATCCACGCGCCGTTCAGGTGCCGACGCGCGACCGAGGCGACGAAGCCGAGGATCGCGAATGCGGTGATGAAGATGTCGAAGAACGTGGCGAGCGGGAAGAACATGTCCCAGAACGAGTCGCTCGCACCCGACGGCCGGTAGCCGTACTTCATGTCGGTCATGTAGGCGTGGTTGAACAGGAACGGCACCACCCAGAACGCCGACAGCAGCACGGCCGTGAGCCCGAGTCCGATGCCGAACACGAGCCGCTGTCGATCGGCCCACACGAGCACCAGCAACAGCGCACCGAGCGCCACGAAGATCAGCACGATGCCGTGCGACAAGAACGCGAGCGCGAGCACGATCGCCGCCCACGAGCGGTACTTGCCGGTCTCGAGGCCCCGCGCGAGCAACCCGAGGCCGAGCACGCCGAGCGAGAGCGCGATGGAGAACGAGAACTCGCCGGCCATCGTGCTCTTCACGTTGCCGCCGTAGATCGAGTAGCTCTCGTCGAACAGGAACAGCAGGCCGCCGATGGCGAACAACTCGGGCATCGGGTAGCGGAAGCGGGCGAGACGACCGAACGCCCAGCAGCACGCCGGCAGGGTGACGATGCCCGAGACGGCGACGACCTTGAACGCGATGCCGTACGGCAGCACGATGTTGAGCACGACGATCGCGATCGCCGGCACCACCATGTAGAAGCGGTACATCGGCAGGCCCGCGTACCAGTAGTTGCTCCACCCCGACAGCTGGAAGTTGGGCAACAACACGTCGCGCAGGAACGCCGGGCCCATCACGTGGGCGCCCATGTCGCCGCCCGTGGGGGTGTTGTTCGTGAACACGAGGTCGGGGTGCACGGTCTGGAGCGCGGCCCAGGTGGTGCCGCCGAGGCAGAGCGCGGTGACGACGAAACGGACGATGCGCTCGGTGGGCCACGGTCGATCGATCCACGCCATCGGCCGGCGGACGATCCGCCGCCAGATGCGGACGTGAACACCGGCGGGCGGACGGGCGATCCCGCCGGCGGTGTCGGCGTCGTCGGCGTTGTCGGCGTTGTCGCCCGTGTCGTCCCTGCGATCGCCCGCCACGGCGGGCGCCTGCTCGGGGCCGTCCGGCCAGGGGGCGCGCGCGGTCAGTTCGTCCACCATCGCCCGCATTCTCGCAGCCAGGGCACCGATCCCGGCGTCACCGGGTGGCCACCCAGATCAGGCCGGTCGCGTTGAACGCCATGTGCGCCAGCACGCTCATGCCCAACCGGTCGGTGACGAGCACGCACGCACCGAGCACCAGACCGACCACGAGCAGCCCGGGGTACTCGACCGGACGGAAGTGGATGAGCGCGAACCACAGCGCCACGGCCACGAGCGCCACCAGGTCGTCCACCCGCCGTCGGAACGCCCCGAGCAGCAACCCTCGGTAGAGCAGTTCCTCGATCAGCGGGGCGCCGACCACCACGAGCAGCACCAGCGCGACCAACCAGCCGCCGTCGGCGCGCTCGTACAGGGTGCGTGCCGACTCCTCGACCTTGGGGCTCGAGAACGTGTCGGGCCAGATCGATTCGAGCGGCCAGTAGAGGAGGCGCAGCAGCACCAACTGCGTCAGCACGCCGATCGGGATGCCCACCAGGTCGACCGGACGGAACGAGAACCCGAACTCGGCGACGACACCCCCCGCTCCGAAGCGTCGGCTGACCATCACCAACGCGACGACGATCGGGATCCAGAGCCCGAGCGCGCCGAGCAGCGTGACCCAGATCGGGGCGTCGTCACCGATGTCGTGACCGCTTGCGGCGACGAGCGCCGAGCCGAGCAGGTTGCCGCCGAGCCAGCAGGCGCACCACGTGATCACCGCGAGGCCGACCGTGATCCGGCTGTGCCCCTCGGCGAGGCGCACCGGCGGCACGGGCGCGGCCGGACCCGGGGACGCGGGCGACGAGGGCATGGGTGGCAAGGGTACCGAGCGGACCGGATCGACGGGTCGCGAGTGCGCGACGCGGACGGTCAGCCGGCGAGGCGGTGTGCGGCGGCGCCGACGAGTTGGCGCACGGTGCGCCGGTCCTCGAGCCGCCAGCCGTTGGGCACCGACAGCCGCTCGGCGTGTCGGCGGCACAAGTCGTACGCGTGCGGGTCACGCTCGACGGTGAGCTCGTCGAGCCACACGAGCGAACGGCCGTACTGGTAGGTCAGCGTGGCCTCGGCAACGGCGGCGCAGCCGGTGCGGGAGCACTGTCGGGACATCCGGAACACGGTACTGATGGTTCCCGGATGAGTGGTGGATGCCACATGGTCGCGGCCACGCTGCGTGGGGGTGCGACCGTCCCACTGCCGTCGGATGCCCGTAACATACGTCCATGAGCAACCTGCCTCCGCCGCCACCGCCGCCGCCGCCCGGCCGCAGTCCCGGTGGCCGACAGCCCGGCCAGCAGCCGCCCGAGCGTCCTGGCAACAGTGGGGGCAAGCCGTCCTTCGGTGGCGGCTGGCCACGCTGGACCCTGCCGGTGATGATCGCGGTGCTCGTCGCGATGTTCGTACTCCCCCGGTTCTGGCCCACCGACACCGGCGACCAGCTCACCTACACCGAGTTCATCCAGCTCGTCGAGCGCGGTGACGTGAAGAGCGTCGTGGTCAACAACACGAGCAACAAGATCACCGGCGAGCTCGACAACGGCGACACGTTCACCACCACCGGCGGCGGCCAGCGCGGCCTCAGCGAAGCCGACGAGGCGCTGCTGCGCGAGCAGGGTGTCGACCTCGACTTCAAGACCCCGCAGACCAGTTGGTTCTGGAGTTGGGCCGGGCTGCTGCTGCCGTTCCTGCTCCTCATCGGCTTCTTCGTGTGGATGCAGCGGCGCGCCATGGGCCAGGCGGGCAGCATCATGAGCGTCGGCAAGAGCCGCGCCAAGACGTTCAACCCCGACAAGCCGAGCACCACCTTCGCCGACATCGCCGGCTACGAGGGCGTGAAGCAGGAGATCACCGAGGTGGTCGACTTCCTGCGCATGCCCGAACGCTTCCGCGAGATCGGCGCCCGGGTGCCGAAGGGCATGCTGCTCGTCGGCCCGCCAGGTACCGGCAAGACGCTGTTCGCCCGTGCGGTCGCCGGCGAGGCCGGCGTCGGCTTCTTGTCGGTCACCGGCTCGGACTTCATGGAGATGTTCGTCGGTGTCGGCGCCAGCCGCGTGCGCGACCTGTTCCAGCAGGCCCGCAAGATGGGCCGGGCGATCATCTTCATCGACGAGATCGACTCGATCGGCCGCAAGCGCGGTGCCGGCCTCGGCGGCGGACACGACGAGCGCGAGCAGACCCTCAACCAGATGCTCGCCGAGATGGACGGGTTCGAGACCAGCGAGGGCATCGTCATCCTCGCGGCGACCAACCGCCCCGACATCCTCGACCCGGCGCTGCTGCGCCCCGGCCGCTTCGACCGCCAGATCGTGGTGCCGCTGCCCGAGGCCGAGGAGCGCCTGGCGATCCTGCGGGTGCACTCGCGCGACAAGCGCATCGGGCCCGACGTCGACCTCGAGACGATGGCCAAGGCCACGCCCGGCATGAGCGGCGCCGACCTCGCCAACCTCGTCAACGAGGCCGCCCTGTTCGCGGTGCGCCGCAACAGCCAGGTGGTCGAGCGGATCGACTTCGAGAACGCCCGTGACCGCGTGGTGATGGGCGCCCGCCGCGAGAGCCTCGTGCTCTCGGCCGAGGAGAAGCGGGCGACCGCCTACCACGAGGGCGGCCATGCGATCCTCACGGTCGTGCTGCCCAACGCCGACCCGCTGCACAAGGTCACCATCCTCCCCCGCGGCATGGCACTCGGCGTCACGTGGAGCCTCCCCGAGGAGCGGCACACGTACTCGAAGGAGTTCTTCGAGGACGTCATCTGCAAGGCGATGGGCGGTCGCGTCGCCGAGAAGATCGTCTTCGGTCACCTCAACTCCGGCGCCGCCAACGACCTCGAGCAGGCCACCGGCATCGCCCGGCGGATGGTGCGCGAGTGGGGCATGAGCGAGAAGGTCGGCCCCATGGCCTGGCACAGCCAGCAGCAGGTCTTCCTCGGCGAGGACCTCATGACCAGCGGACGCGAGTACAGCGACGAGACCGCCCGGCTGATGGACGAGGAGATCTCGCGCATCCTGCTCGAGCAGGAGCAGCGGGCACACTCGCTGCTCATGAAGCACCGCCCGGCCCTCGACATGGTCGCCGACGCACTGCTCGAGAAGGAGACCATCGACGGCTCCGAGGTCGCCGCACTGGTGCAGGCGTCGCTCGGCGACTCGACCGAGCACAACACCCAGTCGATCGGCTGATCATCCGGCGGGCCTCACGCCCGCCACGCCGGACCGCGACGCCCGGACCGGATCGCTGGCCAGAGCCCGGCTCAGTGGCCGTGCCCGTCGCACTGACGGGGCGGTCGCGAGCCGGGCTCTCGCAGTTCGGCCATCTCGGCCCACAGGTCGGTGGCGCTGATCCTGCCCAGGAACGACGCTCGCACCACGCCGTCGCGGTCGGCGATCACGGTGGTGGGCACGGCGTCGATGCGGTACCGCTCGTGCAGCGCGCGCTGTGCGCCGTACTCGACGTCGACGACCGCGACATGGCGTCCGGCGAGCGGCTGCGCCTTGCGCACCATCTCCTCGCACGTGTGGCACGTGGCCGAACTGAACACGACGAGCGTCCAGTCGGCCGCGGCGCTCTCGGGTGCGACGAGCGGCCGGAAGTCGGCCAGATCGAGCTGGTCGGGCACGTGGTGCGCCGTCTGGGTCGGCGCGTCCGGTGCCCGTCGCCGACGGGCGACCAGTGCCACCACCGCGGCGACGGCGGCGATCGCGAGCGCGAGGAGGAGTCGATCCATCGGTCGTCAGCCTGCCAGATCGGTCGTCGCCGACCTAGCCCGCGAGCAGGAACGAGCCCGACCGGCCGTCGAGGTCGTGCCCGCGGGGCAGGCTGCGCTCGACGAAGATCCGCTGACCACTGCTGACGACGAACGCCCGACCGAGCAACGACGGATCGGAGATCGGCACGGTGACGATGCCACCGGCGGGCAACGGCAGCGATTCGAGCGCCGGGATCGGCACGAGGCCACCGGGTCCGAGGGCGCTGACGGTGACGGTGGTGTCGACGCTGTCGACGTTGAGCACGACGAGCGCGTCGTCGACCGCGGTGTCGGAGCCGAACGACGCCGACCAGCGGGTGGACGCGAGGTTGGGCGGCGAGCCCATCACGACCGAGGTCGCGACGCTGTTGCCGGCCGGCCGGCTGATCACGCGTTCGACGACGATCGAGTCGCCGGCGAAGGTGGAGAACACGGCACCGTGGCGGCCGGTCGGCAGGTTCTCGACGTCGGCGGTGTCGAGGATCACGACCCGGCCCGCCGGGACCGCGATCTGGGTGTCGTTCAGGAAGTCCGGCGACGCCGGGAGACCGAGGAACACGGCGTCGACGGTGACATCGGTGTCGGTCGGGTTGTAGATGGCGTACTGCTCGGCGATGCCGGCGCCGGTCTCGCCGTCGGCGAAGTAGTACTGGCTCGACAGCGACGGCGCGCCCAGGGTCATCGCGAACCCGAGTCGCCCCCCGCCGACGTAGTGCTGTGCACGGCCGGCGACGACCCGGCCCCGCGAGGCCGACACCTGTGCAGCCAGGATCGGCTCGTCGCGAGCCCCGAGCTCGCCGAGGGTGACCACCTGCACCGAGTTGCCCGGCACGGGGTAGCCCTGCAGGCGTGACGGCCGGCGGATGCCGTCGGTGGTGACGAAGCGGATGTCGACGATCGCCGCGTCGGGGTACGGGTTGGTGAGCACGAGGCGTTCGGTGCTGTCGTCGACGGTGAACCCGTCGGCGAACCACCAGTTCGACGACGCCGCGTTGGCGCACGCGGCCACCGAGTCGCCCGCCGGGTGCACTGCGCGCTGCTCGACGTAGCCGCCACCGCCGTCGATCTCGACGAGCGCCGACACGAACGTGCCGGTGGGCTGCAGGGCCCCGAGGTCGATCGTGGTGGTGGATCGCGGTGCCACGTTCACCGGCTGGTCGACCGGCGCCTGTGACGGATCGGTGGTGAACGCGGTGACACGGCCGGCGATCGGCTCGTCGGCCGTGTTGGTGATCGACACGGTGCCGCCGAGGTCGCTCGCCCCGCTGGGCACACCGGGGCAGAACCAGCTCGACGTGATGAACGAGCCGCTCGGGACGAACGGCATCGTCGGGCTGCCGAGGTTGGCGAAGACGGGGTCGACGACCACGGGCTCGTCGCGCGCGGTGAGCCCGAGGCCGGCGAGCGCGACGGCGACGACCAAGCCGGCGACCGACCGCAACGGCCTCACGACGGACTCCCCGGGTGCCCGCTGCGCCCCTCGTCGGCGGCACCGGCGTCGGCGGCACCGTCGTCAGCGGGGGCCACGGTCGGCGGCTCGGCGAACACGTCGAACGACCACGGCGCCGATGCATCGCCGGCGTCACTTTCCTCGACCGCACCGGGGCCGCTGCTGTCGGCCTCGTCGTGCGCCCCGGCTGCGGCGAGCTCGTGGGCGAGCTCCTCGCTCGGCATCGGCGTGCCGATCATCGGATCCATGGTGAACACCGGCTGGTCACCGGCGACGGCAGCCGCACGCGGCCGCGCCTGCGGACGCCGCAGCCGCACGCTGCTGGCGGCGCCGAGCACCGCCAGCCAGGCCAGCACCTGCGCGAGCAGCACGAGGTGGTAGGCCCGTGAGGTCTCGTACTCGAGCCTCACCGTCCCCGGTGCGGCCACGTCGTACGCGGTGGTGGTGCCGAACGCGGGCCGTGACGGCACCGGTTCGCCGTCGAGGGTGAGTCGCCACCGATCGTCGTCGGGGATCGCGACGTGCACGGTGCCGGCCGACACCTCGGCCGAGGCACCGGACAGGTGGTCGGCCCCGACCATGATCGGCAGCGCGCCGGACAGGTCGCTCTGCGCCAGAGCGGAGGCGGCCGCGTCGAGGCTGGCCTCGGCGCCGGTGTCGGTGAGCACGCTGCGCATCGGCACCCACGCCCGGTTCTCGTACACGAGGAAGTTGGGCGGGCTGTACACCTCGGCCAGGTCGAGCTGGTCGCCGAGCGCGTCGAGCAGCCCTGCCGGGGCCGGCACCGGATCGTCGGTGGTGCTGACGCCGCCGTCGACGAGCGGCACGATGACGTATCGCACGGCGAGCGGGGCGAGCAGGCGTCCGCCGCGCGTGGTGGTACCGGTCGCGATCGCGTCGAGCGTGACCCGCACGAGACCGGAGCCGGCACCGGGTCGCGTGGGGAACACGTCGCCGATGTCGACCGAGGGGCCGTCGGTGAGCGCATAGCCGATCCCCGGCGCGTACGTCCAGGGAGCGACGGGTAGCACCTGTTGTGCTCCCACCCACAGCACGCGATAGTCGCCGGCCTCCTCCGGCTCGGGCAGCTGCCCCAGCAGGTCGACCAGCGTGGTGGACGGGGTGTCGAACCGGCCGGTGCCGACGGCGAACGCGGCGGGCACGAGCCCCACGACGATCGCGCCGGTGGCGAGCACCGCGAGCGGCTGACGCCACCCGAAGGTGCCGCCGCGCACGTCGAGCTCGAACGAGGCGAGCACACAGCCTGCGGCGATCGCCACGCCCACCGCGACCGGGGCCAGCACGATGCCGGCCTCGGGCAACCGCAGTGGCAGGGAGCCGCCGTCGTCGAGCGCCGCGAGCCACCCGAAGGTGACCACGAGCAGGCCCCCACGCACGGCCCACCCGAACCGCCAGCCGCGCCCGAGCAGCACCGCCGCGAGGACCGGGACGTACAACGCCGTGGCGAGGAGCACGGCGCGGCCGTTGCCGACGTCGAACGTGGCGAGGTCGAGCACCGACGCGCCCCGGTCGCCGGGGACCGGCCCACCGACGATCGCGGTCCAGCCGCCGTCGCCGGCGAGCTGCATCAACCAGGGCAGGTTGAGTGCGAGGGCGCCGGCGGCGGCGATCGCACCGGCCACGAGCACCCGGACCGGCGCCGCGAGCGGGGCGCCCGTGACGGCGGTGGCGAGGCCCAGCACCAGGGCGACGAGCAGCAACAGGAACGGGTACACCGGGGCGAAGGCCGTGACGATCGCCGCGACGAGCGCGCCGGCCGCGAGGAGTTGGACGTGGCGCCGAGCGCCGAAGCCGATGGTGCGCTCACCGTCTTCGTCGCGAGGCCCCGGCACGAGACCGGCGAAGCTGCGCATCGCGTCCATCGACCACGGCAGCGCTGCGTACACCAAGAGCGCGCCCCAGCGGCCGACCGACAGCAGTTGACCGGGCAGCGGCACGGCGGCGTACACGACGGCCGCGCCGAGCCGGGCTCGGGTGGTGCTGAACGCGCCGGAGAGCCGCCACATGCCGAGCGGGCCGACGACGAGCAGCCCGACGATGGCGACGGTGTGGAACAGGCCGGTGCGGAACAGGGTGGCGGTGCTGCCGAGGGCCACCAGGGCGAGGCCGGTGGGCGACGCGCCGGTGTGGCCGAGGCCCTGGGGATCCCAGCCCGACAGGAACTGGTCGAACAGGCGACGCGGGCTGTCGCCGAAGGTCAGGAACTGGCCGATCGCGGGCACGCCGCCGGTGAGCAGCTCGCGGCTCCCGACGAGGACGAACGCGACGATCGCGATCCACCCGACGGCCGCCGACGCGCCCGCCCGCTCGCGCCAGGCACGGCCGGTCCCGCGCTGGGCATCGGGGCGGGCGTCGCGCGCTCGCATCCAGGCGGCCACGCGTGCGCTGCCGCGCAGCTGCAGACCGGTGACCTCGCGGTCGGGGACGAGCCGTCCGGCAGCGACGGCACGGCGGCGCGCGAGCACCCTCGGCAGGCGTGGGATCACCGAGAGCATCGCGCGGACCCCGGCGACGGCACGTGCGACGTGCCCGGTGAGGATGCCGACGACGAACTGGGCCAACGTGAGCAGGGCGAGCTGCACGGTGAGCACGGGCAGACGGCGGATGCCGGTGAGGGCCGCCACGGTGCGGATCCGGTGCCGGGCGCGGAGCGCCTCGTGGTTCAGGTCGGGACGGCGTTCCTCGAGCGCCTCGAGGTGGCGGGCCCTGGCCGAGGGCACCACGAGCACGCGGGCGCCCTGGTGGTGTGCCCGCCAGCACAGGTCGACGTCCTCGCCGTGGAACGAGATGTCGGGGTCGAAGCCACCCAGGCTGCGGAACAGGTCGGCGCGCACGAGCAGGCAGGCCGACGAGAGTGCGAACACGTCGCGCACCGCGTCGTGCTGCTCCTGGTCGGTCTCGCCGGGCTCGACGAGCGGGTCGACCTCGCCGAAGCGGTCGACCGCGTACCCGACGTGCTGGAGCACGGTGGGGTCGGACCACTCGACGAGCTTCGGCCCGACGATGCCCGCGTTCGAGCGGTACATCTCCTCGACGAGCACGCGGATCGCGTCGGGCTCGAGCGCCACGTCGTCGTGGAGGAAGCAGAAGAAGCCGTTCTCGCCGTCGACGAGGCGGAGCACCTCGTTGGCGGTGCGGCCGAACGAGTCGCCCGCGTCGACCGCTCGGACGAACGCCCGCGGGACGGCTGCGCCCACCCGGGCGGCCAGATCGGCGTCGTCACCCGTGAGCAGCACGAGCGTCTTCATGTTGGCGTAGTCCTGCCGGGCGAGTCCGGCGAGCACCTCGTCGAACCAGGCGCCACCGTGCAGCTGCTCGGGATCGTGGACCACCATCACGGCCACGACGGGCGGTGCGAGCGGGCCGGCGGGTTCCACGAGCATGCGAGGCTAGCGGTGCAGCCCTCGCCGGACGGGTCAGTCCTCCGGACGCGTGTTCGGGAGTGCTTGCAATTGCTAGCAGAGTGCGCTATGGTGCTCGCACAACGTCCGGTCCCCCCGCCGGACGAGATCATCCCCTCCCCACGAACCAGGAGCCCCGTCGTGCCCAGCGTGCCCACCTTCCCCTCGATCGACCTCTCCCAGCTCGACCTCTCGAAGATCGACCTGTCGAAGCTGCAGGTCGCCGGCATCGACACCGACAAGGTGCTCGGTGTGCTGCGCGACGCGGCCTACGTCGTCATCGGCTTCGGTGTGCTGACCGTGCAGCAGGTGCAGGTGCGCCGCCGCGAGCTCACCGCCAAGCTCTCCGAGCACGAGGTGACCAAGCAGCTCGGCCTCGGCAAGGACCAGGTCGACGAGCTCGTCAAGGCGCTCGAGACCCGGTTCGGCCAGCTCGACACCCGCCTCGACCAGCTCGAAGGCAAGCTCGACCAGGCCGTCGAGGCGCTCGGTGAGCGCCTGCCCGAGCAGGCCGGCACGATCCTGGGCCAGGCCCACGAGGTGGCCAAGGCCGCTCGCAAGCAGGTGCGCGGCCTGCTCGTCAGCGCCGCCTGATCAGCCGAACCAACCGCTCACGTCGACCACCAGCTGCGTGGTCGAGTTCGTGGTGACGCACCAACGCCCCGTGTCGGAGAGCACCGAGTTCACCAGCACGGCGGCGTTCGTGCGCGCCCGGTAGCGGAGCATCGACAGATCGGGCACCTTCGCGAGGCACGGGTGCACCGTCACCCACCCGTTCGACGACGGGTCGACCGCGGTGAACTGTGCCGCCACCGCTCGCACCACACCGGCGGGCGGGAGCCCACCCACGCCGGCCACCTGGATCCCCTGGGTGACGTTGCGCGTGAAGCGCGTCGGGAATCCCTGTCCGATGCGGGTGTCGGCCAACCGGAACGGCGTGACCGAGTGGTAGTCGGTCGACGCCGACGGGCCGTACCAGCCGTTCAGATCGATCGCGAGGTGCATCGGCGCGCTGACGAAGAAGCACACCTCGCCCGTCGGCCCGACGGCGACGTCGACCTCGTTCGACACCGACGACGCGGTCATCACGTTGGCCGAACTCGCGAGCGGTCGCGGACTGTCGCACGGCCACGCGGTCACGAAGCCCGACACCACCGCGTCGAGGGCGTGGATCGTCACCGACGCGGCGGTCGAGTCGGCCGCTCCCCCGCCGTAGCCGCGAGTGTGCACGCGCACCACCTCGCCGACGGCGAGCATCCGACCCGTCGGCCTGCTGTCGAAGCGGCGCTGGGTCACCATCGGCTCGAACCGGGCGCTGGCCGCGGGGGCGAACGTGCCGTTGAGGTCGACGACGATCTCGGTGGTCGTGTTGCTGAACAGGCAGAAGCTGCCGTCGGCCCCGAGCGGCACGATCGCCGAGCCGCTCGCGATCAGCCCGACCTGGCTCTGCACCGCCGACGTGAGCGGGCGGGCGATGCCACACGGGTAGACCGTCACGTACCCCTGGGCCACCGGGTCGACGGTCACCACGTTGACCGACACCGCGGTGGTGCCGGCCGGCACCTCGGGCGTGATCTGCAGGGTGCAGCCGCCGGTGAGCGGCCGAGCGATCGTGCCGGTGCCGACGCGGGTGTCGATCAGCCGCACCGGCACGTTCGGTTCGAACCGTGCGGCGGCGGCCGCCGCGGGCGGTGTGCCGATCGGCGGCTCGTGGCGCCCCTCGCACGGATCGGTGACGGCGCCGGGGCCCGCCGGACCGAACCAGTTCGAGCGCATGCCCACGGTGCGACGGAACGTGTCGCCAGTCATCGGGACCGATCCGGCGGTGCCGTCGACGGTCATCGTCAGCACCCGTCCACCCCAGTCGCCCTGTCCCGACCGGGTGAGCACCGTGATGCCGGTGAACTCGCCGATCGACGGCCACGCCGCGGTGATCGTCGATGCGGCGATCGAGACGCGCCACGTGTGGTACGGGTTGCCGGCCGTCGCGTCGCCCAGGTCCTCGACGGCCGGGAACGGCAGGGTGCTCGCCGCCGACCAGCCGCCCGAGGACGACGAGAACATCGTGAGTGCGATCGCACCGGACGAGGTGCCGATGCGACGCACCTGACCGGCCGTCGACGAGACGGCGGTGTCGGTGGCGGCGTACTCGGTGCGGGTGAGCGCACCGGCGACGCCCGTGCGCCACGCGGCACCTGGGTAGTACTGGCAGATCTGGTCGCAGGTCTTGGCGTACGAGTACCGGTTCTCGGCGAGGGCGAAGCTGCGCGCCGCCACCGCCTGTGCCTGCAACGCCGCCGCACCGCGTGCCGCCCACGACGCCGACATCTCCGAGGCCACGACCACGCGCAGGTAGTGCTCGAGCGGGGCGACGTTCACGGTGCGGTTCTCGCCGTCGGTGCCGTTCGCGGCGCGGATGACGCCGCGGTAGTAGCGGACCTTGCCGGCCGGCTCGCACACGGCGGCCAGGTCGGCCACGTCCGCGCTCGCCGAG
>WBZL01000719.1_pt1 | contig 36909 bp, 28 predicted proteins | sample 5204291 | NCBI WGS metagenome assembly WBZL01 (sample SAMN12344345, study PRJNA552823) | activated sludge metagenome | biome: Activated sludge suspended growth; feature: Nitrification reactor; material: Wastewater; isolation source: activated sludge from nitrification reactor of wastewater... | reverse complement strand
CTCGCCTGAGCCCGTGGCGAACTTACGAACGGCGTTGTCCGGACACACGCCGAAGCAGTTGTCGCAGTGGAAACAGTTGCCACACGACAGACAGCGTCTGGCCTCGAACAGGGCCGTCGACTCGTCCAGACCGCCGGTGACCTCGTCGAAGGAGTTCAGCCGTCGGGCCACGTCGAGGCGGGGGCGCACCGTCTTGGGTGCATCGGTGTAGTACCACGTATTCAGCGAGTCGAAGGCGGCGAGCGGAGGGCGAGCCGGGTGGTCGAACTGCTGGCCGCGCAGCCACCCGTCGATACAGCGGGCCGCCTGTTTGCCGTGGCCCACCGCAACTGTCACCGTTCGCTCGCTGGGCACCATATCGCCACCGGCGAAGACGCCGGGGTGGCCCGTCATCATCTGGTCGTCGACCGCCACGACACCGTCGCTGATCACGAGGCCGGGGACTGCGTCGAGCAGTGACAAGTCAACGTCCTGTCCCAGAGCCAGGACCAGGGAGTCGGCCGCCAGCGTCTCTGTCTCACCCGTCGGTTGCGGGAAGCCGGTGTCGTCCAGTTCCATGCGCTCCACGACCATCTCGTGGGCGTCAATGTGGCGGATCGTGGACAGCCACCGCATGATGACGCCCTCTTCCAAAGCATCGGCCACTTCCATGTCGTGGGCGGGCATGCGGTCGCGGGTGCGTCGGTAGACCACGATCGCCTCCTCTGCACCCAACCGCCGGGCCGTGCGAGCGGCGTCCATCGCGGTGTTACCGCCGCCGTAGACCACGACGCGTCGGCCCAGCAGGGGACGTTCCTCCTCTTCCATTCCGCGCAGCAACGAGACGGCGTCCAGGACATGAGCCGACTCGCCGGCCGGGATGTAGGCACGTTTGCCGATATGGGCACCGACCGCCAGGAACACCGCGTCGAAACCTTCGGACATCGCCGACATGACGTCATCCACTCGGGTATCGAGTTCCAGGTCGATCCCCAGGTCGAGGATCCGGGAGACCTCTGCGTCCAGCACGTCGCGGGGCAAGCGGTAGGCGGGGATGCCGAACCGCATCATGCCGCCGGGCCGGGGACCCGCCTCGCGGATGACAACGGAGTGACCGCGTCGGCGCAACTGGTACGCCGCGGACAGACCCGACGGACCGGCCCCGATCACCAGAACCCGGCGGCCGGTGTCAGCGGCCGGTTGCGGAAGTGGCCACTGCTCGCGCAGCGCCACGTCACCGAGGAATCGTTCGACGCTGTTGATGCCGACCGGTTGATCCAGTTGACCACGATTGCACGCCGTCTGGCACGGGTGGTAGCAGACCCGCCCCATGATGGCGGGCAGCGGGTTGTCCGCGACGAGGGCGTCGAACGCCGCTCGGTAGTCGCCGTCCTCGCCGGCATACAGCCAGCTCTGGACGTTCTCCCCCGCCGGGCACGCGTCGTTGCACGGCGGCAGGGCGTTGGCGTACAGCGGCCGTTCCGTGCGCCAGGATCCGGTCTTGTTGGCCAGACTGCTGCCCACGTCCAAGGTGATCGCGAACGGTCGGTTGCTCATACCTCCACCTCCTCGATGCCGTAACGCGCGAAGTTGCGATCGGCCTGGGCTTGGATGCGCTCGATGGTGGTGGGATCCGCGCCGTCGGCGAACAGGTGGGCGTATCGCTTCTGCCGACGCAGATACTCCGTCACCGGGACTCGCCGCCGAACCGGACTGACCGAGGTGACCTCGCCGTCGCGACCCTCGAATACGCAGAACAGTCCTGACTCCACGGCAAGCCGCGCGATTGTGATCGTGTCGCGACTCGGGGTGCCCCAGCCCAACGGACACGGCACCAGGATGTGCAGGTACCGCGCCCCTCGCAGGGACATCGCGGTGCGCACCTTTGCCTCCAGATCGCGCAGATCGGCCACCGTGGCCGTCGCCACGTAAGGGATCTCATGCGCCAGGGCGATCCGCGGTAGGTCCTTCCCCTGTCCGAACGGGTTGCCCGGATGGCTGCCGACCGCTTGGGTCGTCATGGTCCGTGCTGCCGGCGGCGTGGCCCCGGAACGCTGCACGCCGGTGTTCATGTAGGCCTCGTTGTCGTAGCAGATGAACAGCACATCATCGTTGCGCTCGAACATCCCCGACAGCGTTCCCATGCCGATGTCGACGGTCCCGCCATCACCGGCTTGGGCGACGACGCGGACATCGGACCGGCCTGTGACGCGCAACGCCGCAGCCACTCCCGTGGCCACCGCCGCAGCGTTGCCGAACAAGCTGTGCAGCCATGGGATCTGCCAGCTCGTCTCGGGGTAGGGAGTGGAGAAGACCTCGAGGCAGCCGGTCGCGTTGACCGCGACCATCTGACCGCCGGTCTCGGCCATGGCCGTGTCCAATGCGTATCGCGCCCCCAACGCCTCCCCACATCCCTGGCAGGCGCGGTGGCCGCTGGTCAGAGCGTTGGTGCGGTCGGGGTCGGATTGGACACTGCCCCCTTCAAGGAGTCGGTTGCCCACCGCGAAGGAGCCGACCTGGTAGAAGCGCACGCGGTCGTTCATCGGGGTCGCCCTCCCTGATGGGTGCCGGTGTCGGCGATATCGCGCAGGATGTTCTCCGCCGCAGGCCCGGAGCGTCGCTCCGCCCGCGCCCGGGCCAGTTCCCGTTCCACCAGGTCTCGACGTAGATCCAGGAAGCTCAACTCCGGCAGTTCCCCGGCCCGGGCATTCGTGATCATCTGCGCCAGGGACGACTTCAGGATGGGGCGACCTCCGAGCCCGGCAATAACCGTCACGGTGCGGTGGTCCTGCCCGGCGAGAGCGGTGCGCACGTTCGCGCTGACGATGCCGCCGATCCCGACGGCCAGCGCCTTTTCCAGCACGACGACATCCGTGACCCCCGCCAATGCCTGGCGGACCGCATCGATCGGGAAGGGGCGGAACGACGTGATGCCCAGGACCCCGACCCGGACCCCGTCGGCCCGCAACTCGTCGACAGCATCCTTCAGGGTCCCGATCACCGATCCCAGCGCGACGATCGCAATCACGGCATCTTCCATCCGGTACTGCGAGACCAGGCCGTTGCGTTCACGGCCCGTGGCAGCCCCGAACTCCCGGGCGATCGTCGGGATGACCTCCAGTGCCTGCATCTGACGGACATGAGCCAGGTACCGCACCTCCAGGAATGCCTCCGGGCCCACCATGGCACCGATCGACACGGGCTCCGCCGGATCCAGGATCTGCCGCGGTTCGTAGGGCGGCAGGAACTGATCGACAACCTCAGATTCTGGGAGATCGACCTCCTCGACAGCGTGGGTCAGCACGAACCCGTCCATACACACCATCACCGGCAACGACACCTCCTCGGCCAGTCGGAAGGCCTGAAGGTGCAGATCGACGGCTTCCTGATTGTCCTCGGCGTACAACTGGATCCAGCCCGAGTCGCGTTGGCTCATCGCGTCGCTGTGGTCGTTCCAGATGTTGATCGGAGCGCCGATGGCCCGGTTGGCCACCGTCATGACGATGGGCAGGCCCAAGCCGGATGCGTTGTAGACCGCCTCGACCATGAACAGCAGCCCCTGGCTGGCGGTGGCCGTGTAGGCCCGGGCGCCGGCGGCACTGGCACCGATCGCCGCGCTCATGGCGGCGAACTCCGACTCGACGTTGAGATACTCGCAACCGGTCAGTTCGCCGGACTGCACCAGGGCGCTCAAACTCTCCACGATGTGGGTCTGCGGCGAGATCGGGTAGGCGCAGATGACCTGCGGCCGAGCGAGCGCGACGGCCCGCGCCACGGCCTGCGACCCCTCAATCTGCGAGCGCATCCGACACCTCCCGCGGACCCACTGCCTCATAAGCATCGCGGGCGGCTTGCCGGTTCCCTTCGAGGAGGGCCCCACTGAACCGGTCCGCCAACGCCTCCTCGAGCGCGGGAAGGGTGACGACCCCGGTCAGCGCGGCGAACCCGCCGAGCAGGACCACGTTGGGCACCGGCCGTCCGATCCGCTGCATCGCTATCTGTGTCGCGGGGACCGTGACCACGCGCACACTGTCGACGGCCACCGGCCACCGGTCGGCGGGAAGTTCACTGTTGATCAACACGCTGCCGCCGTCGGTCAGCCCCGCCAGGACCTCGGGCAGTCCCAGGAGTGACGCATCGCAGACGACAAGGGCGTCCGGGGCGACGATGGGCTCGCGGGTCCGGATGGGGTTCTCCGAAACCCGGCAGTAGGCCACCACGGGGGCGCCCGTCCGTTCCGAACCGAAACTGGGGAATGCCTGGGCGTGCCGACCGCTGTCGAAAGCAGCGACGGACAACAACTCAGCTGCGGTGACGACGCCTTGGCCGCCGCGACCGTGAATGCGAGTTCCGAACACGTCACTCTCCCTGCATCATTCACGGTACGCCTGTCGCTCCGCCGATGCGGCCACGCCTGGGCGCGCATGGCGGTGCACCTCCGAGGGACGCTGCCAGCCGTCTGGCCGTCGCAGGACAGCGAATAGACTGGCTCACCGTGTCTGCCGAATCCTCCGCCGCTGCCCCCTCCGCTGTGTCCATGCCGGAACGCCCGGCGCTGGAAGGGCTGGAGGACCGCTGGTCGCAGCAGTGGGACACCGACGGGACCTACACGTTCGACCGGACCCGGGAACGCTCGGGCATCTACAGCATCGACACGCCCCCACCGACGGTCAGCGGATCGCTGCATGTGGGCCACGTGTTCTCCTACACCCACACCGACTGCATCGCCCGGTACCAGCGGATGCGGGGTAAAGAGGTGTTCTATCCGATGGGGTGGGACGACAACGGACTGCCCACCGAACGCCGGGTCCAGAACTACTACGGCGTCCGCTGCGACCCGTCCCTTCCCTACGACCCGCAGTTCTCTCCTCCGGAGAAGCCCGACGCCAAACGACAGATCCCGATCTCGCGACGCAACTTCGTCGAACTGTGTGAACGGCTCACGGAAGAGGACGAGAAGGGTTTCGAGGCGTTGTGGCGCCATCTGGGCATCAGCGTCGACTGGCGCCAGACCTACCAGACCATCGACCGCAACGCCCGCATCACGTCTCAACAGGCGTTCTTGAACAACCTGGCGCGCGGCGAGGCCTATCAAGCCGAGGCCCCCACCCTGTGGGACGTCACCTTCCGGACGGCCGTGGCGCAAGCGGAACTGGAGGACCGGGAACGGCCCGGCGCCTATCACCGGCTGTCCTTCCACCGGGCCGACGGCGAGCCGGTGTTCATCGAGACCACCCGTCCGGAACTCCTGGCGGCCTGCGTTGCCCTGGTGGCCCATCCCGACGACGAGCGGTACCAGCCGTTGTTCGGGCACACGGTGACGACGCCGGTCTTCGGCGTCGAGGTGCCCGTCGTGGCTCACGAACTGGCGGACCCCGAGAAGGGGTCCGGCATCGCCATGATCTGTACGTTCGGCGACACCACAGACGTCACTTGGTGGCGGGAACTGCAGCTGCCGGCGCGGCCGATCATCGGCTGGGACGGCCGCATCCTGGCCGACGAGCCGCAGTGGATCACCACCGACTCGGGCCGGGAGGCATACCGCTCGCTGCACGGGCTGACCGTCTTCAGCGCCCAGCAGCGCATGGTGGAGTTACTGCGCGACACCGGCAACCTGCACGGCGAACCGGCCGCCATCACCCACCCGGTCAAGTTCTTCGAGAAGGGCGACAAGCCGCTGGAGATCGTGACCACCCGCCAGTGGTACCTGCGCAACGGAGGCCGCGACCTGGCCTTGCGGGAGGCCCTTCTGGAACGTGGCTCACAACTGCGTTGGCATCCCCCTCACATGCAGGTGCGCTACGACAACTGGGTCTCCGGGCTCAACGGTGACTGGCTCATCTCACGGCAACGGTTCTTCGGTGTGCCCTTCCCCCTCTGGTATCCGCTGGACGACGCGGGCAACCCGAACTACGACGAACCCATCCTGGCGACCGAGTTGCCCGTCGACCCGGCCTCCGACTGCCCGCCCGGTTACACCGAGGACCAGCGCGGCCTGCCCGGCGGTTTCATGGGAGACCCGGATGTCATGGACACGTGGGCGACTTCGTCGCTCACCCCGCAGATCGCCGGCGGCTGGGCCACCGACCCCGATCTGTGGCAGCGCGTCGCGCCGATGGATCTGCGCCCGCAGGCGCACGAGATCATCCGCACCTGGTTGTTCTCCACGGTGGTGCGCTCCCACCTGGAGGATGATCGACTGCCGTGGAGCGATGCGGCCATCAGCGGCTGGATCCTCGACCCGGACCGCAAGAAGATGTCCAAGTCCAAGGGCAATGTCGTGACCCCGATGGGACTGTTGGAGCAGCACGGCTCTGATGCCGTGCGGTACTGGGCCGCGAGCGGGCGGCCGGGCGCCGACACCGCGTTCGACGAGGGTCAGATGAAGATCGGTCGCCGACTGGCGATCAAGATCCTCAACGCCTCGCGGTTCGTCCTGCTCAGTGCGGGGCAACCGGTGGATCCCGCAGCCGTGACGCACCCCTTGGACCTGTCTCTCCTGGCCCGTCTGGCCACGGTGGTGAGCGGGACGACCCAGGCACTGGACGACTACAACTACACCCGCGCGTTGGAACTGACCGAGACGTTCTTCTGGTCGTTCTGCGACGACTACCTGGAACTGGTCAAGGCCCGGGCAGCCGATGATTCCGACCCGGCGGGTCAGGCATCGGCGCAAGCGGCGCTGCGGGTCGCCCTTCGGGTGCTGCTGCGGCTGTTCGCCCCGTTCCTGCCCTTCGTCACCGAAGAAGTGTGGTCGTGGTGGCAGCCCGGCTCGGTCCATCGCACCGACTGGCCAACCGTGGCCGAGTTACCGTCTGCCGGCGACCCGGACCTACTCCCCGACGTCTCGTCGGTTCTGAGTCGGATCCGCAAGGCCAAGAGTGAAGCCAAGGTGGGGATGCGCACGGAAGTCACCACGGCGTCGGTCGTCGGAACGCGCGAACGGGTGGCACGGATCGAATCTGCGCGCGACGACCTGATCGCAGCCGGTCGCATCCAGGAGTTGCTGGTGATGGATGGGCCGGACCTGAGTGTTGCGGACATCGTGCTCGGAGATCCGCCCGGCTGATCGGTCCCCTGAGCGGAATGTCCCGATTGATGCCGGGCCGACACCGACCGGATGTTCAGTTGCCCCCCGGTCATGCCGATGCAGTGGCACGATAGGCCCGTCACGCATCAGGGAGTCGAGCATGCGACTGCTGGGGAACGACCCCGATCTCGGGGCCGCCACACCCGAAGACGACCTGCCCGCCTACCCGGCGCCGGACTACACCATCGACGAGACCGGCCGATACGTCGACGCTTCCAGCCGAGCTGCGGACCCCTCGGACTCGCGGCCCGTCGAGGCCGACAACCAGGAGCCGGATCCGTCGGAAGGACCCCCCGCCGTCGTCGTGCCCGAGCCGGAACCGTTGGCAGGCGCCGTTGAACAAGACCCGGTGGATGGCGACTCGGTGCTGGCACCGGCAGACCCTGCACTCGTCGAGCCCGCCCCCGTAGTTGATCCGGACCAGCCGCCCCTGCTCCTCGACGCCGCCGACCACACCGGCGACTGGGGGTTTGCCGCCGATCCGGTCACTCCCGAGGCGCCGTCGCTCGCTCAGTTCGGATGGGACTCCGAAGCTCCCAGCGACCCGGAACCACCGGCCTGGACGGCCGGTCGCGATCTGTTCGAACCACCGGCTCCCGCCGCCGAGGACACGACGGCGCTGCCGTGGTTCCTGCACGACGATCCGGCACCGGACGAGTCGCTGAACCAACCGGCGGATTCCCTGGCGGCACAGGAGGCCGACCCCGACGCACTTGATGCTCGGATGGACGAACTCGCCACACCTGCGCAGGAAACGTGGGACGCGGTGCCGCCGGAGGAGCCAACGGATCTCCCACCAGTGACGGACGACGTGCCCGCTCCCCCGCAGTGGTCCGTCACGGAGTCCGACGATGACCTGCTCCCTCCAGCGCCACCGGTGCAGGAGCCCATTGATGTGGACGGGGCAGAGGTCCCTCCCGATGGTCTCAGCCCAACCGACGTCGTACCTGAAGAAGTGGTCGCGGCCGACGTTCCTTCCGCGGATCCGTGGTTCCTCCCGCCCGACCCCCAGCCCGGAACAACGGCGCAGCCGGAGCAGTGGCCTGCGGTCGACCAGCCGGCACCGGCTGAGCCGGTGGACGCGGAGCCGCACCCTACGGCCGACACCGACTGGACGCCCGACCTGACCGCGATGGCCGCGGTCCCGCCGACGCCCCAGCCGACACCACCGACGGCCGCTACCGTGCCACCCAGCGAGGCGCCCCTGGAGCCGGCTCCGGTAACCAAACGTGGAAAGAAGGGCAAGGAGCCGCCTTCTCCGGCCGACATCTCCAGCGTCGGGGTCGCTATCCTGCCGGGGGTTCCGTTGCCCGATTGGGTCACGCCGCCACCGCCCGATGTCGCGCACCGGACCGGCGATGCCGAGCCGGTGCCTGGCCTTCCGACCGATGAGCAGGCGCCGAGCAGTCCCCCCGACGTCGCCGTCGTCGAAGACCCGGTGTCGGTCCCAGCGAGTGGCCCTCTGCCTCCGCCCGATCCGGCGCAGTGGTCCGAACATCCCTGGGGGCCCGTCGTGTGGGGCGCCGACGTGCCGATGAACGGCACCGCGCCAGCTCCCGAGCCCGTATCACCCACAGAGGTCGCGGCGGCTGTGGGCGTTGCCGACCCACCGCCCGCAGCCCTTCCGCCCGAAGCCGGTCCCCCGGCCGGCGAGGCTCCGATCCGCGTGGATCCCCCGACGCCAACTGCGACCGAGGGTGCGATCGACGCACCGCCGCCGGCCACGACTCCGGTCGCCGCGGCGGACGAGTTCGGATGGCTGTACCAGCCGGACGACAACCTGGCGCCTTCGCCGCACACCGCCGATCCGGTCGCGCCGCAGTCACCGCCGCAGGACCCACCACCGGCACCCCCCGTGCAGCAGACTTCCGCCGCGGTCCCCCCGGCAGGCGCGGAAGCCGGAGAGGTAGCGGTCCTGACCCCGTTGGCGGCCCCACCGACGGGCCCGATGATTCCCGCGCCGGCACCCGCTCCGGCACCCGAGACGTTCCCCGTGGCCCCGGCGGATGCGGTGGACGTGGCGTCGACTCCGGACCAGGTGGCGCGCACGGAGCCAGCCTCTGCTGACGGCGTGCCCCCCATGCAGGAGCCTCACGCGGAGTCGGACGACGGAGCCGACGAGGGCGGACGAACGTCCGGGGCGATGAAGTGGATCCTCCTCATCGGTGGTCTGCTCATCCTCCTGGCCGGTGTGGCCTACGCCGCCTTCGTCACCCCCGGTTTCCTGTCGTCCAGCGCGACTACCGGTCCACCCACCTTGGCCACGCCCCCACAGGCAGCCGGACTGACCAAGACCAGCAAGGCCGCGGAGCCGGCCACCGGAGTCTTCACCGCGATGGCTTCCGCCGAGGCGGCGACCGGCAGCCAGACGGCCACCTACTCCGGGAACGGGGTCGTCGCGACGGCGTGGGTGGCGAACGATGCCGCGGCCACTCCGGACAGCCTTGCCGGGGCGTACCGTGCGTCGGGCGGGGAGCCGGTGAAGGAATGGGTGTCCGCACCTGCCGGACCTCGGGGCGGCAGCATGAAGTGTGGCGCGGTGTCGGCTTCGCACAGCGTGTGTGTGTGGTCCGGCGACGGCGTGGTCGGTGCCACCGATATCACCGGTTCGGGCCGTTCCGAAGCCGGAACGCTCACCGGTCAGATGAGGATTGCGTTGGAACAGCCGACCGCGGCCTGATCGCGCTGCGGCGCCGGCAGCCGTCGGGCCCGACGGGACCGGTCAGGCAGACCGTTCGGACGACGAACCGCCGCCGCCGCGACGCCGACGAGGCGTGATCTCGCGGGGAACCATGGTGGGAAGCGCTTTGTCGGTCACGGTCTTGGCGTTGATGACGACCTTGGCGATGTCCTTGCGACTGGGCACGTCGTACATGACCTGCAGCAGGATCGCCTCGAGGATCGAACGAAGCCCACGGGCTCCGGTTCCCCGGTCGATCGCCAGATCGGCGATGGCGTCGAGGGACTTCTTGTCGAACTCCAGCTCCACTCCGTCGAGCTCGAAGAGCCGCTCGTACTGTTTCACCAATGCGTTGCGCGGTTCGGTGAGCACCTTGATGAGGGCTTCGCGGTCCAGCGCACTGACCGATGTGACCACCGGAAGACGGCCGATGAACTCCGGGATGAGCCCGAACTTGAGCAGGTCCTCGGGCATCACCTGGGCGAAGATGTCGTCAGGGTTGGTGTCCGGCACCCCCTCTTCGGTCATGTGGTGGGTGAACCCGATGGGCTTGGCGCCGACCCGGGACTCGATCACCTGGTCCAGCCCGGCGAACGCCCCGCCCACGATGAAGAGCACGTTGGTCGTGTCGATCTGGATGAACTCCTGATGGGGGTGCTTGCGACCCCCCTGGGGCGGGACCGACGCCTGGGTGCCCTCCATGATCTTCAGCAAGGCCTGCTGGACCCCCTCGCCGGAGACATCACGCGTGATGGAGGGGTTCTCGCTCTTGCGGGCGATCTTGTCGATCTCGTCGATGTAGATGATGCCCGTCTCGGCCTTCTTGACGTCGTAGTCGGCGGCCTGGATGAGCTTGAGCAGGATGTTCTCGACGTCCTCGCCGACGTAGCCGGCTTCGGTGAGAGCCGTTGCGTCAGCGATGGCGAATGGGACGTTCAGGCGGCGGGCGAGGGTCTGCGCCAACAGGGTCTTCCCGGAACCGGTGGGGCCCAACAGCAGGACGTTCGACTTCGCCAGCTCGACGTGTTCGTCGCGGCCGCGATCGGGCTTGCCGAACTGGAGCCGCTTGTAGTGGTTGTAGACCGCCACGGACAGCGTCTTCTTGGCGTTGTCCTGACCGATGACGTACTGGTCGAGGAAGTCGTACAGATCCTTGGGTTTGGGCAACTCGTCGATCGACGAACTGGCCCCGTCGGTCAGTTCTTCCTCGATGATCTCGTTGCACAGGTCGATACATTCGTCGCAGATGTAGACGCCGGGACCCGCGATGAGTTTCTTGACCTGCTTCTGGCTCTTGCCGCAGAACGAACACTTCAGGAGGTCGCCACCGTCACCGATCCGCGCCATCGACGAACTCCCTCCGAACATCCAACGCCTGCGGTGCCCACACCCCAGGACGCGCGGCTCACTCGAGCCTTCCCCAACGACCGCCCCGAGAGACGGTCCGGCCCGCGCTTCGAGCCTTTGTCCGACCGTACCCCGGCCGACCGCGCCACGCGCGGTGCGACCCCCCGACAGTTTGACTACCGGATGAGTCGGTCAGGCTCCGCTCGGAGCCGCTTTCCGTGACGCGATCACCTGGTCGATGATCCCGTACTCCTTGGCCTGCTCAGCGGTCAGGATCTTGTCCCGCTCGATGTCGCGGCGGATGTCCTCGACCGACTGCTTCGAGTGATGGGCGAGGATGCCCTCCATCTCGTCGCGCATGCGAAGGATCTCGTTGGCCTGGATCTCGATGTCGGAGCCTTGGCCCTGGCCCTCGCTGTACGGCTGGTGGATCAGGATCCGCGAATGGGGCAGGGCGAACCGCTTGCCGGGCGTTCCCGCGGCCAGCAGCACCGCAGCTGCCGACGCGGCCTGACCCAGGCACACGGTCTGGATCTGCGGCTTGACGAACTGCATCGTGTCGTAGATCGCCGTCATGGCGGTATAGGAGCCACCCGGCGAGTTGATGTAGACGGAGATGTCCCGCTCGGTGTCCATCTGCTCCAGGCACAGCAACTGGGCCATGACGTCGTCCGCCGAGGCGTCGTCGATCTGGACGCCCAGGAAGATGATCCGCTCCTCGAACAGCTTGGCGTAGGGGTTGCTGACCCGTTCCATACCGCTGGACGTCCGCTCCCGGAACTCGGGCAGGATGTAGCGAGCGCTGGGCGCGGTCGGCGTCGGGATGTTCATGCGGTACCACCATCTCCGGTCACGTCACGTGCGCTGGTCACGACGTGATCCACGAATCCGTACTCCTTGGCCTCGTCGGCGGTGAACCACCGGTCCCGATCGGAGTCGTTCTCGATCGTCTCGAGGCTCTGGCCGGTGTGCTCGGCGATGAGCTCGGCCATTTTCTTCTTGGTGTAGAGCATCTGCTCGGCCTGGATCTTGATGTCCGAGGCCGTGCCCCCGATGCCACCGGACGGCTGGTGCATCATGATCCGGGCGTGGGGCAGGGCGTAGCGCTTTCCGGCCTCGCCGGCGGAGAGAAGGAACTGACCCATCGACGCCGCCAGCCCCATGGCCACGGTCGCCACATCGTTCTTGACGAACTGCATGGTGTCGTAGATGGCCATGCCCGCGGACACCGATCCGCCCGGGGAGTTGATGTACAGGAAGATGTCGCGCTCGGAGTCCTCGGCGGCCAGCAACAGGATCTGGGCGGCGATGGTGTTGGCCATCTGATCCTCCACGACGGAACCGAGGAAGATGATCCGCTCACGCAGAAGTCGCTGGTACACCGACTCGTCCAGGCCGAGGCCCCCTGAGGGTTCCCGGCCCCGCGCGGCGGGCGTCAGAATCTGAGACACGTGCAGCCTCCGTGGCCTGAAGCGGTCCGGGGGGTTCGGGGAACCCGACCGGACCGGTCTGATGTGGTGCTACAGACCCTAACGCGCGGGTCCGACGATCAGTCCCCGGCCCGCACAGGTTTCGCGGTGGGCACAATCAGCCACCGCGCTCAGGCCTTGTCCGACTCCTCCGCGACGACTTCAGCCGCCCCTTCGGCCTCGTCCGCGGCTTCGGCGTCCTCGGCTTCACCCTCGGCGGCCGCCATTGCTTCGGCCAGGGCCGCCTCGATGTCCGACGACGGGTTCAACTGGGACAGGTCGATCGGGTTGCCGTCGGTGTCGGTGATGACCGCCGATTCGAGGACGACCGCGAGTGCCTTACCGCGCCGAACCTCGGCCACAGCCATGGGCACCTGGTCGGCTTCCACGAGGGCCTGGGCGAACTGGTCGGGTGACATGCCGTAGCGGGGTGCCTGCATCATCAGCCACTGGCTGAGTTCCGCCTCACCCACCGACACGTCCTCGACCTCGGCGATCCGGTCGAGCAGGAACTGGCTCTTGAGTGCCTTGCGGGCATCGTTCTCGACCTCGGCCCGGTGCCCCTCGTCGGAATCACCGTGGTTCTCGAAATGCTGGTCGACCTCGGCGGTGATGATGCCCTCGGGCAGCGGGATCTCGACCGAGTCGAGCAACTGCTCGTTCACCAGCTCGCGGGCCTCCTGGCCGCGCTCCATGAGCCGACCCCGCTCCAGCCGGGCCCGCAGATCGTCGCGCAGTTCGTCCAACGTGTCGAACTCGGAGGCCATCATGGCCAGTTCGTCGTCGATATCGGGCATGATGCGCTCGCGCACCGCGCCCACCTTGACCGTGACGTCGATGGGCGTGCCGGCGTACTCGCCGAATTCAGGGGTGAAGACGAACGTGGCGGACTCGTCGGCGTTGAGCCCCGTCACCGCTTCGTCCAGACCGGGGACGACACCGTCCTCGCCGACTTCGTAGGACATGGCCTGCTGGGCCAGCTCCTCGATCTCAGTACCGTCGGCCGTTGCCGACAGATCGATCAGAAGGACGTCACCCTCGGCGGCGGACCGCTCGACCTCGGAGTACGACCCGAACCGCTTGGCCAGCAGTTCCACCTGCTCGTCGACGTCCTCGTCGGTCACGGCGAGCGGCTCGACCTGCACCGCCAGGCCCTTGTAGTCGGGCAGTTCGAAGTCGGGTCGGATGTCGACCTCGGCGGTGAAGGCGATCTTCTCGCCGTCGACGATGTCGGTGACCTCGACCTGCGGCTGGCCCAGCGGCACGACCTTGGCCGCGGTGATGGCCTCGTCGTACGCGGCGGGGACGGCGGAGTTGACCACCTCTTCCAGGACGGCCCCACGGCCGAGGCGCTGGTCGATGATCTGGCGCGGCACCTTGCCCTTGCGGAAGCCGGGGATCTGCACCTGACCCGCGATCCGGGAGTAGGCCGCCTCGATCTGGTCTCCCAGATCGTCGAACGGCAGATCGACGGTCACCTTCACGCGGGTGTCGGACAACTTCTCGACGTCGCTCTTCACGCTTCTCCTCGGATTCGGGCAAGTAGGGCGGTCTCTTCGCGGCGGGTGCGCTTCCGCGGCCCACCAACCCGCGCTCATGCTACCCGCGCGGGTCCGGTGTGACGATGGCGGCGTTGCCCGGCCACTGGACCACAGGACGAGCGATGATCTCTCGGGCCCGACAGGGCCCGCCCGAAGTCGGGGCGGCGGGACTCGAACCCGCGGTCTCCTGCTCCCAAAGCAGGCGCGCTAGCCACTACGCTACGCCCCGCGCACATCACGCCAACCTGGCGCGCGACGTGGACTAGACTTCCCTCGTCCCGTTGCACAGCGGGTCCGATCAGGGGCATCGGGCCAGAGGTGCGGCGGTACGCGGGTGTAGCTCAATGGTAGAGCCTCAGCCTTCCAAGCTGATGGTGCCGGTTCGATCCCGGTCACCCGCTCTTTCCCCCGGCGCTTGTCGATACCCTGCGGCTCATGCCGACCTCGCCTGCTCCCACCGTCGCCGTGGTCCTGACCGGAGCCGCGGCCCGGGGCGCCTTCCAGGCTGGCGCGCTGGCCACGATCATCCCCGAACTCGAGTCCCGAGGGCTGGCGCCGAGCATCTTCCTGGGCGCCAGCGCCGGGGCCATCAATGCCGGCCTGTGGGGGTCGTTCGCACATCTGGGCAGTGACCGCGCGGGCCGACGGCTGGTCGATGTGTGGCGCTCGATGGGACGCAAGGACATCCTCGGACATCCCGCCCAGTCCGTTCTCCGCGACAGTTGGAAACTGCTTCCGGGCTCCGTGGCCGGACGAGGACCGGGGCTGCGGGCGCTGTTGGACACCGAGCCGCTGCTGCGGACGTCGCGCACCGTCTTCGACGGCGACCGACTCGCACGCAATGTCGACGAGGGAGTCGTGGCCGCAGTCGGGGTGGTCGCCACCCGCATGCCGGGACGCGACTCCGCCATGGGAACGGCGCGGTCGGTGGTGTTCGTCGACAGCCGCCTGGACACGAGCGGAGTCGCCGATCCGGTCCGGGCGGTGGACGTGGCGAACGGACCCCTCAGCGCAGAGACGATCTTGGCTTCGGCGGCGATCCCGGTCGCTTTCCCGGCGGTGCGGCTGTCACAGCCCGCGTCGGCTGCCGGGTGGTACATCGACGGTGGTGTGCGGATGAACGCCCCGCTGCGGCCGGTGGTCGCCTTGGGCGCGGATCTGATCATCGTGGTGTCGGCCGACGCCACGGACTACGCGCCCGCGGAGCCGCCCGCGGACCCGTCCGAACCCTGGCCGGATGTCGCCGATGCCACGGCGTTGGTGCTGCACACCGTGCTCGGCGATCGCATGATCGAGGACCTGCACAATCTGCGGCAGCGCAACGACTGGATCGCCCAGGGACTCACGCCGGTGTCCACCTCGGGGCGCCCCTACCGCGAGGTGCGGGCCGTCAGCATCGCCCCCCAGCCCGGCGAGCTCGGCGCGTTGGCCGAGTTCGTCATGACCCGCAAGCGCCTGTCGCGGTGGCGCAGTTGGTTGCAGGAGTCGGACCTGTTCGCCCTGGAACGGGTCCTGCGTGGGTTAGGTGAGGGAACGGGTCAGCGCGAACTGCTCAGTTACGTGTTGTTCGACGACGAGTACTTCGCCGCCCAGATCGACATCGGCGCCAATGCCGCGCGAGCCGTCCTGAAGCAACTGGACGGCTGAGTCCGGGAATGGCGGGTAGGGCGGCGGACGACAAGAATGGCGCCATGCCCGGCGACGCTCCCGATCAGGTGGATCCGGTGCTTGCCGTGGCCGACCGTGACAATCCGCTGCACCGGCTTCTGGGCGGGTGGCGGGGTGGTCTGGAGTCCGCCGCCCCCAGCGTGGTCTTCGCGTCGGTCTACGTCCTGGCGCGACAGACCCTGACCGTGGCGCTGGTGGCCGCGATCGCCACTGCCGCGGCGCTTGCGGTGGCCCGCCTCGTGCGCCGGGAACGACCGGTCCGAGTCCTGGGCGGGCTGCTGGCCGTCGGGGTCGCGGCGATCGTGGCTGCTCGCACCGGCAACGCCGTCGACTACTTCCTACCGAGCCTGTTGGCGAACGCCGTCTCGGCATTGGCGTGGGCGTTGTCCATCCTGATCGGCTGGCCGCTGCTGGGGGTGGTCATCGGCTTCGCGCTGAGGCAGCGGACCTCGTGGCGGGCCGACCCGGATCTGGTGCGCGCCTACAGTCGCGCCTCGTGGATCTGGGCGGCCTCGTTCGTCGTTCGCGCGGGGGTCCAGTGGGTGCTGTGGGCCGGGGACAACGTCGTCGGTCTGGGGGTCGCCAGGGTGGTTCTCGGGTGGCCGTTCGTGCTGCTGGTGATCGCTGCGTCGTGGTGGGTGATCCGGCGCAGCCTGTCGGGCGACCACCCCGGCTTGCTGCACCCACGCGCTCCCGTCGGCACCGCCCCCTGATCCGGCCCAGTTCTGGCAGGATGCCTCGGGGAGGTCCACATGAGCAGCGCCAACATCACCCGGGCCGAGGCCGCCGAGCGGGCCGAGCAGGTATCGGTGTCGTCCTACGCCGTGAGCCTGGATCTGACCTCCGGCGCGGACCGGTTCGCCAGCACCACGGAGGTCGTCTTCACCGCCGAGCCCGGCACCGACACCTGGATCGACCTGATCGCCCCCGAGGTGCGGTCGGCCACCCTCAACGGTCGACCCGTGGACATCTCCGGGTTCGACGGCAACCGCCTGCCCCTGACCGATCTGGCTCGCGACAACGTCCTGATCGTCGAGGCCGACTGCGCCTACATGAACACCGGCGAGGGCCTGCATCGATTCGTCGACCCCGTCGATGACGAGGTCTACCTGTACACGCAGTTCGAGACCGCCGACGCCCGCCGGATGTACGCCTGCTTCGAACAGCCCGACCTGAAGGCGACGTTCCAGCTGACGGTGACGGCCCCGGACCACTGGAAAGTCGTGTCGAACGCACCGACCCCGACACCTGAGCCGGTGGCCGCGGGGACCGCGCGCTGGGAGTTCCCGGCCTCGGCCCGGATGTCCACCTACATCACCGCACTCGTGGCGGGGCCTTACCACCAGGTCGACGACGAGTACTCGGGCCCGAACGGGACCTACCCGCTGGGTGTGTTCTGCCGACGCAGCCTGGCCGACCACCTGGACGCTGACGAGATCCTGACGGTCACCAAGCAGGGGTTCGCCTTCTTCGAGTCAGCCTTCGGGATGCCGTACGCGTTCGGCAAGTACGACCAGTTGTTCGTCCCGGAGTTCAATGCCGGAGCCATGGAGAACGCCGGCTGCGTGACGTTCCTCGAGGACTACGTGTTCCGCAGCAGGGTCACCTACTCCGCGTACGAGCAGCGGGCCAACACGATCCTGCACGAGATGGCCCACATGTGGTTCGGCGATCTGGTGACCATGAAGTGGTGGGACGATCTGTGGCTGAACGAGTCGTTCGCCGAGTGGGCCTCGCACTACGCCTCGGTGGCCGCCACCCGCTACACCGATGCGTGGACCAGTTTTGCGGTGCTCCGTAAGGCGTGGGCCTACCGCCAGGACCAGTTGCCGTCCACGCACCCGATCGCCGCCGACATGACCGACCTCGATGCGGTCCGGGTCAACTTCGACGGGATCACCTACGCCAAGGGTGCGAGCGCGTTGAAACAGCTGGTGGCGTGGGTCGGTGAGGAGGAGTTCCTGGCCGGGTTGCGTGCCTACTTCGCCGAGTACGCGTGGGGCAACACCCAGCTGCCGGACCTGCTGCGCCACCTCGAGGCTGCCAGCGGTCGCGATCTGACCGACTGGACCCGGCAGTGGCTGCAGACGTCCGGAGTGAACCTGCTGCGTCCGCAGATCGAGTCGCAGGATGGGTTCATCACCGGTTTCGCCATCCAGCAGGAACCGCCCGCCATGCCGCCCGGTTTGGAGCCCGTGCTGCGGGACCACCGACTCTGCGTCGGGCTGTATCACGACCAGCAGGGCCAGTTGGTCCGCGAGCGCAGTGTCGAAGTCGACGTGACCGGCGCACTCACCGAGGTGCCGGCCCTGGTCGGTGAGAAGGTGCCCGAACTGGTGCTGCTCAACGACGGCGACCTGACGTTCGCCAAGATCCGCCTCGACGATCACTCGGTGGCGACCGCGGTGGCCGGAATCGGCCGGATCGACGATTCCCTGGCTCGCACCCTGATCTGGGGAGCGGCCTGGGACATGACTCGCGACGCCGAGATGACGTGTGGCGCCTATGTCGAACTCGTGTGTTCGGGCATCGTGGTGGAACCCGATGTGTCAGTGGTGCAGACGACGTTGCGGCAGGCCAGGGCGGCTGTCGATCAGTACGCCGATCCTGCGAATCGCGAGCGTTACGCCGCCACCCTGGCCGAGTGCCTGTGGGAGGCGGCCGCTGCCAGCGATCCCGGCAGTGACCACCAGTTGGCCTTCGTCCGGGCGTTCTCGTCGTTCGCAGCCGACGACAACCTGGACCGGGTCGCCGGCTTATTGTCGGGCGACATCGTGCTCCCGGGTCTGGCCGTGGATACGGACCTGCGCTGGTCGCTGCTGCAGTCGTTGGTCGCGGCCGGTCGAGCCGACGACGCCGCGATCGAGACCGAGTTCGCCGCCGACTCCACGGCCACGGGCAAACGCCATCGGGCGCTGGCCCGCGCGGCCCGACCGTCCGCCGAGGCGAAGGCCGAGGCGTGGGACCAGATGGTCACGAACGACGACCTGCCCAACGCCTTGCTCGAGGCCACGCTCGGCGGGTTCTCCCAGGCCGGTCAGGAAGAGCTCCTGCGTCCCTACCGGGACCGTTACTTCGCCGCGCTGGATGACCTGTGGGCCTCCCGGACCCCGGAGATGGCGCAGAGCATCACCATGCTGCTGTACCCGTTCCTGCTGATCGAGGACGACACCGTGGCAGCGGCCGACGCCTACCTGGCGCGCCCGGACATCAGCCACTCAGCCCGCCGACTGGTGTCGGAAGGCCGCGACGCGACACTGCGGGCGCAGCGCGCTCGCGCCTGCGACGCGGGTGCGAAGGCTGCTGAGGTCGATCACTGACCGCCACGCTCGCGGCGGGTCCCCGGTCAGGGCGTGCGTTCCGGCGCGTACTGCTCCGACGGTTCGAGGAGATTCTGCAGTTCCGCACGGAACTCCGGAGAATCCTCGTGCCCGTGCACGCTGACGGCATGTTCGGCCGCGGCGTCGAGTAGTTCGTCCGATTCGCCGATCATGACCAGCGAGCAGTTGGTCTCGCTGGGCCAGCGGCGACAGTCCGCCATCATCCGAGCCATGATGTTCCCTTCGTCAGAGGACCACCTTCGACTCTGCGCAGCGCGTCGAAGTCGGGTCAACCCGTCTTGTCTGGGATGACCCGTTCGGGGCCTCCCGCGCGTCGCTGGGCCGGACCGGTCAGCGGTCCATGATCGTCGTGAGCTGCGACCACAACGGCAGTGCGGTGAGATCGTCGATCATGACCGGTTGCCCATCCGGCCCACTCAGCGGCATGCACCAGTTGGGGTACTCCCGGTGGGTCCCCGGCTGATTCTGAGGACGCCGGTCACCGGTGAGATCGGGCAGGCTGACGCCCACCAGGCGCACCGAGGACGCGGCCAGACAACGATGCAGTGCCACCACGAAGTCGTCGACCGTGGTTGCCTCTTGAGCCAGGAATCCTTCGCCGACGAGCAGGCGGCGCCACTCTTCGATCTCGCGGGCATGCTCCGCGTCGGCCTCAGCGGCCGAAGCCAGGAGGCCCAACGACTCACGCAGCGCGATATGTTCGCCGGCCACGTACCCGGCCGTCGGAGGCAGATCGTGCACGGTCACACTGGCCAATGCATCGGTGCGCCACCACAGGGGCGGACGCACCCCCGCGTCGTCTCGCTCGAACCAGAGGACCCCGGTTCCGAGGATCCCCCGATCGGCCATGTCGTCCCGGATCCATTGCGCGACGGTGCCCAGGTCCTCCCCGACCACCACAGCGCCCGCGCGCTCCGCCTCCAGCAGCAGGATGCCGACCATGGCCTCGTGGTCGACCGACACGTAGGTGCCTTGGGACGGGTCGAGGCCTTCGGGAATCCACCACTGCCGGTACAGACCCAGGATGTGATCGACCCGCACTCCCCCGCAGTGGCGCAGGATCGCCCGCAGCATGTCGCGGTAGGGGACGAACGCCGCCTCGGCCAGCGCGGCCGGCTGCCACGGCGGCTGGGCCCAGTTCTGGCCTAACGCGTTGTACAGGTCCGGCGGGGCGCCGACGCTGACGTCAGCGGCCAGTTGGGGACCCAGCCGCCAGGTGTCGGACCCGTCGGCGTGGACCCCCACGGCCAGATCGTGCATGACCCCGATGCTCATGCCCGCGGCGAGGGCGTCGCGCTGCACCTGGGCCAGTTGCCGATCGAGGAGGAACTGCAGCCACGAGTGGAACAGCACCGCTTCTTCGCGGGCGGCGAACTCGCCCGTGACGGCGCCCGAACGCACATTGCGCAGCGACTCGGGCCACTCCTGCCACTTCGGCCCCTGCTCGTCCGCGATGGCGCACCAGAGGGCGTGGTCCTGGAGCGCGACGCCCTGGTCATGGACGTACTGGGCGAAAGCGTCGTCGTCCCCGGCTCGGGTCGCCCACAGCAGTTCCAGCGCCGCCCGCTTGGCGCGCCACGCGGCGGACCAGTCGATCGTGTTCTGGCAGGCGGCCCGGGCGCGGCCGGCGAGCTCGGACAGCTGCGCCAGATCCGCTGCGTCGAGTTGGCCGGCATCTTGAGCAACCGCGATGAGTGGTTCGAGCTCGAGGTACACCGCATGGGCGAATCGACGGGTGACCGGAAGGTAGGGCGATGGCTCCATGGGATCGACCGGGCTGGCGGCATGCAGGGGGTTGACCAGCACGAAGGATCCGGAGGCCCGAGCGGTGGTGCACACCAAGGTGTCCAGATCCCCCAGATCGCCGATGCCCCACGATCGACGGGACCGCGCGGCGTACAACTGCACCATCAGGCCCCAACCCGGCGTCACCTCGGGCAGGCGGTCCGGAGTCACGATCAACGGACAGAACGACACCTGGTCCCCGGTCCGGACCTGGAATTGGTGATAGCCGAGGGGCATTCCGGCCGGGATCTCGAACACTGCCTCGCCCACGGCGGCACCGTCGATCTCCCGCGGAGGCTCCCAGTGGTCCAGTTGGTCGGCGGGACGAGCTTTGCCTTCTTCGGTGACGATGTGAGCGGTGACCCGCGTGCCGTGCGGTACATGCACCCAGATCCGCCCTGACCGCGACTGGCGATGAACGTAGACCGGCGGCAGAGTGCGCCGCCAGTCCTGCAGGTCCGCCTCACGAAGCGACTGCCGCACCTGGTCCGGATCTGCCGCCGCCACCCCGAGAGCCGCAAGGACAGCGATGATCGTGTCGGGGGCCACCCCGTGCCATTCCCCTTGTTGGTCCCAGTACTCGACCCCGACCCCGTGGCGACCCGCAAGATCGGCCAACGCCTCATCCACGATGGGCCCGAAGTGGTGGGACCCGCGTGTGCCAGTCGACGACCCGTTCCACTTGAGCCGCCAGCGCGATGATGGTGACCTCGTCGCGCGGACGGCCCACCAGCTGGACACCCACGGGCAGACCGTCAGCGGTGTGATGCACCGGAATACTCATCGCCGGCTGCCCGCTGACATTGAACGGAGCGGTGAACGGCGTGAACCGTTTCTGGGCCTCGAAGTCGGCAGCCGGGTCCTCGTCGTCGCGCAGCTGACCCACCCGCGGGGGAAGGGTCGCCAAAGTCGGGGTGAGCAGGACGTCGTACTCGGCTGTGGCCGTGATGGCCGCGACGGCCGCTCCCCTCATCCGCACCACGGCTTGGGCCAGATCGACCGCGCTCAATTCGCCGCCCCGCTCCCGCAGGTGCCGCGTGAGCGGCGTGATGACGTCCTCCTGCTCCGCCAGCAAGGGGATCGCTGCGGCCCCGGTGCGCCACACGGCCTCGAACGCGGGCACCTCGGCCGGAGTGAACGGCGGCTCGATCTCGACGACGTCGTGCCCGAGTTCCCCCAGACGTGACTTCGCTTCCTCGTAGGCCGCCAAGCACGACGGATGAACCTCGGTGTCGACGACCATCGGCGTGGCGAACGCACCGATCCGCAAGGGTCCGGGATCGGTACGGGTCGCGGCCAGAAAGGTGCCGGGCCCCAGAGCCGCAAGACCGAAGAGGTCAGCCGGACTGGACCCGGCCAGGACGTCAAGCAGAGCGGCTGCGTCGGCCACTGTGCGGCCGAGCGGGCCGATGACACTGAGTTCTCCGACGGAGTCCGGAAACGGAAGTCCGCTCACGCGGCCCCGTGATGGCTTGATGCCGACCAGTCCGGTCACGCTCGCGGGGATCCGAATGGAGCCGCCACCGTCGGATCCTTGCGCCACACTGGCCAGGCCGCTCGCGACCGCAGCAGCTGCTCCCCCGCTGGAACCTCCCGCCGATCGGCCCGGGTCCCACGGGGTGCGGGCCGTGTGACCCAAGTCGTTCTCGGTATAGGCGGGCAGCCCGAACTCGGGTGTCGAGGTCTTGCCTGTGATCACCAGACCCGCCTGCCTCATGCGGCTGACGAACGCGGCGTCACGGTCCGGGACGAAGCCAGCCAGGGCGCGTGACCCGAAGGAGCAGGGCATACCGGCCACCAGGTCCAGATCCTTGACCGGTACGACGCACCCGGCCAGGACCGCGTCGGCGCCCAGACGGCCGTCGGCCAGGGCGGCGTCCACCGCCGTCGCCTGTTCCAGGGCCTGGTCCGGAGCGAGGTGGGCGAACGCTCCGACCTGGTCATCGAGCTGCTCGGACCGCTGCAGGTACATCTCGGTCAGCGCGACGGAGGTGAGCCGGCCGGATCGGATGGCGGCTGCCTGTTCCAGCGCGGACAGACTGACCGGGTCGATGTCGGTCACGCTTGTTCGCGGCGACGCCGACGACGTTGCCGGGCCCCCCACCAGGCCGCCAGGTAGCCGAGGATCAGGCCGATGATGAGCACGCCGGTAAGTGCGATCCACAAGGGGATGGTCGCGGTGAAGAAGACAAAACTGACGGGCACGGACTGGCTGTTACGGACGATGAACAGGATCACCATCAAAGCCAGGACTCCCCAGGCGGTCATCCGCGCCCAACGACGCCAGTTGGCGGGGGGCGGCTGACCGACGGGCTGCGGTTTGCCTTGAACGAAATCGCCGGCCGGTTCGGGTCTGCCGTCCTTGCCACCGGGTACCGACATGGCCACCTCCGCGCGCATCGTGATCCGTCGGGTTCACCCTACGGATCAACAGCGGCGATAGGCGTCCGACGCGCGTAACCGAGCCGGCCGCGGGGAGTAGCGCGAAGCGCGCAGGCCGCGGGATGAGTAGCGGCGAAGCCGTAGGCCGCGGGGTGAGTAGCGGCGAAGCCGCGTATCGAAGCCAAGGCCGTCCTCCGACCCGCCCCCCGGCCGCGGGGAGTAGCGCGAAGCGCAGGCCGCGGGGTGAGTAGCGGCGAAGCCGCGTATCGAAGCCAAGGCCGTCCTCCGACCCGCACCCAGCGCCAGCGACCCCAGCGGGCTTCGATACACCGCCTCCGGCGGCACTCACCCCACAGAAAGTCAGCGACTGGGCCGATAACATCCCTCTCGTGCCCGAATCAGACGCGGATCGCCCCCCACATGCCGTGCCCGCGCCACGGCTGGACCTCGTCGACGATTACCACGGAACCCCCGTTCCCGACCCCTACCGCTGGCTCGAGGACCCCGCCACCTTCCCACCGGGCGACGCCGACCAGTGGCGGGAGTGGCGGGCCGAGTGGGACCGGGCCCAAGCGCATCTTCTCGCCGCCGAGGCCCAGGAATGGACCATGCGCGACGAGTTTGCCGACTCGCTGCGCGGCCTTCTGGCGGGTGGGTACCAGGGGCTTCCGGTGTGGCGGGGCGAGCGCCAGTTCTTCAGTCGGCGGGAGCCGGGGCAACAGTTCGGGGTTCTGTACACGGTGGACCCGGACGGCACCGAACGGTCCTTGATCGACCCCATCGCGCTTGACCCCACTGGACGCACCACCCTCGACGGGTTCCAGCCCTCATGGGAGGGCGACAAGCTCGCCTACCTGCTCAGCGAAGGCGGCACCGAAGAATCCGTGCTGCGGGTCATGGACGTGGCCACGGGCGACATCATCGACGGACCCATCGACCGGACCCGGTTCTCGTCAGTCGCGTGGCTGCCCGGCGGCGAGGCGTTCTACTACGTCCGGCGTCAGGACCCTGCAACGGTGGCGGCGACCGAGACGCAGTTCCACCGCCGCGTCCGCCTTCACGTGCTGGGAACTGATCCCGGCACCGACAGCGAGATCTTCGGTGGCGGTCTTCGCATCACGAACTACTACTCGGTCGGGGTCACTCCCGACGGGCGCTGGCTGGTCGTGGACGCAGCCGAAGGCACTGCTCCCCGCAACGACGTCTATCTCGCTGATCTGCGGGATGCGGACCCCCATCGGCCCGATCTCCGCACCGTCGTGGAGCGCCGCGACTCACAGACCTCGCTGACGATCCGACCCGACGGGCGGATGTTCGTGTGGACCGATCACGAGGCCCCGCGCGGCCAGTTGCTGATCGGCGACCCGGAACATCCAGAACCGCAGAACTGGCAACCGCTGGTTGCCGAACAGCCGGATTCCGTCCTCGAGTCGTTCCGATGCACGGACGGTCCCGAGGGCGTCGACCAGTACCTGCTGGTGCACCGGACCCGACATACCGTCGGCGAACTGGAACTGATCGATTCCCGCACGGGGGCGTACGTCCGCCCGGTCGCGGTTCCGGGTCTGGGAACGGTGGCCGGGCCGGTGGGCCGACCCCAAGGCGGCCCCGAGAGCTGGTACGTCTACACCGACCACACCACCCCTCCACACGTCTACCGCTACGACGCCGCCGAGGACACCACAACCCTGTGGGCAAGCCCACCCGGTCATGTCGACATCCCGCCCGTGTCCACCCGACAGGTCGTCTACGAGTCAGCCGACGGCACCCCGATCCGTATGTACGTCATCAGCGCCGACGGGCCACCCACCGGTCCCCGGCCCACGATCCTCTACGGGTACGGCGGCTTCGCGGTCCCGCTGGCTCCCGCCTTCAACCCGTCTGCCCTCGCCTGGGTCCAGGCGGGCGGGGTCTACGCGATCGCCAACCTGCGAGGCGGCTCCGAGGAAGGTGAGGGCTGGCACCGAGCCGGGATGCTGGACCACAAACAGAACGTCTTCGACGATTTTCACGCCGCAGCCCGCTGGCTGATCGACAACGGGTGGACCACCCCGGCTCAGTTGTGCATCAGCGGAGGATCCAACGGCGGCCTGCTGGTCGGCGCCGCCATCACCCAGCATCCCGAGTTGTACGGCAGTGCCCTGTGTACCGCTCCTCTACTCGACATGGTCCGCTACGTGACTTCACAGTTGGGGGCCACCTGGACCGTCGAGTACGGCGACCCGGCGCGCCCCGAGGAGTTCGAATGGCTCTGGGGGTACAGCCCGTATCACCGGGTCCGGGAGGGAACCGAGTACCCGGCGGTCCTGATGATGGTGTTCGACAACGACACCCGGACCGACCCCATGCACGGTCGCAAGATGGTGGCTGCCCTACAGCACGCGACCTCGGGAGATGCCCCCATCCTGCTGCGCAACGAAACCGACGTCGGTCACGGGGCCCGTGCCCTGGACCGATCGGTGGCCGAGGCCGCCGAGTCGCTGGCCTTCGCTGCGGCCCGCACGGGACTGGGCGCATCATCCACGGGGACCGGCGGGACCTGACATGGCTTCCTCGTCTCCCAGCCCCAGCCCTTCCCCGTCGCTCGAAGCCCCGACGGTGACCGACGCGGTGTCGTGGTGGAGCGGTTGGCTGTTCAGCGACGCACCGTTCCGACTGCTCGGCATCGTCGCCTTTGCGGCGGTCCTCAACTGGGCGCTCTCCCGGTTGATCAAGCGGGTGGTCGCTCGGACTGCGGCCAGCACCAACCGCGAACGGCGCGGCGAGGATTCAGCCGTCTCGGGATTACTGCGGGAACGACGCGAACAGCGTGCCAACGCCATCGGTCAGTTGGTCCGCAGTGTCCTGGCGGTGATCATCTGGAGCAGTGCCGTCCTGATGATCATGCCGATCTTCGGCATCGACATCACGCCGTTGCTGGCCAGCGCGGGCGTCATCGGCGTGGCCCTCGGCTTCGGTGCCCAGACGCTCGTCAAGGACTACTTGTCGGGCATCTTCCTGATCCTGGAGGATCAGTTCGGTGTCGGCGACTTCGTCGACCTCGGCGAAGCCGTCGGGACCGTCGAAGAGGTCACCCTGCGGGTCACCCGGTTGCGCGACACCACCGGCGTCGTCTGGTACGTCCGCAACGGCGAGATCCTGCGGGTGGCGAACCGCTCCCAAGGATGGACCGTCGCGATCATCGACATCCCGGTCAACTACGCCCAGGACCTGGAGGAGGTCCGCCGCGTCGTCGAAGTGGCCGCCGACGAGATGGTCGCCGACCCGAACTGCATCGTGACCGACTTCAGCCGCCCGCAGTTCGCCGGCGTTGAATCGGTATCGGGGGAAGCGGTCACCGTCCGGGTCACGGCCAAGTCCGACCCGGACAGTCAAGTCGCCCTCACCCGGGAGATCCGACAGCGCCTCAAGGTCGCCTTCGACGCAGCGGGGATCATCGTTCCGGTCGTCTACCGGGTGCCCGGGGCGACCGGCACCGCGAAGAACCCTCCTCGTTGATCGGTCGCCTATCCGAGCAGCTCGACCGCGACCGCAGCGGCGACCCCGGCTCTCAGCCCGGTCTGTTCACACATGGCGCGGACGAACTCGGGGTCGGCCATCGGGTGATCACCCAGGCCGTCCAAGTAGGCCCGGTGCTCGGCCAGGGAAGCCACCGCCTGGTCGAGATACCCACTGACGTCGATCGCGTGCCGTGACTGCGGCGAAGCCGCGACCAAGCACCGACGTACGGCATGGGGCTCGGTGCCCGGAAAGACCCAACGGTTTCCGGCATCGGCCGCCGCATCCAGGGCTGCCTGCCCGACATTGCGGTGGTCGGCGCTGTTACGGCTCCCGGGCATTCCCCAGGAGTCGCGATGATTGAACAACAGCAAGGTGTCGGGACGGTGTCGTCGGATGGCCTCGGCCAGTTGCCGCCGCAGATCGACCCCGTATTCGATCACGCCGTCGGGATGATCGAGCCACTCGACGTCCGTCACGCCCACGACTGCGGCACTGGCCTCCTGCTCCGCAGTCCGGACCTTGGCAGCCTCCGCGGGCGTGACGCCATCGATGCCCGCTTCGCCGCGGGAAACCAGCAGGTAGCTGACCGGACTCCCCTTGTCTGTCCACGACGCGACCGCAGCAGCCGCCCCGTATTCCAGGTCATCCGGGTGGGCCACGATCGCCAGGACTCGCCCGGGGTCGTCGCTCCACAACTCCAGTTCATCGGGTTCGCTCATGCCGGAACCCTAGGGTCTGTGCGCTGCGGCGGCGCGGCGGGCCCGGGTGTGGTCGGCGAGGATCGCGGTGGCCGTCGTGTTCCTGATCGGAGCGCGCCTCAACCGACTGCGTGCCGCCAATCAGATGCGTCGCGTCGGCGCGGCCATGACCGCGATGCAGCGCACCCTGGCCCAGCACCCGGAGTTGGGGTGCCTGCACACGCAGAACTGGTTCGGCCGGACGACGATCGCCGTGCAGTACTGGCGCGACTTCCCTAGCCTGGAGCGCTTCGCACGGGATCGGGACCTCCCCCATCTTCAGTCGTGGCGCGACTTCAATCGCCTGGCTCGGGAAAGCCACGACATCGGCATCTGGCACGAGACCTTCCAGGTTGCGGCGGCGCCCTACGAGACCATGTACGTGAACATGCCGGGCTTCGGGTTGGCGGCGGCGGGGCGCCTCGACCCGGTCAGCGGCGCGAGTACGGCCGCCAGGCGCCTGGGCCGCACCAGGGCCACACCCGCCCCCGTGCCCGTCACCTGAGACTGCGCGACGCCCGTCCCACAACACGAATTGCGTAGCCTGTAGGCGCGTCACGCTCGGCATCCGTGTGTTCTGCCTATACTGCCGCCACTGGATCAGTCGCCGGACCGCCCGGCGTTCGCACCGACTGGGGTCCGTTGACCGGCACAGAGCCCACGATCGCAGTGCGACTGCGCGGCCTCAGCAAGAGATTCGGCTCCGGTGATGCCGCCGTCGACGCGGTGCGTGACGTCAGCCTGGATGTCCACGACGGCGAGTTCCTGACCCTGCTGGGACCGTCCGGGTCGGGCAAGACGACCGTCCTGCGAATGATCGCCGGCTTCGAACTGCCGACCAGCGGCACCATCGAACTGGCCGGCGCCGACGTCACCAACACCCCACCGTTCGATCGCGACGTCAACACTGTGTTCCAGGACTACGCGCTCTTCCCCCACATGACTGTCCAGCAGAACGTGGAGTACGGCCTGCGCGTGGCGAAGGTCCCCAAGGACGATCGTCGGCGCCGCGCGCAGGAATCCCTGGAAGCGGTCCGACTCACCGGCTACGGCGATCGCAAGCCGCAGCAACTGTCGGGCGGCCAGCGTCAGCGGGTGGCGCTGGCGCGCGCTCTGGTCAACCGGCCGCAGGTGCTGTTGCTCGACGAACCACTCGGCGCCCTCGACCTGAAACTGCGCGAGCAGATGCAGATCGAACTGAAAGAGATCCAGCGCCAGGTCGGGATCACCTTCATCTTCGTCACCCACGATCAAGAGGAAGCGCTGACCATGTCGGACCGGATCGCCGTGTTCGACAGCGGCGGCATCGAACAGGTCGGCAGCCCCGAGGACGTCTACGAGCGTCCCGCGTCGGAGTTCGTGGCCGGGTTCGTCGGCACCTCCAACCTGCTGCTGCCGGAAGCCGCGAGCACCGTATTGGGCCGGGCCGGTCTGTACAGCATCCGCCCCGAGAAGATCCGACTCGCACCTGCGGGAAGCGCGCCGAGCGCCGACGAGCATGGTGTTGCCGGCACGGTCCGCGAGGTCATCTACCTCGGAACCGGCACGCGGTTCCTCGTCGATCTCTCGGTCGGCGGTTCGCTCATGGTGCTGCAGCAGAACCTGCACAGCCGCGACCTGCATCCGCAGCGCGGCGACGACGTCCAGCTGCTGTGGCAGCGAGTGGACGAATACCCGGTGAGCGCGTGATCGCGCCGGGTTCGAGGACCACCGGCCCGTCATGGGTCGGGGTGTGGACCGATCGGCCACATGACGGGAAGAAGAAGGAGGAAGCATGCGCAAGTCGCGTGTGATGGCGCTGGGCGCCACCGTGTCCGCGCTGGCACTGGCAGTGGCCGGTTGTAGCAGTTCGGGCAGCAGTAGCGGAGGATCATCGGCCGCTCCTTCGGCGTCGGCGTTCGCCGGCCCGGTGGGCGAAGGCGAAGGCCAGCTGAACGTTCTGGCGTGGCCCGGCTACGCCGAGGACGGCTCGACCGACCCCAAGGTCGACTGGGTCACCCCGTTCGAGAAGGAGACCGGCTGCCAGGTCAACGTCAAGACGTTCGCCACCTCGAACGAGGCGTTCGACCTCATGAAGAAAGGCGGCTACGACATCGTGTCCGCCTCCGGCGACGCGTCGCTGCGGATGGTCTACGGCGACCTGGTTCAGCCGATGAACATGGAGTTGGTGCCCAACTACGCCGACATCTTCGCCGGTCTGAAGGACAAGCCGTGGAACACCGTCGACGGTGTGAACTACGGCGTGCCGCACGGTCGTGGCGCCAACCTGTTGCTGTTCAACAAGGCGGGCAACAAGACCGAGCCGACGACCTGGGCCGACATGTGGGAGAGCAACTCCCCCGCCAAGGGCAAGGTCAGCCCGTACGACGACGCGATCTACATCGCCGACGCGGCGGTCTACCTGATGGCCACCCAGCCCGATCTGAAGATCACCAACCCGTATGCGCTGGACAAGACCCAGTTCGACGCAGCCATCGCCCTGCTCGAGCAGCAGAAGCCGCTCGTGGCCGAGTACTGGGCCGACTACGCCAAGCAGGCCAACGGTCTGGCGTCCGGATCCATCTCGCAGGGCCAGGGCTGGCAGCTCACCGCCAACACCGCCAACGCGGATGGCGAGAAGGTCGGAGCGGTGAAGCCCGATCAGGGTGCGACCGGATGGTCGGACACGTGGATGATCGCGAAGGACACCCCGAACATCAACTGCGCCTACAAGTGGGCCGACTACGTCGTGTCCCCCAAGGTCAACGCTGAGATCGCGGAGTACTTCGGTGAAGCGCCGGCCAACGAGAAATCCTGCCAGGAGACGTCGAACAAGGATCATTGCGATCAGTTCCATGCCTCCGAAGAGGACTACTGGACCAACGTCTACTACTGGACGACTCCCACCGAAAAGTGCTTGGACGGGCGTACCGACGTGACGTGCATCCCGTACAAGGACTGGGTGACGTCCTGGACGACCCTGCGTTCGGCCTGACCTGATTCGTAGTCGGGTGCGGGGCGGGTACTCCGCTCCGCACCCGACTGCCCCTTGAGGAGCCTTTCGGTGACCACTTCGTCCGTATCCACCACGCGGCGCATGCAGGCCGCGTTGGATCGACGTCCCCGGCTACGCCTGGCCGGACTCCTGGCGCTGCCGATGACCTGGTTGGTGCTGCTGTTCCTGGTGCCGATGGTGCTGTTGTTCATCACCGCCTTCTGGACGACGGATTCGTTCACCGGACAGCTGATCCAGACTTTCACCTTCGAGAACTTCGCCCGGGTGTTCGACCCCAGCCAGCCGTTCCTGCTCACGGCCGCACGAACCCTGGGGGTGGCGGTGGCGGTAACCGTGCTGTCCATTTTGCTGGCGGTTCCCGTGTCGCTGTTCGTCGCCACGGTCGCACGCCGCCGATGGCGTCCGTTCCTGATTGCCCTCATGATCACGCCACTGTGGGCCTCGTACCTGGTGAAGGTCTACGCCTGGCGCACGATGCTCAACCCCGAGGGCGGGTTCCTGGAGTCGACGCTCGGCTTCTCGACCGGCTACGGCTGGCTCGCTGTGGTCGTGGTGCTCACGTACCTGTGGCTGCCGTACATGATCCTTCCCGTATACGTGGGCATCCAGAACATCCCACCCTCTCTGCTCGACGCGTCCGCCGACCTGGGAGCCCGCAACTGGGCGACCATCCGGCGGGTCCTGTTGCCGATCGTCAAGCCCGCCATCATCGCGGGCTCGGTCTTCACGTTCTCACTGTCACTCGGCGACTACATCACCGTGCAACTGGTCGGCGGAAAGGCCCAGATGCTGGGCAACGTCGTGTACGGCACTTTCGCCACCGACCTGCCGTTCGCGGCGGCCATCGCTTCGCTGACGGTGTTGATCATGGTCGGATACCTCACCGCGGTGAGCCGCACCGGCGCCCTGGAGAGCCTGTGAGGCGCTCATGAACCTGTCCCGCCCGGCGCGCTGGACCCTCGTCGCCGTCTTCCTGCTGGTGATGGCGTTCATCTACGTGCCTCTCGCCGTCGTCGTCATCAACTCGTTCAACGTGAGCCTGACGTTCCAATGGCCCCCGCCCGGCTTCACGCTGGAGTGGTGGCAGCGGGCGATCGGGAACGAGGGGGTGCGCAGCGCGCTGGTGACGTCGGTCATCGTGGCCACCATCGCGACATCCATCGCCCTGATCCTGGGCACCTTGATCTCGGTGGCGTTGACCGGCTACTCGTTCTTCGGGCGCCAGTCGATCTCCCTGTTGATCGTCTTGCCCATCGCTCTGCCGGGCATCGTCACCGGTGTCGCCCTGAACACCATGTTCACCACCTGGCTGGGCGGTCTGACCTTCGCCACATTGGTGATCGCGCATTCCACGTTCTGCATCGTGGTCATCTACAACAACGCCGCCGCCCGCCTGCGGCGGACGTCGGGGAACCTCGTCGAAGCGTCAATGGACCTGGGTGCGAGCCGTGCGTTCACGTTCCGCCACGTCACCTTCCCGACCATGCGCTCAGCACTGGTTGCCGGTTCAATGTTGGCCTTCGGCCTGTCGTTCGACGAGATCATCGTGACCACGTTCACCGCTGGCCCGGGGATCCAGACGCTGCCGCTGTGGATCTTCAACAACCTGTTCCGACCCCAGCAGGCGCCCATCGTCAACGTCGTCGCCGCGGCACTGGTGCTGGTGTCGATCATCCCGATCTACCTGGCGCAGCGACTGTCGGACGACACCACCACTCGCTGACCCGCAATGCATCGCTCCGGCCCGAGGCCGCCGGGTGAGTAGGCGCCCGCCACCCGCCGCGGGGTGAGTAGCGGGCGCAGCCCCCCGCCGCGGGGTGAGTAGCGGGCGCAGCCCGCGTATCGAAGCCAAGGCGGAGTTCGGCCCGCACCAGGCGACCGCCCTGGGTACGAGCCGACCTGAGCGGGCTTCGATACACCGCCTGACGGCGGCACTCACCCCGCAGAGTGCGGCGTCACCCGCTGAAGGGCGTCGGCCCCCGCTGCCACTGGGTGATCGCCGACCTGGGGCGGTTTCGATACACGGGCTGACGCCCGCTACTCAACCCGCAGGCCCATGCCCGACCCGGCCGCGGGGTGAGTAGCGGCGCCAGCCGCGTATCGAAGCCAAGGCCGACCTCCGACCCGCACCTGCTGACCCGGCGGGGTGCGTCCGCGCGCCGCCCACCCGCCGCGGGGTGAGTAGCGCAAAGCGCCCATCGAAGCCAAGGCGGACCACGACCCGTACCCACGCCCGCAGGTGCTGGCCGAACTGAGCGGGCTTCGATACACCGCCTCCGGCGGCACTCACGCCGCTGAAGGCCGTCGGCACCCGCAGTCACTGGGTGACCGCCGACCTGGGGCGGTTTCGATACACGGGCTGACGCCCGCTACTCAACCCGCAGGCCCCTGGACCACCCGAGCCGAGGCGGGGTGGGGTCGAATCCGGCGGCGTCCAGCGGAACCAGCGTGCGCAGCCGAGCCGCCCACCGGCCGCGGGGTGAGTAGCGCGAAGCGCGTATCGAAGCCAAGGCCGACCTCCGACCCGCACCTGCTGACCCGGCGGGGCGCCTCCGCGCGCCGCCCACCGGCCGCGGGGTGAGTAGCGCGAAGCGCGTATCGAAGCCAAGGCGGAGTCCGGCCCGCACGACGCGACCGCCCTGGGTACGAGCCGACCTGATCGGGCTTCGATACACCGCCTCCGGCGGCACTCACCCCGCAGAGTGCGGCACTCACGCCGCTGAAGGCCGTCGGCACCCGCAGTCACTGGGTGACCGCCGACCTGGGGCGGTTTCGATACGCGCTGCGCGCTACTCAACCCGCAGGCCCCTGGACCACCCGAGCCGAGGCGGGGTGGGGTCCCATCCGGCGGCGTCAAGCGGAACCAGCGTGCGCAGCCGAGCCGAAGGCGAGGCGAAGCACTGATCAACACCGCGCCGCCCGCAGGGCGGCGACCTCAACTCCAAGAGCCACCGGATCGATCCCCACCCCCACCCCGGCGCAGCGAGAACAACCAGGGGCCAGCATCGACGACCCGGTGGGCTTCGATACACCGCCTCCGGCGGCTACTCACCCCGCAGACAGGTGACACTCACCGCGGACCCCGTAGCGGCCGGCGCCGAGATGCGATGGTTCCGGCGGAGCAGGACACTGGCCAGGTGAGTGACGAGATGCCTGATCGCCCCACCTATTTGGTCACCGGCGCCACCGGCTACATCGGCGGGCGGCTCATCCCGCTTCTGATCGCTGCGGGCGCCCGGGTGCGCATCCTGGCCCGTCATCCCGAGGGCCTGCGTCAGCGGGAGTGGTTCGACGAGGTCGAGATCGTGCAGGGTGACGCGATGGATGCGGCCGACATGGCCGTGGCCATGGCCGGGGTCGATGTCGCCTACTACCTCATGCACTCGCTGAGTTCACATTCGGACTTCGAGATCACCGAACGCGACATGGCGCTGACCTTCTCGGGCGCCGCCCGCGATGCCCAGGTGCGTCGGATCATCTACCTGGGCGGCATGATCCCTGCCGATCCGGGCCGCTATCTGTCCCCGCACCTGCGCAGTCGGGCCACGGTGGGCGAGATCCTGCGCGCCAGCGGCGTGCCCACGATCGAACTGCGCGCAGCCGTGATCATCGGGTCCGGTTCCGCCAGTTTCGAGATGCTGCGGTACCTGACCGAGCGTCTTCCGGCCATGATCACGCCCCTGTGGGTGCGGACCAAGACCCAACCGATCGCCGTCCGCGACGTGCTGTACTACCTGGTCCAGGCCGCCACGGTGCCAGGCGACGTCAACCAAGCCTTCGACATCGGCGGTCCGGATGTCATGACCTACCAATCGATGATGCAGGAGTTCGCGTCGGTCGCCGGACTGCGCAAGCGGATCATCCTGCCGATCAACCTGCTGTCACCTCGCCTGTCCAGCCACTGGGTCGGGCTGGTGACCCCGGTACCCAGGGGCATCGCCCGCCCGCTGGTGGAATCGCTCAAAGTGCCCGTGGTCTGCCGCGACCACTCGATCGCCGCCGTCATCCCCGATCCGACCGAAGGCCTGTTGCCCTATCGCACCGCGGTGGGCTTGGCACTGAGCCGGGTGCGGGAGGCGAAGGTCGCCACCCGCTGGTCGAGCGCTTCGGTCAGCGGCGTCCCGGCGGAGCCCCTGCCCACCGACCCCGACTGGGCGGGTGGGTCGCTGTATACCGACGAGCGCGAAGTGACCGTCTCCGCTCCCCCGGCCGACACCTTTGCTGTCGTCGAAGGTATCGGCGGCGAGCACGGCTACTACGCCGCCGACTGGATGTGGGAGATCCGCGGAGCGTTGGATCGGGTGGTCGGTGGGGTGGGTCTGCGCCGCGGTCGGCGCGATCCGGATCGAACCCGGGTGGGCGACGCCCTGGACTTCTGGCGGGTCGAAGAACTGATCCCGTCCGAGCTACTGCGGCTGCGGGCAGAGATGAGGCTCCCCGGCCTGGCTTGGCTGGAGTGGCACGTCGAACCGGCGCCGGGCGGATCGGTGTTGCGGCAGAAGGCGACGTTCTACCCGCGCGGTCTGGCGGGACACGCCTACTGGTGGTCGGTCGCGCCGTTCCATGCTTTCGTCTTCGGACCCATGGTGGAACGGATGGGCCGCACAGCCGCGCTTCGCGCAATGGAACGTGCCGCAGGCCCGGCATCTCACGCTGCCCCGGTCGGAGTCGCAGCTGCGCCCTGATGATCGCCTGAGACAATGTGCCGGTGACCGACAGCAGTAACGAGACCCCCTACGACACGTTCGGCGGTGAGAAGTTCTTCACCGACCTGGTGGCCGGCTTCTATGCCCGAGTCGCCGACGACGACCTGCTGCGGCCCATGTATCCGGAGGCGGATCTGGCGCCCGCCGAACGGCGACTCCGACTGTTCCTGATCCAGTACTGGGGCGGTCCCAGCACCTACAGCGACGAACGCGGACATCCCCGCCTGCGGATGCGACATGCCCCGTTCCCGGTCACGCAGGAAGCGCGCGACCGGTGGCTGTCGCTGATGCACGAGTCATTGGTGGACAACAGCGCCGGGCTCGACGACGACTCCCGCACCCAGTTGTGGCGCTATCTGGAATCCGCCGCAGACGCGATGATGAACGTCAATCCCGCTCTGGAATGATCGACCACCGACCCGAGTGCGGCGGTGGACTAGCTTTCGCGGAGGAAGCGACCCAACGCTTCGCGCGCCGATTCCGGAAGTGGTGTAGATCCCGACCCGTCGGTCGCTATGGCCACGACCACCGTCTGGGCGCTCACGGCCGTGGCCCCGTTCTGGTCGATCGTGCAGCCGAACGTGAACGAGGCGGTGCCGATGCGCTCGATCCACACGGTCATGGCGACCGGGGTCAACGAGTAGTACATCGGCCGCAGGTAGTCGATCTCGTGCCGCGCGACGACCAGCCCGAACTCGTGGTCGATGTGCTGGCCCGCCTGATGAAGTAGTCGGACCCGGCCCTCTTCGAGGAGGGTCAGCGTGGTCGCGTTGTTCACGTGGCCGAGTGAGTCCATGTCGGCCCAGCGCAAGAGCACATCGGTTTCCAGGGCGGCCATGTCAGCGTTCCCCCTCGGCGACCCGCAGCCCCTCGCCGTACATTGCAGCCAGGTCCGCCGCGTTCCGCAGCGGCTCGGCCACCGCGGCAGTCGCGTCGGCCCGGGCCAACAGAACGGCGGCGCGGGCGATCAGGTGCCGATACTCGGTGAAGCCGTGGGCCAGCCGACCCTGCACCTCGGCCCGAGCCGCGGAAGTGGTGGGGTCGTCGTGGTCACCCAGCACCGCCAGCGCGCGGGACTGCTGGATCAGGGAACGATGGGCGGAGTCATCGGCCGTTCTCATGGCTGACGCGACATCGGGATACGACGCCTGGAGGGCGGTGACAAGCTCCGCCAGCCGGGTGCGGAGGTCGGCCAACTCCCGCAACTCTGCGGGATCGTCCGACCGGGTGGACGTCGCCGCCACCGGGATAGGTCGGGCCGGGTCGTCCGCTCGCAGTCTCGCGAGCCGACCTTGTCCATGCGCCGCGACCACCATGGCCGGCAGCGACATCATGGTCACGACGACGCCGGTGTCGCTGACGGTGAGGTCCTCGCTCATGATCATGGGCAGCCCCACAACCAGGGTCGACGCGGCGGCGCTCCATGCAGCCGTGACCTGGATCCGCAACCGCCGCAGCAGGCTCGGACGGCCATGGGCTGCGAGGGCCGCCCGGTCGCCTGGGGTCAGGCTCATCGCCCGGGGGCGGCTGAGCGATCGTGAGGCATCCACATCACACCTCCGTTGTGGCGGTGGCCCGCCGGGCTCCCATGGTAAGGGCGCCACCCCCGCCGCCGGGTGAGTAGCCGCGCAGCGGCCTATCGAAGCCAAGGCGGACCACGACCCGAACCCAGCAAGACCACCCCACCC
>WBZL01000636.1_pt1 | contig 36919 bp, 27 predicted proteins | sample 5204291 | NCBI WGS metagenome assembly WBZL01 (sample SAMN12344345, study PRJNA552823) | activated sludge metagenome | biome: Activated sludge suspended growth; feature: Nitrification reactor; material: Wastewater; isolation source: activated sludge from nitrification reactor of wastewater... | reverse complement strand
GAGGTGCAGGATAGACAACGAGCGCCTCGCGGGCAAGGTGGCCAGCCGTTGGCGCTCCGGTTGAACGACCTGTTAGGCAGCACTGCTGGCATAGGCCGACCAAAGGATTGCACCGCCCGCCGCGAACGACACCACGCCAATGGCCGGAAGAAGCTTCATGGCCCTTGGGACTGCCCTCTGTGCGAAGGCCTCGTGTTTGCGCCAGGGAATTGCAAGCATGACGCCAGTTGTTCCCAGGAGTAGCCAGCCTGCAGCAGCGAACACCGTGCTTGGTGATAGGCGAGACGCCGAAACGACAAGTGCCCAACCCGCAACCGCGCGAAGTGCGAGTTCAATGTAGTGGCGTGTCGCAGTTGCCGCAAAGCCGCGAAAGAACGTGCTCGCACGACCAGGAGCAATGAGCGCCAGCACGCCAACCATGGCCAAGAAGACCCCTGCAACAGCCACAATGGCAATGGCGAGCGTCGAGATCATCTGGCGCAAATGCTTGCTTCTGCGTGCATCTCGCGGAGTTGGCTTCCGTGCTGCCTAACGTAGAGTTAACCGGGCGACGACGGTATGGCGCCCTGGCCGTGCGGCCGAGGATCGACAAAGGCGGTCGCACGGCCAGGGTGGCATGCCGTTGGCGCTCCGGTTGAACGACATGTTAGGCATCTCTCGCTCGCCAATAGCGCAGGTCAAGGTGCACGCGGTGCACACCATGCGTGCGAGCGACTTCTGCGGCAGCGTTCTGGTAGATGCTGCTCAGTTCGGGAGTGAGCCCGATGACCGTCTTCCACCTGGGCAAGTCGGTTCTCCCGTCTCGAACCCTCAGACCGTCGGCAACGTGACTGTCCAAGGGGACCTCGAGCCACTGTTCCACCGGGGCGAGTTTGTAGTGGTGACAAACATGGCGGTTGTAGGCGCAGCCTCGAAGGAAGATGTTTAAGAACTTCCTTGAACTTCCCCAGTACCGGGCTCCCTTGGGCATGGCAACTCGAAGGGCCTCTGTTGCTCGATCCAGCGCGGCTTTGAACTCAGGCTCTGAGGGAACTTCGAACTCATCCAGCGGGAGCACCGCAAGAAACGCACGTGCTGACTGAATCGTTCCAGCTGGTCCCATGCCTCGCGCAGTGGACGGTCCGATCGATGTGCTTCCCAGTCGGCGCTGCAGCAAGGTCAGGAATGTGGGGGGCATGAGAGGCCTAACGCAGAGTTAACCGGGCGACGACGGATGGACGCCAGGCCCGCGCGGTGCATGATGAACCAAGGCGCCGCGCGGGCCTGGTGGCCAGCCGTTGGCGCTCCGGTTGAACGACCTGTTAGGCCCCGGATTCGTCTTCACTTTGCCCAATGGATGTTGCTTCCGAACATTGGCAGCGGCAACGTTTTGAATGGTGCCATGTTGCCGAAGAACCGTATCAAGCGTCCTTTGTCGTCAAAGTGCAATTGGATTTGAATTGACTCATCTCGGTAGAAGCTGCAAATCGAGTTCTCGCCGGGAACCTTGGCATATACAAGAGCGCCAGAACCACACTGCGACAAGAACCTGGGCTTCGCGCTTCGACACTGCTGTGGCGTGATCATGGATACCGGCACAGATCTTTGCTGAAAGTAGGCATATGCTGAGTCAGGGTTTCTGAGCTTTGATGCTGCCCTTGTCAAGTCGGCCATTGCTTCGTCAAACTCGGCAGAGCAGCGCCCACTTGTGAAGAATGGGGGCATGAGCGCAAGCCACACCAGCCCAAGCAGTGAATAGACTTTCCACATAGATGACGCCTGCCCTTGCCAGCCTCTCAACTACGGAAAGACAGAGCGACCGTTGTGTCTGGGGTTGGGATTCGCCACCTCACCTCCGGGGCCTAACGCAGAGTTAAACGGCTCGCGGAGGCGAGGTAGCCTGGCCGACCGGGGCATGATGGACCTGGGCGCTGGGCGGCCAGGCTGCCTTGCCGCAGCGAGTCCGTTTGAACGACCTGTTAGGCCTCACCTCTTGCCTCCCGCCGCGCGTTCTCTTGCAACCGCGTCACGGTCCCGGTTCGACACCACCATTCCGGCGCAACGCTTGTTCAGGGCAGCTGCCTTCGCGTTGTAGGCCTCCAAGCTCTTGCTGAGGGTCTCACCGCGCATGTTGACTTCGGTGCCGCGCCGATTCAAGTCCTCCAGCCTGGAGTTGAATGAATCGACGGCAGCTTCGCTCGAAGTATCCAAAGTTGACTGAGTCGCAACGTGGGCATTCATTTCGTCCTGCAATTGCTTCAAGTCCTTCTCGTGCCCGCGAATCTTGCTCTGAAGCACTGGCAATTGAGGAGCAAGAGAGTCTTGTTCTTCAAGGCACGCTCGGTACTCGTCCCGAGTTGAGTACTTCGCGGCTTGAGGCTTCTGTGCCAGGGCCCCAGAGACGGCGAAGGCCAGAACGATCGGCAGGATGAAGCGGTGCATGTGGTGGTGGAGTTCTGACATGAGGCCTAACGTAGAGGTAACCGGGGCGGCGCGGCGGGGCGGCCAGGCCGTGCGGCCGATGATGAACCAAGGCGGTCGCACGGCCTGGCTGGCCTGCCGTGGCGCCTCCGGTTGACCGACCAGTTAGGCGTCGCCAAGTTCGACTGGGATGTCATACAAGACCCGCGACCCATCAGTGTGTTCTGCGAGGGCGACTGAGCGGAGGTTCCCGCCAAGAAGTGAGTGGCGACCCTTCCCCTTGAGGAAGTGGCCAGTAGCCTGGGGTTGCCCAGGTGGCGCGAACGGTTGAACTGTCCAGATGATCCATACCCTCTCGCCCGAGACGAGGGGAAACGAACCGACGAGTTGGGAGTTCATCGAGGTCTTGCATGGCCAGCCTGCAACCGGGCATTCTGGCGATGTCAGGACCACTGCAAACTCGACCGCCATTCCCTCAGGTGCAGGTGGTACCCATGTGATGGTCTCGGGCTCGTTATGGGCAGGAGAAGTTGCAGCTGACCACGGAACAATCACGCGTAGGGCAAGCGTGAAGCCTGGTGAGAGATCTGCAGGTCGGCTCCACTTGTCGATGAACCGAGTCGGCGGCTTCGGTCTGCTACTGTCAAACTGATTCGCGTGGAAGTCCCTTGTGTGGGAAACATGCCACTGTCCAGACTGATGAAAGCTCGCCTTCATTTCGCCGCCGAGCGCGCGGCAGCTGACATAGAAGTCACTCGCGCTTCCACCGTCGGTCCATGCTTTCCACGTCGCTCCGCGACGGCCGGATACAGCGCGGACGCCGAAGCGGAGTTCCGATGTGGCCATGCGACGCCTAACGCAGAGGTAACCGGCCGACAGCGGCGTGGCGCCTTGGCCGTGCGGCCGATGATGAGCCAAGGCGGTCGCGCGGCCAAGGCGCCATGCCGTTGGCGGTCCGGTTGACCGACCTGTTAGGCCGCACTCGTTCCCACGTGCTGGCGCAGTCCAGTGCGCCGAACGTACTCGCTAAGCAAGGCCTGTGACTCGGCGGCCATGAATCCGGAAATGACATTCAAACGGCCTCGTTTGAAGTTGTAGTACTCACCGTGAGGTAGAAGTTGCAATCCGCCGATGTCTGGGTCCGGGCGGGCAATCACCAGGCTCTCAATTCCCACGTTGATGATGGCACCGAGACACATCATGCAAGGCTCGAGCGTGGTGTACAGGACGCACTCATGCTTGTGCTGATGAAGAAAGTGCGCAATTGACTCGATAGCGGTGAGCTCGGCGTGACGCGTGTCGTCGCCGGGCACGTCGATCGCATTGCGGCCCACGGCGATGAGTCGGTCTTGATGAACGATGGCGGCGCCGATTGGCAAGTTGCCAGCTTTGAGGGCGGCCCTCGCTTCGACCAAAGCGGCCTCCATGAATTGAGGTTGAGGGTGCGACATGATGTCTGTGCGGCCTAACGCAGAGTTAACCGGGCGACGACGGATGGACGCCAGGCCCGCGCGGTGCATGATGAACCAAGGCGCCGCGCGGGCCTGGTGGCCAGCCGTTGGCGCTCCGGTTGAACGACCAGTTAGGCGGCGTTTGGTGCCTAGCCATACCGACGGCGCAGTTCGACCAGCGAACCCTTTACGAGCTTCTCAAGCACGCCAGTGTCGATCTCGGAGAGGCGCTTGATGTACAGGCAGGACTTACCCATTCTGTGCCTGCCAAGTTGGCCAAGCAGGGTGGCCTGTTCGGCGCCCTCTGCGACCAAGTAGATCGCGATCTCATTCTTCCGGGCTGCAAAGCCAGTAGCGCAAGAGTCTCCCTCACGGCCGCTCTCGTACTTGTAGTGGTAGGAGCCAAAGCCGACGATGCTTGGGCCCCACATCATCGGCTTCTCTTTGATCCACTTGACCATGAGCTTTGCCAGTGCCTGGCAGTCAGCGCGTACAGCCTCGTTCTCGACTGAAGCAAGGTGAGCATCTACGTCAGCCTTGGTCGCCCTCGTCTTGTTCTCGGCCATGTTGCTTCCTCTCGGCTACGGGTCTTCTGCGCCGCCTAACGTGATTTCGACTTCATCGTACCTGACCAGATGTAGCCACAAATGGTCATCTGTAGCCAGGCAACGACCCGCAGTGAGTTGATGTCCCAGGAAGTGGTGTAAGTCTTTCGGTGCGCGGCAAGCCGCGAAGGGTCGAGCCCGTAGGGCGAAACCCGTAGCGGCTTGCCGCGCGGCGGCGACGGCGATCCCGCTGGGGGTGGCCATCGTGGCCCCGGATATGGTTGAGGTGCGACCCACCAACCTGTCCGAAGGAGATTCCACGATGACCACCGCCACTATGGCATTGACCGAACTGGCCGAGAAGGGCGCCGACATCGACGTGCTGCGCCAGATGGTGCAGTTCATGGCCCAGCGCCTGATGGAGCTCGATGTCGAGGCGCGCTGCGGCGCGGGCTACGACGAGAAGAGTGCCGAGCGGATCAACAGCCGCAACGGCTACCGCGAGCGCACCTGGGACACGCGAGCTGGCTCGGTCGAGCTGAAGATCCCCAAGCTGCGCCAGGGCAGCTACTTCCCCGAGTTCCTGGAGCCGCGGCGCACCGCCGAGAAGGCGCTCACCGCCGTGATCCAGGAGGCCTACGTGCAGGGCATCTCGACCCGCTCGGTGGACGAGCTGGTCAAGGCGCTCGGGATGAGCGGCGTGTCCAAGAGCCAGGTCAGCCGGCTGTGTGGCGAACTCGACGAGCGTGTGGGCGCGTTCCTGAACCGCCAGATCGAAGGCGACTGGCCGTACCTGTGGATCGACGCCACTTACGTCAAGACGCGCGAGGCCGGACGCATTGTGAGCGTGGCCGTGATAGTGGCGGTGGGCGTGAACACCGACGGCCAGCGTGAGGTGCTGGGCCTGAAGGTCGGCGCCAGTGAGGCCGAGCCCTTCTGGACCGAGTTCCTGCGCAGCCTGAACCGCCGCGGTCTGCGCGGCGTGAAGCTGGTGATCAGCGACAGCCACGAGGGCATCAAGGCGGCCTCAGCGAAGGTCCTGAAGGCCACCTGGCAGCGCTGCCGGGTGCACTTCATGCGCAATGCCCTGGCGCACGCTGGCAAGACCCAGCGGCGCATGGTCAGCGCGGCCATCGGGACCGTGTTCGTGCAGGACTCGGCCGACAACGCCCGGGCGCAATGGCGAACCGTGGCCGATCAACTGCGCGGCAAGTTCCCCAAGCTCGGCAACCTGATGGACGAGGCCGAGATCGACGTGCTCGCCTTCATGACCTTCCCGCGGGCGCACTGGACGCAGATCTACAGCACCAATCCGCTGGAACGGTTGAATGCCGAGATCAAGCGACGCACGAACGTCGTGGGCATCTTCCCCAACGACGCCTCCATCGTCCGACTCGTCGGCGCCATGATGCTCGAGCAGAACGACGAGTGGAGCCTGAACCGGCGCTACATGCAGCTTGAGGGCCTGCAGACCCTCAGCGATACTGTTCCCACTCGGCTGTCCGCTGTGGCTCGCTGAGTACCGCGCGTCTCAGCTCTGTCCGGGCTGTGGACTTACACCATGCGCTGGGACACGACCCGCAGTGACCTCGGACGACCGGGCTGCGGGCGAGGCCGTTCGACCGCGGTGTCTCCGTTGAAACTGGCTCTGCGAGCCGGGGTCGCGCTCCGTCTGGACATTCCACCCAACCCGGTCGTCCGTGTCGGCCCCTCCTCCGGATCCCGATCCACGCACGGATCATCCGGGCATCCGCGCCCTGCCTTCCGACCGACTTCGGCCCGGCCGACCGCCGAAGAACACGCGCTTCGTTCCTTCGGTGGCCGCCACGTAGGCCAGGACGATCGCCACGCTGGTCGCGAGCACCGGCGCGGGCAGCGGCACCAGGCCGAACAACGGGGCGGCGCCGGGCAGCAGCGGCAGTGACAGCGCCAGCGCGGTGACGCCCACGGTCAGCCCGGCCAGCAGGGTGCTCGGCCGGCTGCGCCAGGCCGGGCCGCGCGTGCGCAACACCATCACCACGGCCAGTTCGGTCAGCAGCGACACCAGGAACCAGCCGCTGCGGAACACCGCCTCGGGGGCCCGGAACACGCGCAGCAGCAGCCAGAACGTCAGCAGGTCGAACACCGAGCTGACCAGGCCGAACACCAGCATGTAGCGGCGCAGCGCCGGCACGTCCCAGCTCGGGGCACGGCGCAGCCGGTCGGCATCGATGCGGTCGGTGCTGATGGCCATCGCCGGCAGGTCGGACAGGAAGTTGTTCAGCAGGATCTGGGTGGCCGTCAGTGGCAGGAAGGGCAGCAGTGGCGTGGCCAGCGCCATGCTGACCATGTTGCCGAAGTTGGCGCTGGTGGTGATCTGGATGTACTTCAAGGTGTTGGCGAACGTGCGCCGGCCCTCCAGCACGCCCCGGCGCAGCACCTCCAGGTCGGGCTGCAGCAGGACGATGTCGGCGCTCTCGCGCGCCACGTCCACCGCCTGGTCCACCGAGATGCCCACGTCGGCGGCGTGCAGGGCCGGCGCGTCGTTGATGCCGTCGCCCAGGTAGCCGACGGCATGCCCGCCGCGCTGCAGCGCCCGCACGATGCGTTCCTTCTGCGCCGGGTCGAGCTCGACGAACAGGTCGGTGTGGCTCGCCTGGTGCCACAGGGCCTCGTCGCGCATCGTGTCCAGGTTCTCACCGGTCAGCAGGCGCTGCGGGTCCAGCCCCACGGCAGCGCCCAGGTGGGCGGCCACGTGGCGGTTGTCGCCGGTGATGATCTTGATGCGCACGCCCTGCGCCGCCAGCGCGTGCACGGTGGCCAGCGCGTCGGGCTTGGGAGGATCCTCGAAGCACAGGAAACCGGCGAAGAGCAGGCCGGCCTCGTCGGCCACGCCGAAGGTGGCGCGCGCGTCGAGCTGCCGCAGCGCCAGGCCCAGCACGCGCACGCCCTGCTCGCCCTGCTGCCGCACGAAGGCCTCGAGGCGCAGGCGCCCGGCATCGTCCAGCGCCGCCTCGGCGCCGTCCTGCACCACGCGGTCGCAGACGGCCAGCACCGGACCGAAGGCGCCCTTGGTCACCAGCTGGGCGCGCCCCGGGTGTTGTGGGTGTTCGACCACGATGGTCAGCCGCTTGCGCACGAAGTCGTACGGGATCTCGTCGACCTTTTGCCATGGCGCGGTGTCCAGGCCGGCGGTCTGCGCGGCCTGCACGATGGCGGCGTCCAGCGGGTTGTCGATGCCGGTCTCGAAGGCGGCGTTCAGTTGGGCCCAACGCATCACCTCGCTCGACGGCCGGCCCTGCGCGTCGAGTGCGGCGCGCAGCGCCATCGTGCCGCGCGTCAGCGTGCCGGTCTTGTCGGTGCACAGCACGTTCATCGTGCCCAGGTCCTCGATGGCGTCGAGCCGGCGCACCAGCACGCCGGCGGCGGCCAGCCGCCGCGCGCCGCGTGCCAGCGACACGCTGACGATGGCCGGCAGCAGCTCGGGCGACAGGCCCACCGCCAGGGCCACCGCGAACAGCAGCGACTCCACCAGCGGCCGGCCCAGCCACTGGTTGGCCACCAGCACGATCACCACCACCACCAGCATCACGCGCAGCAGCAGCTCGCCGAACTGGCGCACGCCTCGCGCGAAGGCCGACTCGGGCGGCCGCTCGGCCAGCCGCGAGGCCACGCCGGCCAGCACGGTGCCCCTGCCGGTGCGCACCACCAGCACGCGCGCCGTGCCGCTGCGCACCGAGCTGCCCAGGAACACGCAGTGCGTGCGCTCGCGCAGCGGGGCGTCGGCGCGCGCCAGGCCGGGGCGCTTCTCCACCGGCAGGCTCTCGCCGGTGAGGCTGGCCTCGGTGACCAGGAAGTCGCGCGCTTGCAGCACCACCCCGTCGGCCGGCACCAGGTGGCCGGCGGCCAGCTCGATCACGTCGCCGGCCACCAGTTCGCGCGACGGGCGCTGCACCGGCTGACCGTCACGCCACACGCGCGAGGTCAGCGCCAGGCGGCTGCGCAGCCGCGCCAGCGCGCCCGAGGCCCGCAGCTCCTGCACGAAGCCCAGCAGCGCGCTCAGCGCGACGATGGCCAGGATGGTGGCGGCGTCGACCCAGTTGCGCAGCACCAGCGACAAGCCCGCACCGGCCACCAGGATCAGCACCAGCGGGCTGGCGAACTGGCGCAGCGCCAGGCGCCAGGGGGTGTCGATGCGCGCCTCGGCCACCGCATTCGGGCCATCGCGGTCGAGGCGCCGTGCGGCGTCGGCGGCGGTCAGACCCTGCGGCGAACCGGCCAGGCGCACCAGCAGGCAGTCGACGGGCTCGCTCCACCAGGCATCCGGCGCGCCGATCGCCGCTGCCGGCGGCGCCGTCCCGGGCGCGGCCACATTTCCGACGGGCCCGGCCCCGGGGGCCGGGGGGTGGGTTGCGGGTGGCCGCGCGGCCGGCGCACGATCGACCATGGCCCGCCCAACATAGCAGGGCCGACCCGGCGGCCCCTGCGGCCGATCAACGGATCGGCGACACCCAGCGCGCCAGCCGCGGCCGGGCCCAGGCCTGCAGGTCGACCGACACCAGCACGCGGTGCGCGCGGCCGATCAGCAGCCGGCGCGGCACCACGCCGATGAACCGCGAGTCCTCGCTGTTGTCGCGGTTGTCGCCCAGCACGAAGTAGTGGCCTGCAGGCACCGTCAGCGGGCCGAAGTCCCGGCGCGCCCGCACCCCCGGCAGGAACTGCACGCGCCGGTCATGGCCGGCCAGGTGCTCGGTGGCACGCAGGGCCTCGACCTCCAGGCCCGCAGCCAGCGGCTCGCGCAGCGACTGCGCCGCGTCGTAGCGCGCACGCTCGCCGTTGATCCACAGCACGTCGTCGGTCAGCGCCACGGTGTCGCCGGGCAGCGCGACGATGCGCTTGATCAGCCGCGTGCCGCGGGTCGGCGACGAGAAGGTCACCACGTCCCCGCGCCGCGGATCGTCGCGATGCAGCAGGATGACGTCGGCCAGCGGCAGCTTGAGGTCGTAGGCCAGGCGGTCGACCAGCACCACGTCGCCCTCCAGCAGCGTGGGCCGCATCGAGCCCGACGGGATCGGATTCCAGTCGGCCACCGCGGTGCGCAGCACGCCCAGACCGAGCAGGAACAACAGGAAGCCCCGGTTCTCGCGAACCCGGCGTCGCCACGCATCCAGCGCCATGCCTCACCTCCGATCACTCGCCCCGGGCACCGGCCACGGAAGGCAGGGATCCAGTCTGCAGGCGAACTGGCGCCGGGGAACGGGCCGGTGCACGAGCAGCCGCCCGGGCGCCATCAACGGCAGGATGGCCCGTGTCGTTGGCGGCTGCCGCGACGGCGGGTCTGCCGCGCGATCGCACCCCGCGACACCGTCTCCATCGCGCCCAGCGCGACCAGTGCCAGCAGCGCCAGCTGCAGGGCGCCGGGCTCGGGCACCGACAGCGGCCCGATGTCGCCGCCGTCGTCGGCCGGCGTCGGCAGCATCGCGTAGCGGATGGTGCCGCCGCCCACCAGCACGTCGCCGACCCCGTCGCCGTAGAGCGTGACGCGGGTGAAGCTGCCGCTGGTGTCGAAGGCGCCGACGAAGTTGGTGAACTGCCCGTAGGCGGCCACGCCGGGGTTGTCGCCGGCCTGGGTGGCCACCGCCACGCGTCGCGTCGCTCCGCCGTCGAAGGCGATGTTCAGGCCCGACGGGTAGCAGCAGGTGGCCCAGTCGCCCAGCTCCAGACCGAAGGCGTTGACCGGATGGTCGAAGCTGAAGGTCAGGCCCCACGCGTAGGCCGGGTCGTTGACCGACAGCCCGATCGCCCAGCCGCTGAGCGCACCGCGATGGCCGTGGGCGCGCAGGTCCATGTAGTCGTCCTCGACGAAGCGGCCGACCCCGTTGTTGGCGCTGATCGTGAAGTCGTCGAAATCGAACACCGCCGCGCCGTCACGCAGCAGGCGCAGACCCTGGGTGCGCAGCGAACCGCCACCCTCGGTCACCGCGGCATCGAAGAGCGCCCGGCCGGTCTCGACGTCGGCGTTGATGACGGTCGGCAAGGCCCGGGCCGGCACGGCCAGGGTGGACAGCAGGGCCAGCAGGCCCGCGACGCGCAGGATCATGAGGTGGCACTCCCTGATCCGGACGGCCTGCCACGAAGCCGCCGTCCGGGATGCGGCGGTGCGAGGCCGCCATCGCGGGCAGCTTAGGTCGCCGCCCGGGGCGCCGAAGGGCCGATGAGGGCCTGGCGGGCCGGCCATTTCGAAGCCGCCGCACCACGGGCGGGCATTGACCAGCGTCAGGGCGGGAACATGCCGACGGGGGTACCTTGGCCGCGCGATGTGGGTTTGGATGCCGGTTGCCGGACAGGCGGCGGCCATGTCCAGGCGGCCTGGACACCCGGAGCTGCGATGCATCCGCCCGGCACATCGGGAAGGAGAGATCGATGCGAACCCAACCCGCAGGCGGCGCCGCGCGAGCCTGGATGCCCGCCCTGATGACCCTGGCCCTGATGGCGGGCTTCGGCAGTCCGGCCGAGGCCCAGCGCAAGGAGCGCGGTGGCAAGGAGGTGGTCGACGCGGTGTGCGCCAGCTGCCACGTGCCCGGCAAGGACAACGCCCCGAAGATCGGCGACGCGCGCGCCTGGATGCCCCGGGCGTCGCAGGGCCTGAGCGCGCTGACCGCCCATGCGCTGGCCGGCATCCGCGCGATGCCCGCGCACGGCGGCAATGCCGGCGTCAGCGACCTCGAGATCGAGCGCGCGATCACCTACATGGTCAACCAGTCCGGGGGCCGCTGGGTCGAGCCGATCGGCGGCGCCACCCCGGCCCTGCTGCGCACCAGCCAGACCATCGTCGACGGCAAGTGCGCCAGCTGCCACACCACCGGCCAGGACGGCGCACCGAAGATCGGCGACCGCCCGGCCTGGGTGCCGCGCCTGAGCAAGGGCCTGGACAAGCTGGTGGCCTCGGCCATCCACGGTCACGGTCCGATGCCGGCGCGCGGCGGCCTGCCCGACCTGAGCGACCAGGAGATCCGTGGCGCCATCGTCTACATGTTCAACCACGGCCTGCCCGAGCCCCCGCCGCTGCCCGCGCCGCAGCCCAAGGACCCGTTCCACCGCGTCTCGGCCGGCACCGACGTCTACCTCGGCCTGATGAGCGCGGACAGCCTGCGCCGGTCGGGCGCGCTGGACCCGAAGACGGCCATCCCGCCGGGCAAGGGGCAGTACCACCTCAACATCTCGCTGGCCGACCAGAAGTCGCAGGTGCCGGTGACCGATGCGGAGGTCACCGTCAAGGTCAGCGATGGCCTGAGCACGCAGACCAAGGTGCTCGACCTGGTGGCGGCCAACCAGTCGGTGAGCTACGGCAGCTTCTTCCGGCTGGACAGCGGCAACACCTACCAGATCGTCGCGGCGGTCAAGCGGCCCGGCATGTCCACGCCGGTGGAGGCGCGCTTCGACTTCAAGGCGCCCTGAGCGCGCGAGGCACGAGGGTCCGGCGATGCGACGCGTGCTGATGCTGTGCTCGTCCACCGACGGGCAGACGCGCCGCATCTGCGAGCGGCTGTCCGGGCAGCTGCGCCAGGCCGGCGACACGGTCGAGCTGGTGATGGTGGACGAGGTCGGACAGGTGGCGCCGGCCGGCCACGACCTGGTGGTGGTCGGCGCGCGCATCCGCTACGGCCACCACGACCCGCGCATCGTCGACTGGGTGACCCGCCACGCCGGGGCGCTGAACACGATGCCCAGCGCGTTCTTCTCGGTCAACATCGTCGCCCGCAAGGCGGAGAAGAACCGCGCCGACACCAACCCCTACGTGCGCAAGTTCCTGCGGCGCGTGCCCTGGCGGCCGACCTGGGTGGACGTGTTCGCCGGCAAGCTGAACTACCCGGCCTACGGCCCGCTGGACCGCCGCATCATCCGCTTCATCATGTGGATGACGCGCGGTCCGACGCAGCCCGATGCGGTGGTCGAGTTCACCGACTGGCAGCGTGTCGAGGACTTCGGGCGCGCCCTGGGCGCGCCGTCGCTCACGCCGTCTGGCGCTGCGCCGCCAGGACCTCGGCGCGCACCGCCTCGGTCAGCTCGGCCTTCAGCGCCGCAAAACCCGGCGTCGTCTTGACCGAGTAGTGGCGCGGGTGCTCCAGCGGCACCACGCGGTCGAGCTTGATGCGGCCGGGGCGCGCGCTCATCACCACCACGCGGCTGCCCATGAACACCGCCTCGTCGATGTCGTGGGTGACGAACAGCACCGTCTTGCGCTCGTTCTCCCAGATGCCCAGCAGCAGCTCCTGCATCAGCTCGCGCGTCTGGTGGTCGAGCGCGCCGAAGGGCTCGTCCATCAGCAGCATGCGTGGACCGTTGGCCAGCGCGCGGGCCAGCGCCGTGCGCTGCTGCATGCCGCCGGAGAGCTGCTTGGGAAAGTGGTTCTCGAAGCCCGCCAGGCCCACCTTGGCGATGAAATCGCCGGCCACGGCCAGCTGCTCGTCACGCGGCAGGCCCCTTTCGCGCAGCCCGAAGCACACGTTGTCGCGCACCGTCAGCCAGGGGAACAGCGTGTAGCTCTGGAACACCATGCCGCGGTCGGCACCGGGGGCGTCGATGCGGCGTCCGTCGAGCAGCACCTCGCCGGCGGTCGGCCGGTCCAGACCGGCGACGATGCGCAGCAGCGTGCTCTTGCCGCAGCCGCTGGGGCCCAGGATGGTGATGAAGTCGTTCTCGGCCACCGCCAGGTCGGTGGCCTGCAAGGCCAGCGTCTCGCTGGTGGCCGACACGAAGCGGCGCTCGACGCCGCGGATCTGCAGGATGTTCATGGCTGCGGGGTGCATGGCAGGACCCCGGAGTCCCGCGTTCGGATTGTGGACATGTGCGGCCGGCGCGGCATCGGCGTATGGTGGTCGTCCGGCCGCGCGCCCGGTCGCGGCCCAGGAGGCGATGTCCGATGAGTCCCGAAACCCCCCTGCCCACCTTCCGCATCGAACGCGGCACGGCGCTCGCCCAGGCCGGACTGCCGACGTCCCGGTCGGTCACGCTGCAGTCGCCGGCCACCGACGTGATGACCGACCTGTCGCAGGTGAAGGCGGTCACCATCCAGCCCGGCACGTCCTTGCGCCAGGCCGAGCAGACCATGATCCACCAGGGCGTGCGCATGCTCTTCGTGGTGACCGAGCTGCCCACCTTCGAGGGCCTGATCACCCACACCGACCTGCACGGCGACCGTCAGATGCGCGTGACGCACGATCGCCGCGTGCACTGGGACGACTTGTGCGTGGCCGACGTGATGACCGACGTGGCCTCGCTCGATGCCATCGACCACGAGGTGCTGGCGCTGGCCACGGTGGCCAACCTGATCGCCACGCTGCAGCGCTTCGGCCGCAACCACCTGCTGGTGCTGCAGACCGATCGTGCCGCGGGCACCCGCTGCGTGCGCGGCGTGATCTCGCGCGCGCAGATCGAGCGCCAGCTCGGCCAGCCCATCGTGCTGACCGAGATCGCCAGCAGCTTTGCCGAGATCGAGCGCGCCCTGGTCTGAGGATCTCATCGCCCCAGCTGCGCCCACGGAAACAGGCGCCGGTTGGCCCACTTGAACAGCAGGTCGCTGGCCAGCCCGATCAGGCCGATGACGATGATGCCGAAGATGATCTGGTCGGTGGCCAGCAAGGCCTGGCTGTCGGTGATCATGTGCCCGATGCCGCTGCTGGCACCGATCAGCTCGGCGACGATGACGTAGGTCCAGGCCCAGCCGAGCACCATGCGCAGCGTCTCGGCGATCTCCGGCGCCGCGCCGGGGATGAGCACGCGGCGGATCAGGCCCCGGTCGCTCACGCCCAGCGTGTAGGCGGCCTCGACCAGGTCGCGCCGCGTGTTGCCGACGATCACCGCGATCATCAGCACCAGCTGGAAGAAGCTGCCGATGAAGATGACGGCCAGCTTCTGCGCCTCGCCGATGCCGGCCCACAGGATCAGCAGCGGGATGAAGGCGCTGGCCGGCAGGTAGCGCGCGAAGCTGACGAAGGGCTCGAAGAAGGCTTCCACCGGCTTGTAGGCGCCCATCGCCACGCCCAGCGGCAGCGCCAGCACGGCGGCGATGACGAAGCCGCCGAGCACGCGCCACACCGTCATGCCGATGTCGAAGGCGAAGCCCATCTGCGACAGCAGCGTCCAGCCGCTGCGGACCATCGTCAGCGGGTCGGCCAGGAAGGTCTTCTGCACGAAGCCGCCGAAGGTGGCCAGCGCCCAGGCGGCGACGAAGACGACGAAGAAGCTCACGCCGAGCACGACGCGCGCGGCGGGGGACACGGGCTGCAAGGGTTTCATGGCGGGGGCGGTGCAACGCCGGTCAGGTCGGATAGGGCCCGTCGGCGAAGACCCGGCCGGAGTGGTAGGACTTGGACCCGATGGCTTGCGCCAGCGGGCTGCGCCAGTCGGCGCCGGCGGCCACGCGCGCCACGGCGCCGGCGAAGTCGGTGGCCGGCCGCCAGCCGAGCTCGTCGCGCGCCAGGCGGTTGTCGTAGACACGGTCGATGTCGCCGAACATCGTGTAGCCCAGCTGCCGGTACGGCGCGGCATGCGCCGGCACGCGCTCGCGCAGCACCGCATCGGCCCGGCCGCGCAGCGCCGCGAGGTCGTCGCGCGTGAAGGGCGTCGTGGCGCTGACGATGTAGCGGCCGAAGCCCAGCGCCGGCGCCCGCTGCAGCGCGCACAGGTGCGCGTCGACCACGTCCTGCAGTTCGACGCGCCGGTGCGTCAGCTCGTTGAGCTTGATGTTGGCGTCGGTGTGGCGGCCGCGGCGCTCGGGGTCGTCGTCGATCTCGGCGAAGAAGCGCGAGGTGCGCAGCACGATGCACGGCAGCCCGTGACGCTGGTGCACCAGCTGGCACAGGTCCTCGGCGGCCACCTTGCTGGACCCGTAGACGTTGCGCGCCACGGGCGGGACGCGTTCGTCGATCCAGGCCGCCGGCTGCCCGGGCCCGGGGCGCAGCGCGGCGCCGAACGCGCTGGTGCTGCTGGTGAACACGAAGGCACCGACGCCGGCGGCCACGGCGGCCTCCAGCAGCGTGAGCGTGCCGCTGACATTGGTGGCCACGAAATCGGCCAGGCCGTGCGTGGCCAGGTGCGGCTTGTGCAGCGTCGCGGCGTGCAGCACGGCGTCGGCCCCGCGCAGGCTGCGGGTGACGAGCGCCGCGTCGCCGATCGACCCGACCACGTCGGTGTGGGCCGACGCGAGCACGTCCAGCCCCGTCACCGCGTGGCCCTGCGCGCGCAGGTGGCGCACCAGCGCCTCGCCCAGGTGGCCGGCGCTGCCGGTCACCAGCAGCTTCATCGGGTGCGCGCCGTCACTTCAGGAAGCGCGTGTCGGCCAGCTTGGTCAGGTCGGGCACCGACTTGATGATGCCGGCCTCCAGCAGCAGCTCGGCGGCGTCCTTGCTGAACGCGGCGTGCTCGCCGGCGAAGAACTTCTGGTTGGCCTCGCGGTCCTGCCAGCGCAGGTACTTCTGGCTGGCCTCGAACTTGTCGCCGGTCTGCTTGACGTCGGCGCCCATGATCTCGAAGCTCTTCTTCGGGTCGGCCTTGATCATCGCCACGGCGTCGAAGTAGCCGTCGGCCAGGGCCTTGGCGGCCTTCGGGTTCTCGGCCAGGAACTTGGGCGTGCAGCCGAAGGTGTCCATGATCATCGGGTAGTCCAGCGTGGTGGCGATGATCTTGCCGGCCTCGGGCTTCTCGCGCACCGCGCCCAGGTAGGGCTCGTAGGTCATCGCCGCGTCGATGCCGGAGGTGCCGGCGATCATCGCGTTGGCCGCGGCCTGCGGCTCGAGGTTGACCACCTTGACGTCCTTCACGCTCAGGCCGTTCTTCTTGAGCATCCACGCCAGCGTGAAGTACGGCGCCGTGCCCGGCGCGCTGGCGGCGACGGTCTTGCCCTTGAGGTCGGCGATCTTGGCGATGCCCGGCTTGACCACCATGCCGTCGGCGCCGTAGCTCTTGTCGAGCTGGAAGATCTGCGTCGTGGCCACGCCGTTGGCGTTCCAGACGATCCAGGTCTCCACCGTCGTCGCGGCGCACTGGATGTCACCGCTGGCGATGGCCAGGTGGCGGTCCTTCTGCGGGATCTTCTTGATCGTCACGTCCAGGCCGTGCTTCTTGAACAGCCCCGCCTCCTTGGCCAGCGTCAGCGGCGCGAAGCCGGTCCAGCCGGACATGCCGATGGCGACCTGGGTTTCCTGGGCCTGGGCGGCGCCGCAGGACACGGCAGCGGCCACGGCGACGGACAGCAGTTTGATCATCAGTGAGCTCCTGGGGTTGGTGAACGAGGTTGGCAGGGATCGGGACGAGCGGTGATCGGGTGATCGGGTGATCGGGTGAGCTGGAATTGTGGACGGCGTTCAGCGCCCCGCTGCGCCGGGGGGGAACAGGAAGCGCAGCATGCCCTCGACGCGCCCGGCCCAGCTCGCCTCGTCGTGGTCGCCGTCGGCGGCTTCGACATAGGCCAGGCGCGCGTCGGTCCAGCCCTGCCGGCGCAGCGCGTCGCGCAGGCGGCGCGCCTCGGCGACGGCGCGTTCGCCTTCGAGCGCGCCGATGTCCAGCCACAGCCGCGGCCGCGGTGCGCCGGGCCCGCGCGCGGCATCGACCAGGCGCAACGGCAGCCCGTCGTCCCACCACAACGATGGCGAGACGACCAGCGCGGCGCCGAAGGTCTGCGGATGCTCCAGGGCCAGCCACAGCGACAGCAGCCCGCCGAGCGACGAGCCGCCCACCGCGGTGTCGGCCGGACCGCCGCGCGTGCGGAAGCGCGCATTGATCATCGGCTTGAGCTCGTCGATCAGGAAGCGCGCCAGCGCCGGTGCCGCGCCGCCGACGTGGCGCCCCGCGGCCTGGCCGCTGCGCCGGGCATCGACCCACATCGACGTCGGCGTGTACTCGGCCATGCGGTCGGGCCCGCTTGCCACCGCGACGACGATGGGCGCGTCGATCGCGCCGGCCAGCGCCAGGCGCTGCGCGGTCTCGTCCACCTGCCATTCGGTGCCGGCGGCGCGCGCGTCGAAGACGTTCTGGCCATCGTGCAGGTACAGCACCGCATGGCGGCGAGGCGCCCGCGTGTCGTAGCCGGGTGGCAGCCAGACCTCGACGCGGCGCGCCGGCACGTGCCGCGACGCGACGATGCCCAGGTCGACGATCGTGCCGGTGCGCTGCGCTGGTGGCGGCTCGGCCGGCACGCCGAACGCGCGGTCGATCCGCGCACCCGGCAGGTGCACCAGCAGCGAGTGGTTGCGTCCGGGCTCCCAGCCTTCGTCGGGGCCGAGGCCGGGCCGCTCGATGCGGAACTTGTACGGCAGCGGCTGGCCCGAAGCGGCGGGATGGTCGATGCGCAGCAACGTCGTGTAGGAGCCGTCGCCACGCGGCTGCAACGGCAGCGAGCGAGACCACGACAAGGGCGGCCGCCCGCCGCGCAAGCCCACGCCGTCGCGCTGCGGGTCGAAGCGGCCGGCGGCGATCTCGGCGCGCAGGTCCACGCGCACCGATACCTCCAGCGGGCCAGGCGCGGCGGCGGAGGTGGTGGACGCGGCGGACGCGGCGGAGCTGGCGGCCGCCGGCGCGACCTGCGCCAGCGTCGCGGTCGACACCACGATGCCCATCAACGCCACCCGGGCCTGTCGCGCCGTCGAGAACCGGCTCGGCGGCCGTTCCGGCGCCAGCGCGGGCGGCAACACCGATCGCATCACCGGTTGTCGGTCCGGTGGCCGGACCGGACCCGGGATCCGACGCCGGATGGGCCGCAGGCCCCAGCCCGGACGCCGTGCCGGCCCGATCGTGGCCGCGATCATGCCCGCGGCGCCAGCCCGCGTCAGGCCGGCACCCACAGCGCCGGCAGCCCCTGCAAGCTGCGGAACACGCGCGACAGCGCACCACCGGTCACCAGGCCGGCGGCGCTCTCGATGTCGGGCGCGAAGTAGCGGTCGCTGTGCAGTGCCGGGCTGGCGCCGCGCAGCAGCCCGTGGGCCTCCTCCAGCGGACGGCTGCTGGTCAGCGGCCGCAGGAACTCGATGCCCTGCGCCGCCGCCAGCCACTCGATGGCCAGGATGCGCGCGACGTTGCCGATCATCGGCTGCAGCCGGCGCGCCGCGAAGGTGGCCATCGAGACATGGTCCTCCTGGTTGGCGCTGGTCGGCAGGCTGTCCACGCTGGCCGGGTGGGCCAGGCTCTTGTTCTCGCTGGCCAGCGCGGCGGCGGTGACGTGGGCGATCATGAAGCCGCTGTTCAGCCCGGCGTTGGCGGTCAGGAACGGCGGCAGGCGCGACACGTTGGCGTCGATGAGCATGGCGATGCGCCGCTCCGCGATCGCCCCGACCTCGGCGATCGAGGTGGCCATCGCGTCGCAGGCCAGGGCCACCGGCTCGGCGTGGAAGTTGCCGCCCGAGATCATCGCGCCGTCGTCGAAGACCAGCGGGTTGTCGGTGACGGCGTTGGCCTCGCGCATCAGCACCAGCGCGGCGTGGCGCAGCTGGTCCAGCGCCGCGCCCACCACCTGGGGCTGGCAGCGCAGGCAGTAGGGGTCCTGCACGCGGTCGTCGCCGTCCAGCATCTGGCTCTGCCAGGGCTGGACGTCCCCCTCGGGGGGTGACGGCCGCGCAGCGGCCGTCTGGGGGCGCATGGCCACGTGGGAAGCCCGGATGGCGCTGCCGGCCAGCAGCGCGCGGTAGTAGCGCGCCACGTCGATCTGCCCGGGCTGGCCGCGCAGCGCGTGGATGCGTGGGTCGAACGGACCGTCGCTGCCACGCGCGGCATCGACCGTCAGCGCTCCGACCACCAGCGCCGCCTCGAGCACCGGCTCGAAGCTGAACAGCCCGTGCAGCGCCAGCGCGGTGCTGACCTGCGTGCCGTTGATCAGCGCCAGCCCTTCCTTGGCCCGCAGCACCAGCGGCGCGATGCGGTGCTGCTGCAGCAACGGCGCGGCCTCGACGGCCTGGCCGTCGACCAGGAAGGCCCCCTCGCCCATCAGCGCCAGCGTCAGGTGGGCCAGCGGTGCCAGGTCGCCCGAGGCCCCCACCGAGCCCTGCGCCGGCACCCAGGGCACGAGGCCGGCGTTGTGCACCGCCAGCAACGTGTCGATGACCTCGGGGCGCACGCCCGAGTGCCCGCGCGCCAGGCTGGCCGCCTTGGTGGCCAGCATCAGCCGCAACACCGCTGGTGCCAGCGGCTCGCCGACGCCCACCGCGTGGCTGCGGATCAGATTGCGCTGCAGAGTGGCCAGGTCCTCGGCATCGATGCGCGTGCTGGCCAGCTTGCCGAAGCCGGTGTTGACGCCGTAGACCGGCGCGTCGCCGGCTGCCGCGGCCTGGACGATGGCGGCGCTGGCCTGGATGGCCGGCAGCGCCTGCGGGTCCATCACCAGCGGCTGGCCGCCGGCGTGGATGGCCTGCAGTTCGTCGAGCGTGAGACGGCCCGGGCGCAGCAGCATCAGCGTGCCCCGCGGCCGCTCGTTTGACCCACCACGCGGGCGGCCATCGGCACCTGCAGGCCGTGCTCCCGCGCGCAGGCGACGGCCTCGTCGTAGCCGGCATCGGCATGCCGCAGCACGCCGAGCGCCGGGTCGTTCCACAGCACGCGCTCGATGCGGCGCGCCGCGGCATCGGTGCCGTCGCAGACGATCACCACGCCGGCATGCTGGCTGTAGCCCATGCCGACGCCGCCGCCGTGGTGCAGGCTGACCCAGGTGGCGCCACCCGCGGTGCTGAGCAAGGCGTTGAGCAGCGGCCAGTCGCTGACCGCGTCGCTGCCGTCCTTCATCGCCTCGGTCTCGCGGTTCGGGCTGGCCACCGAGCCGCTGTCGAGGTGGTCGCGGCCGATGACGATGGGCGCCTTCAGCTCGCCGCTCCTGACCATCTCGTTGAAGGCCAGGCCCGCGCGGTGGCGCTCGCCCAGGCCGATCCAGCAGATGCGCGCCGGCAGGCCCTGGAAGGCGATGCGCTCGCCGGCCATGTCGAGCCAGCGGTGCAGGTGGCGGTCCTCGGGGAACAGCTCCTTCATCTTGGCGTCGGTGCGGCGGATGTCCTCGGGGTCGCCCGACAGCGCGACCCAGCGGAACGGTCCCTTGCCGCGGCAGAACAGCGGCCGGATGTAGGCCGGCACGAAGCCGGGGAAGTCGAAGGCGCGCGCCACGCCCTGGTCGAAGGCCACCTGGCGGATGTTGTTGCCGTAGTCCACCGTCGCCACGCCCATCGCCTGGAAGTCGAGCATCGCCTGCACGTGAACCGCGCAGCCGCGCGCCGCCGCCTCGCGCAGCGCAGCGTGCTGCGCCGGATCGGCCTGCGCGGCCTGCCACTGCGCCACCGTCCACGCCGGCGGCAGGTAGCCGTTGACCAGGTCGTGCGCGCTGGTCTGGTCGGTGACGAGGTCGGGCTTGAGGCCGCCGCGCCGGGCACGCTGCACCAGCTCGGGCAGCACCTCGGCGGCGTTGCCCAGCAGCCCGATCGACACCGCCCGCCCCTCGGCGGTGTAGCGTTGCAGCCGCGCCAGCGCATCGTCCAGGCTGGTGGCCTGCTCGTCGAGGTAGCGGCTGCGCAGCCGGAAGTCGATGCGGCTTTGCTGGCACTCGACGTTCAGCGAACTGAAGCCCGCGAAGCTGGCCGCCAGCGGCTGCGCCCCGCCCATGCCGCCGAGTCCGGCGGTGAGGATCCAGCGCCCGCGCGCGTCGCCGGCGAAGTGCTGGCGCGCCGCCTCGGCGAAGGTCTCGTAGGTGCCCTGCACGATGCCCTGGCTGCCGATGTAGATCCAGCTGCCGGCGGTCATCTGGCCGAACATCATCAGGCCCTTGCGGTCGAGCTCGTCGAAGTGCTCCCAGGTGGCCCACTTGGGCACCAGGTTGGAGTTGGCGATCAGCACGCGCGGCGCGTCGGCGTGGGTGCGCAGCACGCCCACCGGCTTGCCGCTCTGCACGAGCAGGCTCTCGTCGGGCTGCAGGCGGCGCAGGCTGTCGAGGATGGCCTCGAAGCAGTCCCAGTTGCGCGCCGCCTTGCCGATGCCGCCGTAGACCACCAGCGCATCGGGGTTTTCGGCAACCTCGGGGTCGAGGTTGTTCTGGATCATCCGGTAGGCGGCCTCGATGGGCCAGTTGGCGCAGCTGAGGGCCGATCCGCGCGGGGCGCGCACCGGGCGCGGCCGGGCCAGGGCGTGGAGGGGGGACAGGTCGGTCATGGCGGTCTCCGTCGGGGGCCTCGGGGCAGGCGGCTCCGGGGTTCGGGGTGGGGCCGGGCAGGCGTCGCCTCGGTCGGGGGTGGATGCTACTTGTCTAGACAGGTTGATGCAAGTAGCATGATCCGCATGGCCCTTGCACCCGCCGCCGAAGCCCTGGCGCCCTACGCCCGCGTCAAGCAGTTCCTCAAGCAGGGCCTGGCCGACGGCAGCTGGGCCCCGGGCGAGCTGATGCCCTCCGAGGCCGAGCTGGTGGCGCAGTTCGGGGTCAGCCGCATGACCGTCAACCGCGCCATCCGCGAGCTGCAGGCCGAGGGCCTGGTCGAGCGCGCGCAGGGCGTGGGCACCTTCGCCGCGCGGCTGCACCGTGTCAGCTCGACGCTGACCATCCGCGACCTGCACGAGGAGATCGAGGAGCGCGGCCACCGCCACCACGCGGTGGTGCACCTGCAGCGTGCCGAGAAGGCCGGCGCCGCGCTGGCGGCGCAACTGGGCCTCGCCACCGGTGCGCGGGTCTTCCACACCCTGCTCGTGCACCACGAGAACGGCGTGCCGCTGCAGTGCGAGGACCGCTACGTCAACCCGGCCTGCAGCCCGCAGTACCTGCAGGCCGACTTCACGCGCACCACGCCGACCCAGGTGCTGTTCGAGACCACGGCGCTGTGGCGGGCGCAGTACGCCATCGAGGCCGCCACGGCGACGGCCGAGGAGGCCCGGCTGCTGGGCATCGGGCCGTGCGAGCCCTGCCTGGTGGTCACGCGCAGCACCCACACGCGGCAGGCCACGATCACCCTGGCGCGCCTGGTGCATCCGGGCACGCGCTACCTGCTGCGCGGAGAATTCCAGCCGTGACTGAACCGAAAGGCCCGCGATGAGCGACCTGCACGCCGTGCACCTGCACGACACCCGGCCCGAGCCCTGGCGCAACGGCGGTGGGCTCACGCACCAGCTGCTGGCCTGGCCGCCGCAGGCGCCGCACTGGCAGCTGCGCGTCAGCGTGGCCGCCATCGCCAGCTCGGGGCCGTTCTCGGCCTACCCCGGCGTGCGGCGCTGGTTCACCGTGATCGACGGCGAGGGGGTCGGCCTGTCGCTGCCGCGCGGCACCTACAACCTGGTGCCCGGCGACGAGCCGCTGTCCTTCGACGGCGAGTCGGCCGCCGAGGCCCACCTGCTCGGCGGCCCGACGCACGACCTCAATCTGATGGTCCAGCGCGATGCCGGCAGCAGCCGGATGTGGCGCGCCCAGCCCGGCGACCGCATCGACGGGCCCACGCGCTGGCGCGGCCTGTACGCCGCCGACCGCGTGCTGCTCGAGCTCGACGGCCGCACCGAACCGGTGGCCGCCGGCACCCTGGTGTGGACCGACGCGCACGACGCCGTGTCGTGGCAGCTGCACCACGGCAGCAGCGGCCACGCCTGGTTCATGACGCTGGAGGACTGATCCCAGGTCCGGCAGTCGACCGCTTGCATCCGCTGGCAGCACCGCATGAACGCTCACGCCCCCGCTCACGAACGCTTTCACCTGCGCGGTGACCCGCGCTTCGCACCCGATCGAGCCGCCCTCGGGCGCGCTGGCTGCGTGGCTCGTCCTCGCGGGCATGAGCCCGCGTCGTCGTCGCGCCTTGCCCACGCGCCCGATGACGGCCCGCTCGGGCGCGACCAACTGCCGGACCTGGGATGATGCGCCTGTACCGCCGTGCGCGCATCGCCACGATGACGGCCGAGCGGCCCTGGGGCTGGATCGAGCGGGGCGCGCTGCTGGTCGACGGCGAGCGACTGCACTGGGTCGGTCACGACGACGAGCTGCCGGCCGGCCTGCAGCCCGACGCCGAGGTCGACTTGCAGGGCGCGCTGGTCACGCCCGGCCTGGTCGACTGCCACACCCACCTGGTCTACGCCGGCGACCGCGCCGCCGAGTTCGAGCTGCGCCTGCGCGGCGCCACCTACGAGGAGATCGCCCGCGCCGGCGGCGGCATCCGCTCGACGCTGGCCGCGACGCGCCATGCCAGCGACGAGGCCTTGTTCGACGCCGCCGCGCGCCGCGCCCGCGAGCTGATGGCCGAGGGCGTGACGACGCTGGAGATCAAGTCCGGCTACGGCCTGACCGAGGAGCACGAGGCGCGCTGCCTGGGGGTGGCGCGGCGCCTCGGCCGCGAGCTGCCACTGACCGTGCGCACCACCTCGCTGGGCGCGCATGCGCTGCCGCCGGAGTTCGAGGGCCGCCCCGACGACTACGTCGACGAGGTCATCCGCTGGCTGCCCGGCCAGCAGGCGCAAGGCCTGGTCGATGCGGTCGATGTGTTCTGCGACCACATCGCCTTCACGCCCGAGCAGACCGAGCGCATCTTCGCTGCCGCGCGTGCGCTGCGCCTGCCGGTCAAGCTGCATGCCGAGCAACTCAGCGACCAGGGCGGCGCGGTGCTCGCCGCGCAGCATGGCGCGCTGAGCTGCGACCACCTCGAGCACCTGTCGGCCGAGGGCATCGCGGCCATGAAGGCCGCCGGCAGCGTGGCCGTGCTGCTGCCCGGCGCCTACTACTTCCTGCGCGAGACCCACCTGCCGCCGGTGCTGGCGCTGCGCCAGGCCGGCGTGCCCATCGCACTGGCGACCGACCACAATCCGGGTTCGTCGCCGGCTCTGTCGCTGCTGCTGATGATCCACATGGGCTGCACGCTGTTCCGCCTGACACCCGAGGAAGCCTGGAGCGCCGTCACCCTGCACGGCGCGCGCGCGCTGGGCCTGGCCGACCGCGGCACGCTCGAGCCCGGACGGCGCGCCGACTTCGTCGTGTGGGATGCCGAGCATCCGCGCGAGATGGCCTACCTGTTCGGCGTCAACCCCTGCCGCCGGGTGGTCTTCGGCGGCACGGAGACTCTCTCACGATGAATCTGCCCGTCTACACGCTGCACCCCGGCACCCGGCCCCTGCTGGTGAGCCTGCCCCACGTGGGCACCGAGATCCCCGAGGACCAGCGGCCGCGCTACGTCGAACGCGCCCTGGCCACCGAGGACACCGACTGGTTCCTCGACCGCCTCTACGCCTTCGCCACCGACCTGGGCGCCAGCCTGCTGGTGCCGCGCTACAGCCGCTACCTGATCGACCTCAACCGGCCCAGCGACAACCGGCCCATGTACGCCGGCGCCAACAACACCGAGCTGTGCCCGACCCGCTTCTTCACCGGCGATCCGCTGTACCGCGAGGGCCACGCCCCCGACGACGCCGAGGTGCGGCGCCGCGTGAGCACCTACTGGCAGCCCTACCACGATGCGCTGGCCGCCGAGCTGGCGCGCCTGCGCGCGGCGCACGGCCAGGTCGTGCTGTTCGACGGCCACAGCATCAAGAGCGAGCTGCCCTGGCTCTTCGAAGGTACCTTGCCGCACTTGAACCTGGGCACCGCCGGCGGCGCCAGCTGCGGCGCGCGGCTGGCCGCGAGCGTCGAGGCGGTGTTCGCCGCGCAGCAGCGCTACAGCCATGTGCACAACGGCCGCTTCAAGGGCGGCCACATCACGCGCCACTACGGCAACCCGGCCGGCGGGGTGCATGCGCTGCAGCTCGAGATGTGCTGGCGCGCCTACATGGACGAGTCGCCGCCGTACCGCTGGGACGCGGCGCGGGCCGCCGAGGTGACTCCGCTGCTGCGCACGATGCTGCAGGCGATGCTCGACGGGATCGGCGATGCAGCCTGAGCCGATGGTGCAGCGCCTGTGGGCACCCTGGGCCTGGGTCGGCGGGCGCTGGCTCGACCGCGTGCTGCTCGACGTCGGCGCCGACGGCTGCTGGTCGGCCATCCGCGGCGGCCAGGCCGCGCCGCCCGGCGCCCAGGTGCTCGACGCGCCGGTGCTGCCACCGCTGGTGGACGCCCACAGCCACGCCTTCCAGCGTGCCTTCGTTGGCCTGGCCGAGCGCCGCGACGCCGCGCACGACGACTTCTGGTCGTGGCGCGACCGCATGTACCGCGTGGCACTGCGCATCACGCCGGCGCAGCTGCGCGCGGTGGCCGCGCTGCTGTATGCCGAGCTGCTGCAGGGCGGCTACACGCACGTCTGCGAGTTCCATTACCTGCAGCACGCCCCCGACGGGCAGCCCTACGCCGACCGCGCCGAGATGGCCTGGGCGCTGGCCGATGCCGCCGCCGACGTGGGCATCGGGCTGACGGTGCTGCCCGTGCTGTACCAGCGCGCCGGCTTCACGCAGCCGGCGCTGCGCGACGACCAGCGGCGCTTCGCCACCGATGCCCGCGCGGTGCTCGAGCTGCAGTCGGCCGTGCAGCGCGCCGGCCGGCCGCTGCTGAGCGCCGGCACCGCCGTGCACTCGCTGCGCGCCGCCACGCCCGAGGCCTTGCTGGACGTGGCGGCGCACAGCCAGGGCCCGCTGCACATCCATGTCGCCGAGCAGACCGCCGAGGTCGACGACTGCCTGTCGGCCACCGGCTGCCGGCCGATCGAGTGGCTGCTCCGCCACGCCCCGCTGGACGCGCGCTGGCAGCTGGTGCATGCTACGCACAGCGTGCCCGACGAGGTGCACGCCGTCGCGGCACGTGGCGCCGGGGTCGTGCTGTGCCCGGGCACCGAGGCCAACCTGGGCGACGGCCTGGCCGACCTGCCCGGCTGGCTGGCCGCCGGCGTGCCGCTGTCGATCGGTTCGGACAGCCAGGTGCTGCGCGGCTGGAGCGAAGAGTTGCGCTGGCTCGAGTACGGTCAGCGTCTGTTGCACCGGCGTCGCAACCTGGCGGCCGACCCGCCGGCCGAGCCGGCAACCGCGGCGCGCCTGTTCGAGCGGCTGCGCGCCGGCGGCGCGGCCGCCGCCGGCCTGCCGCGCTGGGGGCTGCAAGCCGGCGCCCGGGCCGACCTGCTGGTGCTCGACCGGTCCGATCCGGCGCTGGCCGGCGTGCCGGCCGGCCACTGGCTGGACGCGCTGGTCTTCGCGGCGCCGTCGCGCCCCTTCGCCGCGACCCTGGTCGCGGGCCGCTGGCGGCGCCCGGATCTCTCCGCCCTGACGCGGGGTTATGCCGCGGCACTGGAGGGCCTGCAGTGAACGCCCCGACGCCGACCATGGCCGCGCAGCTGCTGGTGCAGCTGCAGGCGCATCGGGAAGGCGCCAGGCTCGCGGTGGGCTTCGGCACCGGTCTCGTGCTGTTGCTCGTGGTGGCACTGGCGGAGCACATCGCGCTGCCGCGGCTGGCCGCGTGGCTGGCGCTGGCCGTCGTCGCCGCCGGACTGTCGCTGCGGGCGACGCGCCACGACGGCGACGCCGCGCCGAGCGCGCCCGAGGCGATCGCGGCCGACCTGCGCCGCCACCGCATCGCGTTGTTGTCGCGCGGCCTGGCCTGGGGTCTGGCCGGTGTGCTGCTGTGGCCCGCCGACGAGACCGGCCTGCGCGGCCTGCTGGTGCTGGTGCTGGCCACCTCGTGCACGGTCACCCTGGCGCTGGTCGCGGCCGACCTGACCGCCGCCAGCGGCTTCGCCACGCTGGCGCTGGCCCCGGTGGCGCTGCGCCTGATGGCCTCCGGCTCACCCCACTATGCGCTGATGGCGCTGTCGCTGGCCATGCTGGTGGCCGCCACCGCCGCGGTGAACCGGCGTGCCCGCAGCCGGGCCCTGCGCCAGGCCGCCGAGCTGGACAGCCGCGAGGCACGGATCCGCTCGCTGCACCGCAGCGAGCAGCAACTGGCCGAAGCCGAGCACCTGGCATCGCTGGGCAGCTTCGACTGGGACCCGGTCAGCGGTGCGCTGCACTGGTCCGACCAGCACTACCGCCTGTGGGGCTACGAGCCGGGCAGCGTGGTGCCCAGCTACGAGGTGTTCCGCCGCGGCATCCACCACGACGACGTGGATCGCCTCGAGGCGGTGCTGCAGGCCGCGCTGGCCGGCGGGCAGCGCTACGACTTCGAGCACCGCGTGCGCTGGCCCGACGGCACCGAGCGCAACATCCGCGCCCGCGGCGAGGTGTTCTTCGCCGCCGACGGCCGCGCGCTGCGCATGATCGGCGCGGTGCAGGACATCACCGAGCGCGTGCAGGCCGAGACCCGGCTGCGCATGAACGCCTTCGTGCTCGACGCCATCGCCGACCCGGTGTCGATGATCGACGACCAGCAGCGCTACCGCCTGGTCAACGCGGCCTGGTGCCAAGCCAACGACCGCACCCCGGCCGACGCGTTGAACAGCACCTTCGACGACGTGTACCCGCAGGTCTTCAGCCTCGAGCGGCGCGCGGCGATGCGCCGCGCGGCCGACCTCGGCGAGGCGCAGACGGTGCGCGGCCCGAGCCCCAGCGTGCGGTCGCGCCACCGCCAGATCGAGACCCGCTATTTCCCGTTCCGCGATGCCAACGTGCCCTGGCACGGCGTGGTGATGGTCTCGCGCGACGTCACCGAGGCGATGGCCAGCCAGGCCGCGCTGGCGGCCAGCCTGGAGAACCTGCGCCTGACGCTCAACACCATCGGCGACGCGATCTTCGCCACCGATGCCGTGACACCGGACGACCCGGTGCTGTTCGCCAACGACCAGCTGCTGCAGATGTGGGGCATCCCACCGGCCGAGGCGCTGCCGCTGACGGCCACCAAGATCATCCAGTGGGCCGTCAAGCTGATGGTCGACCCCGACGCGCAGGTCGCGCGCATCCGGGCCATCATCGCCGGCAACGAAGCGGCCGAGGACCGCGTCGAGCTGACCGACGGCCGTGTGCTGCTGCGCCGCTGCAGCCCCACCGCGCGGGCCGGCCGGCAGGTGCGGGTCTGGGGTTTCCGCGACATCACCGCCGAGACCCGCGCCACCCGGTCGTTGCAGGCCGCCAAGGACGAGGCCGAGCGCGCCAACCGCGCCAAGTCGCAGTTCCTGTCCACCATGTCGCACGAGCTGCGCACGCCGCTCAACGCCGTCATCGGCTTCAGCCAGGTGCTCGAGCACACCGGCACCGGCAAGTTCGAGCCGCGCCAGATGGCGCAGGTGCGCGAGATCCGCAAGGCCGGCCAGCACCTGCTGTCGCTGATCAACGACCTGCTCGACCTGGCGCGCATCGAGGCCGGACGCACGGTGCTCGAGCTCGAGCCCGTGGCGCTGGCGCCGCTGGTCGACGAATGCCTGCGACTGGTCGAGCCGCTGGCCACACGGCGCCAGGCCCGCTTGATCGGACCGCCAGCGGCCGATTGCCGGGTCGCGGTGCGCGCCGACCGCATGCGCCTGAAGCAGGTGCTGCTGAACCTGTTGTCCAACGCGATCAAGTACAACCGCCAGGGCGGCCGGGTCGAGCTGCGCTGCGTGTCCGACGGCCGCCGGGTGCGCCTGGAGGTGCACGACGAGGGGCCGGGCATCGATGCCGAGGGCCGCGCCCGGCTGTTCCAGGTGTTCGAGCGGCTGAACGCGGATGCCGGCGGCACCGAGGGCACCGGCATCGGACTGGCGCTGAGCCTGCGCCTGATGCGCCTGATGGACGGGCAGCTCGATGTCGACAGCCAGCCCGGCGTCGGCAGCTGCTTCTGGCTGGCCCTGCCGATCGTCGACACGCCGGACGGTCCGTCCGGGCTGGCACCGGGGGGGTTCGTCGACGCCCTGGCATCGACCGGTGCTCAGGGCGCGCCGGTCGAGGCCGCGCTGCCGCACGAACCCCAGCACGAACCGCTGCTCGACCCCTTGCTCGACGACCTGCCCGCGCCGGCACCGCAGCCACGCCCGGCATTGCCGGGTCCGGATCCGGCCACGGTGCTGTACATCGACGACAACCCGGTCAACCTGGCCTTGATGGAGGGCCTGCTCGAAGAGCGCGCCGACTTGCGCCTGGTGTGCACCGACCAGCCTGAACAAGGGCTGGAGGCGGCCCGCCGGGAGCTGCCGTCGCTGGTGCTGGTGGACCTGCAGATGCCGCGCATCGACGGCGTGCAGGTGTTGCGGCAGTTGCGGCAGGACGAGCGCACGCGCGACATTCCGGTGGTCGCCATCAGCGCCTACCCGCCGTCCGAGATGGCCCGCCGCTGTGCCGAGGATGGCTTCGCGGGCTACCTGGGCAAGCCGCTCGACCTCGGGCAGCTGCAGGCCTTGCTCGACCGGACGCTGGCCACGCCGCCGGCCTGAGCGCCGCCCTGCCGGGCCGACGGCGCCTTCAAGGCCCGGGGCTGCGCTGCGCCATCGGGTCGGACTTGCGCTCGCGCTGCGCGACGGCGCGGCACACCCGGGTCACCAGCTCGTCGGGCCGGAAGGGCTTGGCCAGGTAGTCGTCGACGCCGGCGGCCAGGCAGGTCTCGCGGTCGGTGGGCGTGTCGCTGGCGGTGACCACGATCACCGGTGTCCGCGGCCAGCTCAGGCGTTCCTCGTACGAGCGCAGGATGGCCAGCAGCGACAGGCCGTCCAGCCCGGGCAGGTGCCAGTCCAGAAGCACCACGTCGTGGGCCCGCTCGCCCAGGCGCAGCAGGCCCTGGGCGCCGTCGTGGGCCATCGTCAGGTGGCAGCCGGTCTCGGCCAGGCTCTGGCGCACCAGCTCGCGACCGATCACGTCGTCCTCGACCAGCAGCACGCGCAGCCCGTTCAGGCTGCCGGGCGGCGGACGCGACGACGGGGCCTCGTCCGGCTGCGGCGGGGCGGATCCCGACGGCACCAGGCTGTCGGCGGGCGCAGCGGGCAGCGGCAGGTCGAACCAGAAGGTCGTGCCCTGGCCCAGGCGCGACTGCAGGTCGATCGCGCCGCCCATCGCGACGCACAGGCGGTGCGCCACGGTCAGGCCCAGGCCGCTGCCGCCGTGACGGCGCGCGGCCGACATGTCGCCCTGGCGAAAGGCCTCGTACACATGGGCCAGGAAGTCGTCGGCGATGCCCACGCCGGTGTCGGAGACGCTGAAGCGGATGCGCTCGCCGTTGGGCATCACGGCGACGCGCACGCTGCCGCGCTCGGTGAACTTGATCGCGTTGTCGAGCACGTTGCCCAGCACCTGGCGCAGGCGCAGCGCGTCGCCGATCACGCGCTCGGGCAGCGCGGCATCGACGTGCAGCTGGAAGGCCAGGCCGCGCTGCGCGGCCAGCTCGGCATGCGGCGCCACCGTCTCGTCGATGATCTCGCGCAGCACGAAGGTGGCGCGCACGATCTTCAGGCGTCCGGCCTCGATGCGCGACAGGTCGAGCAGCTCGGAGACGATGTCCGAGAGCATCCGGCCGGCGCCTCGCACCTGCTCGACCCACTGGCGCTGCCGCGCGTCGAGCTGCGAGCGGGCCAGCAGCTCGCTCATGCCGAGCATCGCGTTGAGCGGCGTGCGCAGCTCGTGGGTCATGCGCGCCAGGAAGCGCGCCTGGGCCTGGCCGGCCTGCACCGCCGTGTCGCGCGCGCCGACCAGCTCGCGCTCGCGCTCGGCCACGCCCTGTGCCAGGCCATTGAAGCCACGCGCCAGCACGCCCAGCTCGTCGGTCCGCTCGGCGCCGGGCGACACGCGAGCCTGGAGCTCGCCGGCGCGCATGCGCTCGACGGCGCGCACCAGCGCCCCCAGCGGCCGCAGCAGCAGCCGCGACAAGGCCTGGTCCAGCAGCACCAGCACGAGCACCAGCACCACGCCGCCCGCAGCCCCCACGCGCACCAGCAGGGCCCGAAGCTCGGCCTGCAGGACGTCCAGCGGCAGGGCGACCACCGCGGTGGCCACCACCGAGCCGTCGGCGCCCCGCACGGGCGCCAGCGACAATTCGGCGTCCTCGGTCGTGACGCGCGGCGTGGGGCTGCCGTCGGCCTGCACCGGCCAGGCCGGCAGCGGCGGTGGCGGCGTGCCCCGGCGCTGGCTGCGGAACAGCACCCGATGGTCGGCCCCGACGATCGCGGCGTAGGCCAGGTCGGGATGCCGACGCAGCACGTCGTCGCAGGCCCCGTCGAAGCCCTGGAGGTCGGTCAGCCGCACGCTGGTCGCCAGGATCCGCTCGAGCTCCACGGACAGCGCGCCGGCAATCGCCCGCGTGCGCGAGAGATGGGCCTCGAGCTGCTGCTCGCGCACGTACCACGCCGCGCTGAGCAGGCTGGCACAGACCGCCAGCAGCACCACGCCGGCACTGCCGAGCAGCAGTTTCGCGCGCAGGCCGAGGTGCCGCATCAATCCTCCGTCGTGCCTGGCGTCGACCGGCCCAACCGTCCAGCGGCACGATGCCTGACGGGCCGCAGCATCGGTGAAGGCGACGGCGCGGGCGCGCGGCGCGCACGGCCGATCGACGGCGGCAGGTCACGGGGCTGGGCAGGCATGGCGGACCATCATAGGGGCGGACTCCCGAAGCTGCCGGCGACGGCCCGCGTCCGCAGGCCCCGAGTCACCCGTGCATTCGTGCACGCCACACCACGCGCACCGCGCGCCTTCGGCAACTGAACGCACCTTAAGCGCCGGCACCGGATTCGATTGATCGAGCTCATGGCGCCGCTCGCCAAGCCGGTGCAGCCCGGCTCGCGACGGCGCCGACGCCTGGGTGATCGCCGATACGTCCGGCTGCATGCGCTTAAGCCGCCTTAGCAGACCGCCCCGGCCCCGGACCCATGATGCTCCCGAGATGCCGCGCGCGCCGCAATGTTCGGTCACACGGCAATCCGCAGGCGGGACGAACACTCGGCCCCGAAGCAAGAACAAGACCGCCAACGAGGAACCCCGGGCCGTCCGCGCCCGGGCCACGAGACCATGAACACCGTCGCGGCCGAATCCCGCACCGCCTTGCGGCCTCGCAGCCCATCCACCCCACGCGCGCCGCGCGACGCCTGGCTGTACCTGGCGCTGCTGGCCCTGATCGGCTCGGCGTGGGCGCTGGGACGCTCGGGCTGGTACCGCTCGGGTGACGACGCGAGCTACTGGATCGCCGTCGTCGGCGGCTCGATGATGCTGGTGCTGATGCTGTACCCGGTGCGCAAGTACGTGCGCGGGCTGCAGAACCTGGGGCGGCTGCGCAGCTGGTTCTGGATGCACCTGATCTGCGGCCTGGCCGGACCGTGGCTCGTGCTGGTGCATTCGACCTTCCGCATCGGCTCGATCAATGCCGGCGTGGCCCTGGTCAGCATGTGCATCGTCGTGGCCAGCGGCGTCGTCGGGCGCTACCTGTACGTGCGCGTCAACCTCGGCCTGAACGGCGAGCGCACGACGCTGCGCGAACTGCGCGAGCGCGCCGGCCTGGTCGAGAGCGACGCACGGTCCAAGCTGGCCTTCGCCCCCGAGGTCGAAGCCCGGCTGCTGGACTTCGAGCAGCGCGAGACGGCCTCGCGCCCGACGCTGGCGACGGCATTGCGCCAGGTGCTGTGGCTGCCGGCGCAGGTCTGGCGCGAACGGCGCGTCTGCCATCGCCTGCTGCGCGTGCGCCTGGCGGAGATGGCCGGCCAGGGCGGCTGGTCCGACGAGGACCATCGCCGCCGCCAGCGCCTGGCGCGCAAGCTCGTGGCCCAGTACCTCGAGGCGGTGCTGCGCGTGGCGCAGTTCGGCGCCACCGAGCGGGTCTTCGCGTTGTGGCACGTGGCACACATGCCCTTCGTCGTGCTGCTGGTCGTCTCCGCCGTGGTCCACGTGGTGGCCGTGCATGCCTACTGATGCGGGCCGATCCGAGCGTTCCGGACCGCCTCCGAGTGCGCGTGCTGCGCGCGCTGGTCGGCCTTGCCGCCTGCTGGCTGGCCGCCGTCCTGCCGGTGCAGGCGCAGAGCCTGGAGTCGGTGCTGCGCCCCGGCGATCTGGTGCGCAGCCACGCGAAGTGGGACGACGAGTGCAGCGCCTGCCACGTGCGCTTCGATCGCAACGCCCAGAACGAGCGCTGCATGGACTGCCATAAGGACATCGGCGCCGACGTGCGGCAGCACAGCGGCATGCACGGTCGCCTCAAGCCGCAGCCCTGCCGCGCCTGCCACACCGACCACAAGGGCCGCGACGCGCGCATCGCGCCCCTCGACACCCAGCGCTTCGACCACACGCAGACCGACTACCTGCTGCGTGGCAAGCACCGCAGCGTGGACTGCGCCAAGTGCCACACCACCGGCCGCAAGTACAGCCAGGCGCCGCAGGAGTGCAACGCCTGCCACCGCAAGGACGACCCGCACAAGGGTGCCCTGGGCAGCGCCTGCGCCGACTGCCACCAGGAAGGCGACTGGAAGAAGACCATCTTCGACCACGACAAGACCCGCTTCGCGCTGACCGGCAAGCACGTCGAGGCCAAGTGCGCCGACTGCCACAAGACCACCGCGTACAAGGAGGCGCCGCGCCAGTGCATCGGCTGCCATCGCAAGGACGACGACGGCGCCAAGGGCCACCGTGGCCGCTTCGGCGAGAAGTGCGACAGCTGCCACGGCACCAAGGCCTGGAAGCCGGCCCAGTTCAACCACGACACCGACACCAAGTACGCGCTGCGCGGCAAGCACCGCACGGCCACCTGCTTGTCGTGCCACACCGGGCCGCTGTTCCGCGACAAGCTCGGCTCGGCCTGCGTCGACTGTCACCGCAAGGACGACAAGCACGAGGGCAACCTGGGCCGTGAATGCCAGGCCTGCCATGTCGAGAGCGACTGGAAGGCCACCGCCCGCTTCGACCATGACCGCACCCGCTTCGCGCTGCTGGGCAAGCACCGCGACGTGCGCTGCGAGGACTGCCATCGCGATCGCAAGTACAAGGACACCGCCACCGAATGCGTGGCCTGCCACCGCAAGGACGACAAGCATCAGCCCAGCCTGGGCGAAGCCTGCCAGTCCTGCCACGTCGAGCGTGACTGGAAGGACGTGGCTCGCTTCGATCACTCGAAAACCCGCTTCGCGCTGCTCGGCAAGCACCAGCAGGCCCCCTGCGACGGGTGCCACAAGCGGGGGCCGACGGGCACGCGGTTTCGCGACGCCCCCCGCGACTGCATCGGCTGTCATCGCCAGGACGACAAGCACGAGGGCACCCTGGGCACGGCCTGCGGCGACTGCCACGTCGAGCGCGACTGGAAGACCACCTCGCGCTTCGACCACCAGCGCACGCGCTTCGCGCTGCGCAACGCCCACGCGCGGCGCGAGGTGGCCTGCAAGGACTGCCATGCCGACCTGCGCAGCTTCCGAAACATCGACCGCGAGTGCATCGCCTGCCACAAGAAGGACGACAAGCACGAGGCCCAGCTCGGCACGCGCTGCGACAGCTGCCACGACGACACACGCTGGAAGGACGCGCGCTTCGACCATGCCAAGGCACGCTTCCCGCTGCGGGGCCGACACCTGGTGGTGGCCTGCGCGGACTGTCACAAGACCCTGCGCTACCACGATGCGGCGCGGGACTGCGACGGCTGCCACCGCAAGGACGACAAGCATGCGCTGAAGTACGGCACGGCCTGCGAGAGTTGCCACAACACCCGCAGCTGGAAGCTGTGGACCTTCGATCACGACCGTCGCTCGCGCTTCAAGCTCGACGGTGCCCATGTCCAGGTGGCCTGTGAGCGCTGCCACACCCAACCGGCCCCCAGGGGCCGCCCGGTGGCCGACGTGGGCGGCACCTGCCTGGCCTGCCACCAGCGCGACGACAGGCACGACGGTGCCTTCGGCGCCCAGTGCGAGCGCTGCCACACGACGGCGAACTGGCGCCAGATCAACAACCGCGTGTCGATGCGCACGACCGCCACGTTGGAGACGGCTCGCGCCGATGCGGCCTACCGGCCGGATCAACCTGGGTCTGCCATGCCGGACCAGCCCGCCGCCTCCGGGCCGATGGCGACGCGGGTGCCGCAGCGGCTCGCGCGGCTGCTGGGTGCGTCCAGCCACTGGATGCGCCGGGGGGTGCCGTCGTGATCGAGCGTCTGCTGGCCGGTGCCCGGGCCCGCTTCGCGGGCTGGGCCCTGTTGCTGCTGCTGGGCCTGCTGGCCGGCGGGGCCTCGGCCCAGGGTACCAGCGGCTTCGACCACCTGCGCACCGGCTTCGCGCTGGTCGACGCGCACGCCAAGGCGCGCTGCGAGGCATGCCACCAGGACGGCGTGCTCAAGGGCACGCCCCGGGAATGCAAGTCCTGCCACGTCTCCGGCCAGCGTTTCGCCCGCGGCAACGTGGTGATGTCCAACAACCACCTGCCCACGACGCAGGCCTGCGACAGCTGCCACACCGCCAAGACCTTCACCGGTGCGCGCTTCAATCACGCCGGCGTGAGCAACGGCAGCTGCCTGTCCTGCCACAACGGCACGTCGGCGCCCGGCAAGAGCGCCAACCACCTGGCCACCAGCAAGTCGTGCGACAGCTGCCACCGCAGCACGGCCTGGCTGCCGGTGGAGTCCATCGACCACGCCGGCCTGGGCATCGGCACGTGCGGCACCTGCCACAACGGCACCAAGGCCACCGGCAAGCCGGCCACCCACATGCCGGCGGGCACCGGCAATGCCTGCGACGACTGCCACCGCTCGTACTCGGCGTGGCGGCCGACGGCGTGGAACCACAGCCAGCTGCCGGTGAACGGGCAGTGCGCCAGCTGCCACAGCGGCGGCTTCCCACCTGCCGACGGCAAGCCGGCCAACCACGTGCCGCTGCAGAACGTGGCCGGCGCCTCGACGGCCAATTGCGACGCCTGCCACAAGGGCGGCTTCAGCACCTGGGCCAACGGCAAGTTCCACGCCAACTTCACCGTCAGCACCGGCTGCGCCACCTGCCACACCGGCGGTCTGCTGGCGGCCGTGGGCAAACCCGCGACGGCGATCCACAACAACGCCAGCCGCTGCGAGAGCTGCCACAAGTCCGCGTCCACCTGGTCGGGCGCCAAGGTCGACCACAGCAGTTTCAACGCGTCGACCACCTGTGCCAGCTGCCACGACGGCTCGACGACCACCGGCAAGTCGGCCACGCACATCCCCGTCGGCTCGACCAACTGCGCCAGCTGCCATGCCACCACCGGCTGGAAGCCGACACAGTGGACGCACACCCAGCTGGCGGTCGCCGGCCAGTGCGCCAGCTGCCACACCGGCGGCTACCCGCCGGCCGACGGGCGCAGCGCCAAGCACATTCCCTACGCCTCGGTGCCGGCCAGCGCCACGGCCACCTGCGACGCCTGCCACAAGTCGGGCTATGCGGCGTGGACGCCGGCCAAGTTCCACGCCAACGTGACGGTCGGCACCGGCTGCGCGAGCTGCCACACCGGTGCCTTCCAGGCGGCCGCGGGCAAGCCGGCAACACCGGTGCACAACGGCGTGACCGGCAATTGCGAGAGCTGCCACAAGTCGGTGTCGAGCTGGGCCGGTGCCAAGGTCGACCACAGCGGGTTCAATGCGGGCACCAACTGCGCGCAATGCCACACCGGCACCGGCGTGTCGGGCAAGTCGGCGACGCACATCCCCACCGGCAGCGCCGGCTGCTTCAGCTGCCACTCGGTGACCGCCTGGACACCGAGCAAGTGGAACCACACACAGGTCGCCGTGGCGGGGCAATGCGCCAGCTGCCACACCGGCGGCTACCC